>Ga0209642_10003474_pt1 | contig 10184 bp, 7 predicted proteins | sample RifCSP19_2_FD_184025 | JGI IMG/M metagenome (GOLD analysis project Ga0209642, IMG submission 184025) | Soil microbial communities from Rifle, Colorado - Rifle CSP2_sed 19_2 (SPAdes) (version 2) | ecosystem: Environmental > Terrestrial > Deep subsurface > Rock core/Sediment | place: Rifle... | reverse complement strand
CAACCTTATCCTTCACCTTCTGGAAAGCCAGCCACATCTGTACTTTTATCCAAAGGGATTGTAGTCCCCTTTCCACCTCGGATTGCTTTCTCAGCGACATAAGGTTGATCATCTGATCATAAAAACGGTAATACCGGTTTAGCGCTTCACTTTCTTCGGGAAATAATTTCTTCAAGGCATCCCGCCTCCAATAAGGACCCAGGTACTTTTCAGGTTTCCACATGGCGAATTCCTGCATGGATATGCCCCGATCTTCGTGCACCGAAGGAACCTGTTTACTAACATCTAACTCTTCCAGGATGACTCGTCCCTTATCTCCGGGAGCAAAGCCCTCCAGAAGGAGTGGTCCGATATCCCACCCAAATCCATCCTGTTTTACTGTTGCTGTTACTCCCCCTGGAGAAGGATACTGCTCATGAACGGTTACATCATATCCAGCCCTGGCAAGGTACGCGCCTGATGTTAACCCGGACAATCCAGAACCAATAATGATCGCTTTCATGACTGATCAATTCCCTTCTTCCTTCATCAGTTTAAGTTCATTCACCAATGCATTATGGGTATCCCTGGTTATCGGGTACTTGATCAGGAAGGGAAGGCTGATGAGAATGATCACTGCTGGAACAATGGCAAAGAAGAATCTAATTCCAAACAAAGCATGTGCAGTTTGTTCAACATTGGGAACATATCCATACAAACTCAATGCCCATCCGCTGACCGCCACACCCAATGCAGAGGTGAACTTGCTCAGGAACGCCCAAAGACCATAGTAAACTCCCTCGCGGCGTTCGCCAGTCATCTTTTCATCGTATTCAATCACATCCGGAAGCATGCTCCATGGAAAGACCCACTGCGCCGAAAAACCAAGCCCTGCCACCGCAGCCACAACGTAGATCAATATCGTTGATTCATGGGGGAGAAAGAAGCTGGAAATGATGGCCAGGCAGGCAATGAATAGACCAAGAGCATAGGCTGGTCCCTTGTTGATCCTGTCTGAGACCATCTTCGCAGGGATCAGGAAAATACCGATGGTAAGCAGCATGACGAGCAAAACAAAGGAAACCTGGTCACCCATGTTCAACTGGTATTGGATGAAATATGGCACAAGAGCCGTCAGCACGGTGAAACTGAAACTGCTTAATATGAAAGCAATCATCAGGATGATAAAAGGTTTATTTTTAAAAGATGTCAGCACTGCCTTTATCGCTGGGATTTTGGAAGGTTCTCCCGCCATTTCTGGATCTTCCCTGATCGTCAGTGTCGTGATCAAAGTCGTTATGACTACCACCGTTCCGAAAACAGCCCCTGTTGTGCTCCAGGCTTGTTGAATGTCCATCCCTGATCCCTGGAAAATTCCCGCCAGAATGGTCGTCAATGCTGCCCCGAGAATATAACCAAAAACGCTGAAAACCATTCGGATGGAAGTCAGGCTGGCTCGCTCGTTATAATCGCGGGTTAATTCCGGTGTTAAAGCATAGTAAGGGGTGGTTGTCATGGTGTGGAATGTATCCACCAGCCAGAAGGAACCGAGAACCGCCAGGAATGCAGTTACACCAGTCAACCCCTTGGGCAATGAGAACATGATCCATGCAGCCAATCCCAACGGGATGGCACCCAGAACCATGTAGATACGCCTTCTTCCAAATCGAGACCTGGTCCGATCAGACCAGTAACCAAAAAATGGGTCATTAAAAGCATCCCATGTCAATTTGCCAACCAGGAGTGCTGAGCCTGCCAGGGCTGGATTGATACCTGCCACATCTGTGTAATAGAAGAGGAGGAAGAATTGCATTGCTGATGTTATCAATGCAAAACCAAGATCAGCCAAACCGTAACGTACCTTGCTTCCAAGCGTCAATTTTTGGTCCATTCTCACCTCTATTCAATTTTGGTTGCTTGAATCTGTGGGTTAATGTATAGAATAATTATAGTGTCCTGACTGCAAATGTCAATCAATATCGACTTTAATTAGATCTGCAGATCTTCCCAGGTGCTTGTGATTCCATTAACACTCGAGTATATTAATGATTGAGTCAATAAGGGGTTGGATTTATTAATTCACTATTTAATGGAGGTTATTGATGCCTGTCATGCTGATCAATAATATTAAACTGAATTACCAGGTTAATGGGGAAGGACAACCACTGGTATTCATCCATGGGTTGGGGTCCAGTGAAAGGGATTGGGAATACCAGGTCGGGGAATTTTCCAAGAATTTCAAGGTGATCACGATGGATCTGCGCGGTCATGGAAACTCTGAAAAACCGAAAGGACCATACAGCATGGCAACCTTCGCTGCTGATATTGCAGGATTGCTGAAAGGATTACAAATTGAATCAGCTCATGTTGTTGGATTGTCTCTTGGTGGTGGTGTTGCATTTCAATTAACTCTTGATTATCCTGGCTTGGTCAAATCACTGACCATAGTGAATAGTTTTCCAGAATTGGTTATTCGATCTTTCAAGGACAGGCTGAACGTCTGGCAGCGCTTTGCCATCGTCAGGTTACTGGGAATGAAGAAAATGGGTGAGGTTCTAAGTACCCGCCTCTTCCCAAAAGAAGAGCAGGCATCGATTCGTGATCTTTTTGTTCAACGCTGGTCAGAAAATGATCCACGCGCCTACCAGGATTCCATGCGTGCCATGATCGGCTGGAGTGTCGTTGATCGTTTGTCAACCATCAAATGCCCAACTCTTATCATATCCGCTGACAACGATTACACTTCCGTGGAATCCAAAAAGGAATATACCCGGATGATCCCTGGGGCGAGTTTGGTTGTTATTACTGACTCCAGGCATGCAACTCCGGTGGAGCAGCCCGAACAATTCAACCAGGTCTTGTTGAAATTCCTTTCAGAGAATAATTGAAATTTAACCATGGTTAATTATTGATATCTTTCTTATTTCCTGACAACACGAATTATCAAGCGGAGTCTTTGAACCACAATATTGCAGCATTAAAGATCATCCTTATGATCACAATGGTTTTAACGCGTACAATCTCAATGAAGAAAAAACCTCATTCACCTTTGGCAGTAATACAACGAATACTGTCTGCAGGTTAAGCGGTACATTTAATCAACCATTTTTTTACTCTTCAGGTATTATGGTTCCTGTTACGATATAATTTCAACTCTTATGGAAACTATCGAATTAATTAAATTACAGGTCAACGAAAAAGCCCGCATCGTCTCATTTGATGGCGGTCACCAGCTTGCACTAAAACTCAGGCAGTATGGACTTTTCGTCGGAGATCGTGTCCGCATCGTTCGCTCTGCCCCCTTCAATGGTCCCATCCTGATCGAATCAAATGGCAGGGAAATAGCTTTGGGAAAAGGGATTGCTGGCAAGATCATGGTTGAAAAGAACTGATGCGCATTGCCCTTATCGGTCAACCCAATTGTGGAAAGAGCACATTATTTAACCAGGTTGCAGGTTACAAAGCTGAAACAGGTAACTTTCACGGTACCACGGTAACGTTCACAGAGAGTAAGGTCCGTGTTTCTGGTGAGGTCCTGGATCTTGTGGATCTGCCCGGGACCTACACGCTCAGCGGGACCAATCCTGCTGAAGCTGAAACCCAGCGCTATCTGAGATCTGAACAGGTTGATCTGATCATTAACGTGGTTGATGCATCCCACCTCTCGCAGGGATTGGAACTGACGCTGGAACTTCTGGAATTGAAGCGACCTTTGCTGGTTGCCTTCAACATGATGGATGAAGCCAAAAGAACCGGTCTGCGTATCAACGGTCCTGGACTGCAGCAACGACTTGGTGTACCCATCCTTCCCCTTGTCGCAAGCAAGGGACAGGGAGTGATGGAATTATTTAAAAGTGCAGTGAGACTGATTAAGAAACCATCCTTGTCAGAATACTCTCCAGGAGAAAATTCCGATAAAGCCAGGCATGAACGTGCAGCCAGGTTGACGGAGGAATTCGTCAAGCAGGGAGAACGCCGGATTACCTGGCGCGACCGGCTTGACGACATACTGCTGCATCCTTTCTGGGGATATATAGCGATGGTGGCGATCTTGTTCTTGTTCTTCCAGGTTGTGTATAGCGTTGGAAGCGCCATTGAAGGTCCTGTATTGGTTTTTTTTAACGGATTGACAGTTCAACTGTTGGGCTTTATTGGAAGTAAGAGCTTCTGGGGAGAAGTGGTCAATGGACTTTTGCAGGGGATCTCGGGTGGTCTGGCTATTGCATTGCCATACCTCATCCCTTTTCTTTTTGGATTGGGGTTGCTTGAGGGTATCGGATACCTGCCTCGCATTGCCTTCTTAATGGATGGTTTGATGCACCGTCTCGGATTGCATGGAAAAGCTATCGTCCCATTCATTCTTGGGTATGGCTGCAACGTTCCGGCAGTTATGTCCACCAGGATCCTGGAAGAAAAACAGGATCGCTTTTTAGCATCCGCTCTCGCAGTGCTGGTTCCCTGTGCAGCAAGACTGGCAGTGATATTTGGTTTGGTGGCTTTTTACTTGGGACCAGTCTGGGCACTGGCAATTTACCTTTTTAACATTCTTGTAATCGCCCTATTGGGAAGGCTACTGACCAATTTGCTTCCTGAAAAGACTCCCGGATTGATCCTGGAGATGCCTGTTTATCGGATCCCAACAATTAAAACGGTTTTCAGTAAAGCCTGGTTCAGGGTACGCGAGTTCCTGGTGGAAGCGTGGCCTCTTTTGATCGCAGGGTCTGTTGCCCTCGGGATATTTACCTTTTTCAATATCAATCCGATCCTGAATTGGATCGTTCGCCCAGTGACATGGTTGATCGGGTTGCCATCTGAAACCGGTGTGCCATTGATCTTTGGTGTACTACGCAAGGAACTCTCTTTGATCATGCTTTGGCAGGCACTGGGGGGATTGGATTTTGCAGCCGTGTTAAGCCCCCTCCAGATGATGACCTTTACGGTGTTTGTTGTGTTTTACATTCCCTGCTTGCCAACCCTTACCAGCCTGCGCCGGGAATTGGGTACCAGGCAGATGCTGCTGATCGTGCTTCTCACTATCCTTGTGGCACTTGCAGCCGGGTTGTTCGTCAGGGTCCTGGGTTTAATTTTATTGTGATTTCCTATTATTTAACATTAAATGATTTAAAATTGAAAGAAAACCCTTTGAGGGATACGATTTCTTTTGGACTTACAATTGATCTCATTTATTTTTAATCACATGCGATATACATGGGACCACGTTCATACAATATTCCGGAGATCTCTATTAGTATCCAGGTTTCAAATTTCTAAAAGAAGATTTCTTTATTCGATCCGGGGATTGATTGATTAATATAATTCTTTACAACCTAAAATTAGCATTGATTGGAATACTCGCAGGGATGTCAACGTCGATTGTTGCTTGGTTTTTAATACGTGTCTCAAATCACGGAATAAGAAAAGCAGTGGATTCCGTAAAAGAATTGGGACCTTTTTATACTGGAAAAGGACTCTCTTCAATTTGGTGGATTAAAACAGGCGCATTACCTGGGGGAATAATTGGTTTAATCGCAAGCCCATTTCTTGGACCAATTATTGGAGAGCAATTGATGCCAATAATAATTTTTTTCGGAAATACGATCTCTTACAATAATTCTGTTGAAGCAGGTTCTTTATTGATAGGATTATTGGCAGGGATCATCGGTTATTTCCTTCGATTACCTTGACCAATTTCGACTTCATTCACTATTAACAAAACGATTATTTCCCATTGATGAAAACGTCTAAATCATTTTTTATCATCATTCTCATGAAATAGTTTCCAATCCCAGCACCAAAAAACCAATCCTTTCCACTCACCCCACTTATCGAAAACTTCCTGTACCTGGCTTGGTTTGATTGGCTCTCCATTAAACCACTCATGGGAAACAACCTTTAATGCCCAACTATCGATTGGCAGGTAGTCAGATCGACCCAGGATCATCAGCAGATTCGCTGCTGCATAAGGACCAATCCCATTGATTTTCAACAATTCATTGCGAAGCTCCTGGATCGGAAGATCACTGGTCTTCAGAGATTCCAGGTCCAGGTCATTGCTATCGATCCGTCTTGCCAGTTCCAGGATGTATGGAGCGCGGTATCCCAGGCGGGTTTCCGAACGCAGATTATCCTCGTTGGTTTGAGCCAACCGGGAAGGGGTGGGAAAGGCTTGAAGCTCCGGATCTTGCGGCAGGGATTCACCAAATTGCTCGACCAGCTTGTTTGTCATTCGAATGGTTGCTGACCACAATGTATTGGTGGTTAGGATGGTGCGCACCACATCTTCAAACAGCGTGGGAGATCGCAGAACCCTTCCCATCGATTTTTTTTTGGCATGAGCTAATTGTGAAGTCCCTTTTATCGCTTTATAGAACAGGGAAAGATCGATATCAGTTCCAAACATCCAATGGAGTTTTTGTTCAGTTTCGATCCGCTCCAACCTGCTCAAATTGCCTGTCTTGACTTTAAATCCATTCTGGTCGCCTTCCATTTCCAACCTGATCACCCTTCTATTGGAAAGCTCCAGGATATACTCAAGAGTTTCTTCCTCTTCCCGCCAATGGAATGGTTTTACCTGGCACCATCCGTGAGAGGTTACGACTGTCTTGAAGTTAAATGGGAACGAGGATTCTACAGAGAATTCCATGCTCAACTACCTTCCACGTTGGAAAACAATCTCCAGAACAATAAACCTGCCATTATTGCCAGCCCTGCACCAAAATAAAATGGCGCCGAAGGTCCAAATCCGTGCCAGCTCCCTACTCCCTGCCACAGAAATCCCGCCAGCAGCGAAGCCGGGAAAACGGTTAAACCAATGGCTGCGTTATATACACCATAAGCGGTCCCCCTTCTTTCGGGCGGAACCAGGTCTGCCACCAGTGCTTTTGCCACACCTTCTGTGGCTGCATAGTAAATACCGTAGAAAGCGAACAATGTCCAGATCTGCCACCCTGTTTTGGAAACAGCAAAACCGAGGTAAACCAATCCATACATGAACCAACCACCCAGAATGAGGTTTCTTCTCCCCAACCGGTCAGAAAGGATGCCGAGGGGTGCAGAAAGTATTGCATAAACAAAAGAGAAGGTCATCATCATTAAAAGAACATGCAGAACATTAAGGCCACGCTCCTGTGCTCGCAGGATGATAAAAGCATCGGACGAATTCCCCAGCGTGAATAAAACGATCACGAAGAGAAAGGTTTTAAAACGTTTGTCCATCCCTTTCAGGCTGAAGATCGGGTTTGATGATCGCTTTAACCCAATGGTTTCTTTTGCACCAATCGCCAGTACCAGCACAGCCAAAACTGCGGGGAGGATACTTGCCAGGACCACAACCTGGAAGGTGGATCGGGTAAGGTTTAATGCATTCGATTGGGTCAACCATACGATCAAAGCTGCGATCCCAATCCCAATGAATGCCCCTGCGGTATCACCTGCTCGATGCAATCCAAAAGCCAGGCCGCGTTGTTTTTCCTCAACACCATCAGCCACCAGTGCATCCCTGGGAGCGGTTCGGATCCCCTTTCCCAGCCGGTCGCTGAAACGCACACCCAGTACCCAGCCCCAGGAATTGGCAAGGTATAGGAAAGGTTTGGCAATGGCTGAAAGTCCATACCCTAAAACCGTTAACCACTTCCGTTTGCCCAACCTGTCAGAAAGGGCTCCCGAATAGATCTTCATCATGCTGGCTGTTGTTTCAGCCAGTCCTTCAATAAAGCCAATGATTGCAGTTCCGGTTCCTAGCACATTCGAAAGAAACAGTGGAATAAGGTTGACGAGCATTTCAGAAGAGATGTCTGTTAGAAATGAAGTTGCTGTTACGATCCAGACATTACGGGGTAGCTTGCTCACTTTCTTTGTGTTGACTGGCATGGTCTTCTCCTGCGTTGTGTTTTCTTTCTTCTGTTTATTCATCCTGGTCGTTATGATAGATCCAAATTGTCAGAGGATCAATGTTCACTCACCACCCACATTTGGTTTCCGTCTGTTATAACCTCGATCCATCCATTATATTCCGTTCGCAATAAAGGGTAAGGCTCGAATGTATTTATTGTTTCTTTATCCGGCAGCCGATTATTATCAGAAGAAGAGACTGTCAAAATTCCCAGGTCAGGTGCCAGCCTATCGATCCATTCCTCTGGGTTGAGCGCCGAGTAACCTGATGCGGGAAGCAGGAACAGGGATACATGATCAAGCTCCGGTTTTTTCATGAGATCTGCCAGATCTTCAAAAATCATCTCCATCGGCAGCAGGGCTGTGAAATTATTCCATTTTAGAAACATCACCATGCCATTTTCAGTGACAGTCATAACTTCCATTTGAGCACCATTATCCAGATCCAGCACCAATCCAATTTCAGCCTGGATGACCATGGTGTCTGATGCTTCCAAAGTTTTTCTTAACTGCAAAGCTGAATCAGACAACCCTGCCTGCCCGCTCCATAAAACCAGGGAAGGCGGATATTGTTCCATAATTCCTGGCAAGGCTGTCAATTGGATTTCTTGTGTCGATGCGATGATCAATGCGTCCAAACGCCTATTGAAGGGTGATAGTCTCCTTCCCAGGGCATCCGCCAATTCAGACCGGGATGATCCGCCGTTGATAAGCAGGTTCTTCCCCGACGGGGTCTGCACCAGGATCGCACTGCCATCATCAACATCCAGAAATGTAATATGGAGTTTATTGTCCGGTAATGTGACAACACTCTTCCAGACCAGGATGGTTATTAATGCGAAAAATACGATCAGGGCTGCAGGTTTCAATTGTGATTTCATTTTTTCTTTCAGTGCAGCCGGAGCATAGGTTATCCCAAGCAATAACAAATAATAGCTTACAACAAATAAAAATGAGAATTCCCCCAGGTAATAGATTCCATGGGGTATCCTTTCAAAAAGTTCGACCATGCGGATGGTGTACATCGAAAACGGCCACGCCAGCCAGGCCAGGATCTTCCCAAGGGGAAGGTAAACAGCTCCCACCAGGACAGCCAATCCGGAAGCAACCATCACGGGAGGTTGAGCTGGTAATATCAATGGGTTTACGAGAAAAGATGTCAGGGAAATCTGCCCGAAATGGTAGGCGATAATCGGCAAAGTTGTCAGCTGGGCTGCAAGTGTGAACAGCAAGTATTCAGCAAGAGGGGACGCCCATTTCTGTGCCTTATCCTGTGGCAGCTTTCTGGATAACCATCCCATCACCATACCCTGCATTGGTTCTGCATAAAGGATTAACCCAAGGGTGGCAGCAAATGATAATTGAAAACCAACATCCCATGGAATATTCGGATTGATAATGCACATCAAGAATACGGCAAAACCAAGGATGTTCAATCCATCTTGTTTTCTGCCCACCTGGGATGCGATGATGGCAGTTCCTCCCATGATGGCTGCCCGAATGACAGAAGCTTCTGCACCTACGAGTAGTGTGTAAAAAGTGAGTGCCATTATCGAGGCTGCCGCCCCCTTCCATCTTCCCAATAATCTCTTGAAAATGGTCATGAACATTGCAACCAATATGGTGATATTAAAACCGGAAATTGCGATGATGTGGGTGGTGCCGGTATTGCGGAATGCTTCCTGAAGGGAGGATGTCATTCCCTTATCAGCTCCCAGAAGGATGCCTGCCAGTAATGATCCCTCTGGTTCCGGGAAAAGGGCTCTTATCGTTGAGAGAAATTTTTCCCTTATCATGGAGCTTGATCTTAGAAGTGAGAATGTACCTTGAAATGGAAGTTTCACGATATTGTAAGCCGTGACCAGGGAATGGATTCCCTGCCTGGCAAGATAATCTTTATAGTTGAATCCAATATCGTCCGGTGGCGTTCTCAAGGTTCCTTGAAATTTCAACCCATCACCAACGTTATATTTTATATTTGGCGGCACCCGGACAAGGATAATCCCTTCAACCTTCGTTTCGGTTCCATTTGAAATTATGCTGGAGACCTTAACCCTCAGGTTGGTGTAATCATCTCTTTCATCTGGGGATGACTTTATCGTTCCGATTATTGTGACCCGTTTATTTGAATCGTTATACCAGGCAATATTTCCGGGATCCATTAAGGGTTGGCTGGTAATAAATCTCAACCCAACCAAAAAAATGGCTAGGAATGTAAATAAAAGAAGGGTTGTGCTTGTTTCATAATCTCCATTCTTCCTGATTTGTTTTTCAAATTGCATCCCTGTTATTAACAATAAAACATTGATGATTAT
>Ga0209642_10003472_pt1 | contig 10188 bp, 10 predicted proteins | sample RifCSP19_2_FD_184025 | JGI IMG/M metagenome (GOLD analysis project Ga0209642, IMG submission 184025) | Soil microbial communities from Rifle, Colorado - Rifle CSP2_sed 19_2 (SPAdes) (version 2) | ecosystem: Environmental > Terrestrial > Deep subsurface > Rock core/Sediment | place: Rifle... | reverse complement strand
TGAGGCTGGCCTTTTTATAATTGCGAAAGTCCCACCTCTTTTCATGGTAGAGTTTTTCCAGCAATTTCCATAAATCATCGTCAGGATTATTATGTATAGCATGAACTGCCGCAGTATTCATGAAATACCTGCATTTTAATGCCGAAGAGTGATGAAAGTCAATGGTTTTGACTAATCTCCGTAAAATAGCGATTAAAAACCTCGCTATTTTACAAGCAGGCGGTTTGCCGCCCCAAGCCTCGCTTGTTAAGCTTAAACCTTGTTACTTTGCCTAAAAAATAAAAGGGTCTGCAATCGCAAAAGACTGCAGACCCCTCTAAGCCCAGAATATGTCTATTTACTGCAAAGAAAAATCCATTACATATTCATTAAATGGAAAATAATCAATTACCTCATTGTCTTCCATAAGAAAAATTATTTCCTGTCCCATTACAGAGGCCTTTTCGGTTTTAGATAACTTGTTGCTTAACCGTACTCCATATTCTATATGGACGCTGTATCTGTGCTTGCCTTCTACTACTTCGTAACGGTACAATTCACAAGATATCAGGTTTCTGCGGATATCTACCGGACCGTCTGAAATGTTTTTACGAAGCTCTGCTTTAATCCATGGCAGTATAATTGCATCATAAATAAGGGCATTCTTAGGCGATAGAGGTATGCGCAATAAATTATGTTTAGGTGGATAAGAATTTAGGGCGAATACAGTGCTTGCAGTTAAGGCCATTACGGATATAAGTATGTGTATTATATATTTCAAACAAAGTCTCCTTACGTCAAATCTTAGCTCATATTATAGGCAATACTCCAAATCCTGTCAAACCATTTTTTGCAGGATAAATCCAAAAATTTTTGCAGTGGAATGGTTATACAAATTTAATTGGAATAAGCCATCCTTTTATGATAAATAGCATCACTGTATAGATAGAATAGATAGAGCGCTCAATGTTGGGAGAGATATGAAAAGAATAGGTATTATTGCAAAACTTAATAAGCCGGAGACTGTAAAGGTAAGCCATGAGATTGTTCAATGGCTTACAGAAAAAGGGATAGAGGTGTATTTAGATACCGAGTTGGGCAGCAAATTGAGGTCTATAAAAAGCTATTCAAGCACGGAGATTCCTTCTCTTGTGGAGCTTCTAATCGTCCTTGGCGGAGACGGGACAATGTTGTATGCGGCCAGATTGATTGGCGATAAGAAAACCCCTATACTGGGCATTAATCTTGGAAGCCTTGGTTTTCTCACAGCCATTACTATTAAAGAAATCTACCCTGTGTTAGAAAGAATTATAAAAGATGATTTTGAGACAGAGGAAAGGATGATGCTTTCTGTCCATGTGCGCAGAGAAAATAAGAAGGTGTCTGCCTATACTGTTTTTAATGATGCTGTTATCAAGGGAACTCTGGCAAGGCTTATAAATCTTGAGGCCCGTATAAATAAAGAATATGTTACAACATACAGGGCAGATGGTCTGATTATTGCGACGCCGACCGGCTCAACTGCATATTCCCTTTCTGCAGGCGGGCCAATACTCTACCCGACCATCCACTCAATTATTGTTGCCCCAATATGCTCTTTTAATCTTACCAAGAGGCCTGTTGTCATACCTGATTGGATGGCAGTGGAGATATTGATAAAGCCTGAACAGCATGATGTGCTTTTAACATTAGATGGTCAGGTTGATCTTCCTTTGAAAGGCGGGGATGTTATAGAAATAAAGAGGTCAGAGGCCTGCATGTATCTTGTCCGATGCCCCGGCAAAAGCTATTTCGATATCCTGAGGGAAAGATTGATGTGGGGAGGGAAGTAGGGTTGAGGTTGGATGGGGGGAGGTTAGAGGCGGGAGGCAACTGCCTCTAACCTCTATCCTTTAACCTCATACGGTTTTATTATGCTTATAGAGCTTAACATAAAAGATTTTGCAATTATTGACAGTCTGCAAGTATCCTTTGGCAAAGGTCTGAATATACTGACCGGCGAGACAGGTGCTGGCAAGTCAATTATCGTGGATGCGGTCAAACTGATTCTTGGAGACAGGGCATCTCAGGATGATATAAGGTCTTCAAAGGAGGAGGCGGTTGTAGAAGCAATGTTTGACGCCTCGTCCCTTGATATAGCAGGAATACTTGAGTCAGCAGGGCTTCCCAATGAAGAAAATCTTATAATAAAACGGGTTATAAACCGTTCAGGCAAGAATAAGATATTCATAAACAGCAGTATGGCGAATCTCTCCGCGCTTCAGGATATAGGCAGCCGCATTATAGACATATACGGACAGCACGACCACCAGTCTTTAACAAAATCTGAGGAGCATATAGATATCTTAGATAATCTTGGAGGCCTGCTGTCATTAAGGCAGGAGATGGCAGCAGCTTATAAAGAATTTTATGCTATCCAATCAGAGTTAAATAAACTCACAGCAGATAGCCAGCGCCTTACTGAAAAACAGGATTTTTTAAGCTTTCAATCAAAGGATATAGGCGAGGCAGCTCTTAAAACAGGCGAAGATGAGGAGCTGAAAAAAGAAAAGGAAAAACTTGTCCATGCAGAAAAACTTTTTGAGGCAACAAATTCAGGCTACGACTCTTTATATGCGTCCAGCGGTTCAATACTGGAGAGGCTGGCGCAGATATTGAATAAACTGAAAGATGCCTCTAAATTTGATGCAGAGCTAAAACCTGTCATCGAAAATATGGAGTCTTCTGTGTGCCAGCTTGAGGATGCTGCTGTCTCGCTGAGGGACTATACTCAGGGGATTAGCTTTGAGCCTCAAAGGCTTGAGAATGTTGATAACAGGCTTGACCTCATAAACAAACTCAAAAAGAAATATGGGGCTACAATTGAGGTAGTTTTACAGAAAAAAGTTGAGGTAGACAAAGAATTGGATAATATCATCCATCATGATGAGAGGATTGCAGAGCTTAAAGAGGCAGTTGAGAAGTCAAAGGAAAATGTCTTGAAATTATCCAAAAAACTTTCGGAAAAGCGCGTAGACTCAGCAAAACTCCTCAAAAAGAAGGTAGAGGAGGAGCTTTCTGACCTTAATATGAAAAAGACTGTTTTTGAGGTGCGTATAGAAAAACATAAAGATGTAAACGGAGGTTTTATATTGGGCGAGAAGGGGATAGACAGAATAGAATTTTTCATATCCCCGAATATTGGCGAGGAGCCAAAGCCATTATCTAAAATTGCATCAGGCGGAGAGCTGTCAAGGATTATGCTTGCCATTAAAAGGATTACAACAACAGGCAAAATACCAGTCCTGATTTTTGATGAGGTGGATGCAGGCATAGGCGGCGGCACAGCAGAGGTCGTTGGCAGGAAATTAAAGGAGGTTTCAAAAAACCATCAGGTGCTTTGCATTACCCATCTCCCGCAGATTGCCGCTTATGCCGACACACATTATTCTGTTGCAAAAGATGTGCGTGGAGGGAGGACAGTCGCAGGAGTTAAAGAGGCTTAAGGCCGATGAAAGGGTTGCAGAGCTTTCGCGTATGCTCGGCGGCGTAAAGATTACGAGCAAGACAAAGGAACACGCAATAGAGATGCTGGAGAATGCAAGGGGAGGGGTGTAACCGGGGGGATATACGGTTTATTATCGTGTCATGCGCTTTTCTGTCTTTGCCGTTTCCTGTAAAAAGTAATAAACTCATTTGGAGAAAGAATCTTAATCCCCTGACACAGTTTGATGGGAAAATGGAGTTTATTTCCTGTAACAATACATGCTGCCTGTCCTGCAATGGCTACTTCCAGGAATGGCTCATCATCATGGTCTTGTAGAGAGTGAGGCAGAGGCAACGAAGCTATTGTTTCTCCTCTGTGTTCAATATATTCCATGAGAGCAGCAACATTGTCTTTGTTGAACCTGAACTTTGGTCGGTGAAGGACCTCGTTATATTCGGCTACAATACGGGCGTCAAGACACAAGGTCAGTTTACCGGATGAAACCATTCGCACAATTTCAGCGCATTGACCGAACGGTGACAAAAGACCGGCAACAAGAACATTGGTATCAACAACAACTTTCATTTAACCCGCTTTTTACGGACTGCTTTGATTTCAGTGTCAACTTCATCCATAGTAATTCTGCCAGTCCCCTGCTCCACTGAGCGGCGCTGAAGACTTGCTACCGCTTCAACTGCACGCGCCTGCCGGAATGCTGCAAGCGATTCTTCAAGGTTTGATTCGCTTATAGCCGCAAGAATGGCTATGGGCCGCCCGTTGCTGGTAACAATCATTTCCCTTTCATCAGAAAGGGCCTTCCAGAGCTGGGCAGACTTGCCTCGCAAATCACGGACGCTTACAAATTTCATAATTTTATCCTCCAATCGTGTATAATATTGTATACACAATTGTCACTCAATTGTCAATCTAAAAAATGAGCACGTAAAAAATCAATGTCTATTTTGGGCGAGATTGATGACTAATCTGTAATGACAAGAAAGTAGACCTGACCCCCAACAGCAGGAGCAACAAGGTGCGGTTAACTTGCCGGAAGGCCGCAGGCCTGACGGTCAATATTAACCAATGGTTTAGCACTTTTCAACTTGTCATTATTACGTTGTTTTCTTCGGGTCGCCTATTCTTTCTAAATTTGAGACAGCGGTAAACTTCACTACACGCAGCATGGAATCCAACAAATCATCTGCAAGGCTTGCCGCAAGCTTCCATATCGCATTATTGAATGGTTTTCCGACTTCAAAGTGATAGACTACTTCTCGATAGCTTATTTGAACATCCTTGTCGTCATGAGGTGAGAAAACACCATTTAAATGCAATTGCGTGTTTCTGATATGCCGCAACATATCGTAAATATTCTTGTCTGAAGATAAATTAAGTCTGTTCAGTAAGTAGTGCCGCATTCAAGGAGCAAGTGCAACACTTGAGTTAAAGACCTCATAAGGTGTTTTATAATCAAGACACTTGTGAGGCCTGTTATTTAATAAAGATTCAATGTGTTTTATCTTGTGACTGCTAACTGTAGCAAAATCACCTCCGCATAGGATTTGGTATTATCATATAGTATTACCAGATAGCATAGAATAAAAAAGCCTCAGGGGGGGGTTGGGGAAAATCTTGAGATTGTAAGGAAAAAAAGGGCAACAGCCTCATTTTTTCTTCATACCAAACAGGATAAAAGCGAGCAGGGCTGTCACTGTTCCGTATAAAAATGTTGCCTCAGGCCCGACCTTATCCCATAGTGCGCCGGCAATGATGCTTGCGGGCAAAAGCGCAAACCCGACTGCCATATGATAGATTCCGAACGCTGTTGCCTTTCTTTCAGGCGGCGCAAGGCTTGCGAGGTATGCCCTCTGAGTGCCTTCGCTCATGCCTTTGAAGAGGCCGTACAAAATAAACAAGCCCAGTATCTGATATTGATTGGCAACAAAGGCAAGCCCTGCATAAATACCCGCGTAGAATAGAAAGCTAAAGAGTATCATCCTTTTCATGCCGAGCTTATCCGCCAGCATACCAAGAGGAGTCGAGGATAAAGAATAGACAAGATTGAAGATGAGATAAATAATCGGGATAAATTCTTTTGGCACGCCTACATTTTCAGCCCTGAGTATCAGAAATGCGTCGCTTGAGTTGCCGATGGAGAAGATAAAGATTACAAGGATATAAAATCTGAAATTGCCGTTAAAATCCTTTATTGTAAGTTTTGGAATGGCTGTGGCTTCTCTTTTATGCGCCTTCTCTGTTATGAAAAATATTATTAAAAGGACTGAGATTATCCCGGGAATAACTGACAGCCAGAACACAAGCCTGAAATTATTCAAATACAATGCGAGCACTAAAAACGCTATTGCAGGGCCTATGACTGCGCCGATGGTATCCATGCTTCGGTGAAAGCCAAATGCCTTGCCGAGGTTATTGTTTTCAACGGAATCTGCTATGATGGCATCCCTCGGCGCTGCGCGCACGCCCTTGCCGAATCTGTCTACAAACCGCGCTGTCAGCACCTCTCCCCAGCTTGCCGAGGTTGCCATGATGGGCCTGCTCAAAACAGATACACCATATCCAATGCCCATCAGGAATTTTCGTTTGCCCATTTTATCAGAGAGCCAGCCAGAAAAGACCTTTAAGACGCTGGCTGTTGATTCTGCAATCCCCTCTATGATGCCTACAGTTGCCTTGCTTGCGCCAAGAACAGTGGTAAGGAATATGGGCAGGATGGGATATATCATCTCAGACGATATATCCATGAATAGGCTTACCAGCCCTGCTGCAAATACATTTCGTGAAAAGCCGAAGATTTTTTTGTCAGACATATTACCTTGATTTTTAACTGACTTTGGAATATATTGCAAGCAATTTTAAATGATCAATAAACCCGCTGACAAAAAGCCTTTCATAGCCCTGATATTTTTTTTCCTGTCAGGAATGTGCGGCTTTATCTATGAGATAGTATGGACGCATTTTTTTTCCCTTGTCATAGGAGGCACCATCTACACGCAGATTATTGCCATTACTGTCTTCATCAGCGGTGTTGCAATAGGAGGGGTAGTATCCAGCATGTTTGCAGACAGATTGATGAGACCGATGAAGACCTATGCGCTTCTATCTCTTGTCATATCCTTTTTTGCATTTCTATCACCAGGAGTTATCTTTTCTATAGAGCCTCTGCTTAAGTTTTTATATCAGAACCACCAATCCTCCATCTACCTTGTAAATCTTTTAATGTCGCTTCTCTGCGGCTTGGCGCTCCTTTTTCCGGCGGGCCTCCTGGGCGCCACATTGCCGGTTTTAATGAGCTATTCTATGAGCAGCGGGAGTAGCGGTCAAGGGGTGGGTTTTGCAGCAGGCAGATTCTATGCTGTAGGCGGTTTTGGCGTAGCCATAGGCATACTCTTATCCGGTTTTATCCTGTTGCCGTATCTTGGCTACCATCTTACATTAGATATTACCGTCGGGCTTAATATCCTTCTATCCATCGGGGCATATATGCTCTCTCTGAAAGAGGAGCCGAAGGTTTTAAAAGAAGACGCAGGGCATAATGCAAAGAAACCGGTGGAAAAGGGTGGTCATAAGAAGGCTATGGTCTTCTGCATCTTTTTCTTGATAGGGTTTGGCGGCATGATGTATCAGATTGCGATGACAAGGGCATTGATTCTGATCTTTGATGCCACGATATATTCTGTTGCCGTCATCCTTGCCTCATTTATTTTAGCAATAGCCCTCGGATGTCTGGCCTCTGCATACCTTAAAGATGTTATAAGGGATCGTTTCCTTCTTCTTTCCATATCTCAATTAATCTTCGTTATTGCGGTGCTTACCGTTACTGCCCTCGTTGAAGGACTGCCGCTCTCACTGGTAAAAATGACAGCCTTGCATCAGAATTCTTTTGCAGCATATCGGATATTGCAGTTTGCCCTCATCTTTGGGCTATTTCTTGTTCCAGCCTCTATCTTGGGTTTTGTTTTTGGCATGGGAAGCAGGATATATATGAGGGATATAAGCAAGGCGGCTCATGATATCGGCATTATTTATATTATAAACGTGGCGGGGGTTATAGCTGGGCTTTTGATAGGTATATTTATCCTTTTGCCGTTCATTGGCATCAGGGATACAATCCTTATGAGCGCGATTTTGAGCATGATTATGGGGATAGCTCTCGTCTTTTACAGCAACCTTTTAAAACTGTTGCGATTTGCCGTATCTTCCATCGCCATTATAATATTGCCTGCTGCCTTTCTTCTCATTCCTGCCTGGGATACTGATTTAATGACAGACAGCGCTGTTGTTTATGCCGGCGATTCCATAAAAAAAGAAATGGATTCCGAAGAGATAAAAAAGGAGATAAAAAAGAGGAATACAACCATCTATTATAAAGAGGGAGCCATGTCAACAGTATCAGTAACCAAAAGCGATGACGGCATACTTTCATTAAAGGTAGACGGCAGTATAGCAGCAAGCGCCGATATCAATCTAACTGCCAAGGAACTCCTGGCCCATGCAGCCCTGATGCTTCATAAAAACCCTAAAGATATTTTATTAATAGGTCTTGGCAGCGGGGCGTCTCTTGAGGCGATAACAAGCCATGCTGTAGAGAAGATAGATTGTGTGGAGGTGTCAAAGGAGGTGGCTGAGGCAACGCAGTTTTTCAGAGATGTGAATAAGGAGGCCACCTTAGATTGGCGGCTCAGGCTTCTGCCTGTGGATGGCAGGACTCACCTTGCGCTTTCGGGTCTGAAATACGACATTATTATAGCTACGCCTTCTGAACCGTGGATGTACGGGATGTCAGGATTCTTTACAAAGGAATACTTTAATGCCGCAAGAAAGAGCCTCAGGGAAGACGGCCTTATGGTTCAATGGATAAATGGCAACAGGCTTTCTGAAGAAAATTTCAGGGTCGTTGTGCGCACATTCCTTGAGGCATTTCCGTATGCATCCCTCTGGGATGTGAATAGAGCCGCAGGCGACTACTTGCTCTTGGGTTCGGCGAAGAGGGTATCATTTGACTATCAGAGGATGAAGGAACGTCTTCATATAGAGATGGTTATGCATGGCCTTGAAAGAGTCGGCATTACGGACTTATCTACCATTTTTAACCGCTTTATCATGGATGACGGCAGTATGCGAGAGTATTCATGGGATGCCACGGTTGCTACCGATGATAATGACTATCTGGAATTTTCCTCTGCAAGGGATTTGCTTAAGACATTGCATCCGATTAGGCATAAAATCAATGACTATAGATTCCCCCCTTTTTCGCTGCTTGCCAATATAACAAAAGATGAGGCTGAAAATGTCAGCAAGACATATATGGCCGACAGTCACATAAGGAATGCAGAAGACCTTTTTGAAACAGAGGGGCGCATGGATGAAGCGCTCAAGGAGTTGAAGAAGGCGACAGCCCTGGTTCCTGGCAACAGAGACATAGCCCAGTCAGTTGCAAGGGCATATCTGACTATCGGCAAGATGCGTTCAGGAGGTAGTAATGACGAGGCCATGGGATTATATAAAAATGCCATAGAGCTGTATCCTGACTATGGCGAGGCATGGTATTATCTCGGCATCGAATATTACAATAAGGGTATGTATGATGAGGCTATGAATGCGCTTAAGGAGGCTGTGCGATTGTATCCCATGAGCCCGCGCAGCCATAAAGCCCTTGCCTTTGCATATAAGAAAAAGGGCGACAACGACCTTGCAAAAAGAGAGTATGAAACTGCCGAGAGATTGATGAAGACAGTGGAATTTATCCAGCAATGACAGTTTTTATACACAGCGTCATAAATAGAGCCGCATACAGAGCGTCAGAACAAAGCAGACCAAGGCGCGACGAAGGTGAGGAGTGAGGCGTATTTTAAGCATACGCCGCAACGACGAGCCGAGGAGCAACGCAGGTATGCGAAGTTATGACGCTCTGTATAGATATCTTTATTTCTTTATTGTCATTATGTCAGGGTTGTTTTCATCCTGTTCAGGGGATGACGTCTATACAGATAAAAGCCCATGGGCTGTTGTAGGAAGGATGAATATACCCAGGATGGCTGCGGCATCAGCAGTTGTTGAGGATGTTATCTATGTCATAGGCGGCTCTCATGAAAAGGGATATATAGCTGACTCTGAATGGGTAAAGGTGAGTTCCAATGGCATGCTGATTCAGTGGAAAAAGGCCCCTTCTCTGATTGTGCCCAGAGGCTATGCAGCAGTTGCTGCGTATAAAGGTTATGTCTATGCAATCGGCGGCGCAAACGGAGAGCATGGAAACAATCTTTTAAATACTATTGAAAGGGCGCTGATAAATCCTGACGGCAGTCTGGGCCGCTGGATAATGGAAAAAAGCAAGATGTTCTCAAGACGTCGCGCAGGCACTGCCTTTGCTGCGCATGGTTTTCTCTACGCCATAGGCGGCTACAATGGAGAATTTTTAGATACTGTTGAGAGGGCGCCGATAAACAAGGATGGGAGCCTTGGAAAATGGGAATTAATGCTCCCTATCATGCTGAACAGGAGATATATCCATGCTTCAGCATATACAGGAAGATATGTCTATGTAATCGGCGGGCATGACAGGACAACAGGCGGGGCGCTAAACAAGGTAGAGCTTGCAGAGGTCAAGGATAACGGTGATTTAAGCGAATGGGTTGAGGCCAAGCCGATAAATGCGGCGCGATACGGCACAAGTGCGGTGAGCGTAAACGGTTTTTTATGGCTTGTTGGCGGCTATGATGGAC
>Ga0209642_10003469_pt1 | contig 10190 bp, 11 predicted proteins | sample RifCSP19_2_FD_184025 | JGI IMG/M metagenome (GOLD analysis project Ga0209642, IMG submission 184025) | Soil microbial communities from Rifle, Colorado - Rifle CSP2_sed 19_2 (SPAdes) (version 2) | ecosystem: Environmental > Terrestrial > Deep subsurface > Rock core/Sediment | place: Rifle... | reverse complement strand
CATCCGCTGCCACTACAAGAACGGCAATGTCGGTTATTTTGGCGCCTCTGGCCCGCATGGCCGTAAAGGCTTCGTGACCAGGGGTATCAACAAAGGTAATTTTTTTGTTATCATAAACTATTTGATAGGCGCCGATGTGCTGGGTGATGCCCCCAACTTCGGTGGAAACCACATCTGTTTTCCGAATGGCGTCTAAGAGGAGGGTTTTTCCGTGATCAACGTGACCCATAATAGTGACGACGGGAGGGCGCCCCTCAAGATCTTTCTCTTCCCCTTCGTACTCTTCTTCCTCGGGGGCGACTATCTTGGCTTTATAGCCAAACTCTTCGGCTAAAACGCTGATCGCCTCCGGGCTCAAAGGCTGATTTATGGTAATCATTTCCCCCAAGGCCATTAGTTTTTTGATAAGGTCAGAGGGGCTCTCTTTTACAAGATCCGCGAATTCTTTAACGGTACTGCCTTCTCTGACTCTTAAATCTTTTGTCTTCGCCACGACCATCACCCTAACACAACCTCATTAAAAATTTTTTGCAACTCCTCGAGTTCGCTCTGGTTTACCTCTGTTTTTAAGGCCCAAGGAATTCGCTTTTTCTTCACCGCCATTTCGAAGCATTCGCTCTTTCGGCAGAAATAAGCACCCCTGCCGCTCAGCTTGGAAGAGAGATCAATCTTAATCTCCCCCGCCGGAGTGCGTACCAACCTGATTAACTCTTTTTTTGGTTTTGTCTCTCTACATCCAATACAGGTTCTTAGGGGAACCTTTTTCATCTTAAGTCTTCAAAAAGATTATTTTAGTTATTCTTTAGGCTGATGCCGACCGCAATATTCGCTGCCTGGCTTGGCCTTGCTTTTACAGGGCGTTCCTTTGGTGGTTACAGCCTTACACATTTGAACTTCAGTTTGGCCACTTTTTTTCGCTTTTTCAGTTTTTTTAGTTTTCCGGGCTTTTTCGGCCGCTTCGCTCTTCCGTTCTTCTGCCTTTTCAGCTTCTTTTTTAGCCTGAGATTCGCTTTTAATATCGATGCGCAGACCGGTAAGTTTCGCGGCTAAACGGGCGTTTTGCCCCTCCTTGCCAATAGCTAACGAAAGTTGATCGTCTCCGACGATTACCTTCGCTGCCTGTTCTTTCTCACCAACATCCACGCTTTTGACTTTCGCCGGAGACAGAGCGTTGGCAACTAAAACTTTGGGGTCGTCGTTCCACTGAATAACATCTATCTTTTCCCCTTTAAGCTCGCTTACCACCATCCTCACTCTGGAACCTCTCGGCCCAACGCAAGCTCCAACCGGATCCACGCTTTTCTCTCGCGAGGCGACCGCTATTTTCGATCGGTATCCCGGTTCTCTAGCCACCGCTTTTATTTCCACGAAGCCGTCGTAAATTTCAGGAACTTCCAACTCAAAGAGCCTTTTTAAAAGGCCGGGATGAGTCCGAGAAACAATAATCTGCGGCTCTTTGGCCGTCTTTCGAACTTCCACAATGTAAGTTTTAATACGCGTTCCGTGCTCATACTTTTCTCCGGGAACTTGCTCTGGTGGGGGCAGAAGAGCCTCAACGGTTCCTAGATTAACCAGGGTGTATCTCTGGTCATTCTGCTGGACAATTCCGGTAACAATGTCCCCCTCGCGCCCGCTGTACTCCTGAAACATCGTCTCGCGCTCGGCCTCCCGGATCCTTTGCAAAATTACTTGTTTAGCGGTCTGCGCCGCGATCCGGCCAAAATTCGACGGAGTAACTTCAACCTCCGTTACCTGGGGCTCTTTACCTTTTTCCTGGATCTCCTGCTGCGAAAAGACTTTCATTTCGCCAGTTTCCGGATTAATCTCTACCCGAGTATCCGGCGAAGGACCGTAGTTTCTGCGATAGGCCGCAAGCAAAGCGCCCTCTAACGCCTCGATAATCTTGGCGGCATCTATCTTTTTCTCCCGCTCTATTTGTTTTAGAGCCTCAATTAACTCTAAGTTCATTGAACCCTCCTACTACTACCACATTATCCCAAAGGGAGAAGACAATTTCCAGAAGTTTGAACTTTTCAGATCCTTTTTTAAATAAGCTTAGGACAATTGAAAAGAGTGGGTTAAAACCCACTCCTAAAAAAGCGTCTTCTCGACTTTAAATATAGCACAGGGGTAAAAATCGCGCAAACAAGTAAGAAGTTAGAGTTTTTCTTTGGCGCCCACCATAAACAACTTTCTATAAACCAAGTTCACCTGCCAAAAGGCGAGCACATTACGCCAGGACCGAAGATAAATAAAGCTCTTCAAGCCTCGAATAACAATGGCCCAGTGACTATAGGCTTTTTTGCAGATTTTGTTGTATCTTTTCTTTAATTCCTCGGGAGACATTAATTTGGGCATAAAAACGACGTGAGTGGCGTCGTACTTTTCCCACTTGTTGTGAAGAATCCGGCTTGCTTCCTCCAGTTTCTTCCGTAAAACGGTTCCGGGGTAAGGCGTAAGAATGGTTAGTTGCGGCACTTCTATATTCAGCCGCCTTATGAACCTAAGAGTCTTTTTAAAAACGCTTTTATCCTCCTCGTCAAAACCAAAGACGAAGCAACCGATAATACCGATGCCGTGGGCGTGAATTCTCTTGACCGCCTGGATATATTCTTTAACTTTGTTAACTTTTTTTCCGATAGCCTCGAGCGTTTTTTGAGCTACGGACTCAAAACCAATAAGCATCCCGATGCAACCACTCTTCGCGGCCAATTTGAGCAGTTCAACATCTCTGGCAAGATTGAGGGACCCTTGACTCATCCACTTTATTTTCAACGGAATCAAGGCCTGGAAAAGTCTCTTGGCGTACTTGGGGTTGCCCACAATGTTATTGTCGGTGAAAAAGACAAACTTCTCTTTCATCTCTTTTATCTCATCAACCACTTCGTTTACGGGACGGTAACGCATCTTGCGCCCGAAAAAAACGGTGGTAGAACAGAAACTACAGTCAAAAGGACAGCCGCGGGAAGTTTCCACCTTGGGGATGTTAATGTAATCTGACCCATTCATAAGGTCTCGCCGGGGAGTAGTCAACATTTTTAAATCAGGCTTAGTCTGAGCGCTATAAAACTTTTTCAAGCCTCCGTTTTGGAAATCTCGGAGCACATCGCTAAAAACTCCCTCGGCTTCCCCTAAAACCACCGAATCCGCGTGGGCTGACGCCTCCTCGGACATAAGAGTCGGATGGACTCCGCCCAAAACAACCTTTGTCCCCTTCGCCCTAAACTTGTCAGCGATTTCATAGGCCCGGGTGGCGGCGGGTGTAAGGGCGGTAATACAAACTAAATCCACTTTCTTGTCGAAATCTATCGGCCTTGCATTCTCGTCTACCACTGAGACGTCTACTTCTTGGGGAACGAGTCCCGCCAAAGCGGGTATCGTCAAAGAACTCATATAAACTCTTCCAAATTGCTTCACACTTGCGGATGGATGATAGGGTTGGATAAAATGTAGTTTCACTTTCTCACTCCTTACCTAAAGTTCTGTTGTTTATTCCTCGCTTCGGACAATTTGGCGCCCGTAATCGTCTTTTATTCTTAAAATATCCTCTTCAGTGGTGTGACCAAAGGCTATTTCTAGAACGCGTCCTTTTTTACCGGTGGAAATGATGCGGTGAAGCTGTTCGGCCGGGATCACGTATTCCTCGCCGGATTTTGTTTCATGTATTTTATCACCAATTTGAACTTTTAGCCCGTCATCGAGAATAACCCACATATCGTCCCTTAAATTATGGAAGTGCAGGCTGGTTTCCTGGTTAGGGCGGACCGTTATGAGCTTTACAGAGCACGGCTGATTAAAAACGTACTGTTTAAAATTACCCCAGGGCTTTTCTTCGATCATATCTACCACCTCCTTGCCTTTTGGGGAGAAATTCAGATCAGATTTATGTTACTCCATCTAAACTGATCTCTCATCCCTCGTTCCTAAATTTTTCAGGAGGTTTGCCATCTCCATGGCCGAAACAGCTGCCTGCCAGCCTTTGTTTCCTGATTTGGTTCCCGCTCTGTCAATGGCCTGCTCCACGCTGTCCGCGGTGATTATCCCAAAGGCAACCGGAATTTCCTGATCCCAAGAGGCTTTGGCAATCCCCTTGGCGGCTTCGCTGCAAATATAATCGAAATGAGGAGTTTCTCCCCTAATGACAACTCCGAGACAAATTAGGGCGTCATACCTTCCAGAGCCAGCCATTTTTTTAGCAACCAAAGGAATCTCGAAAGAACCAGGCGTCCAGGCCACCTCAATTTGATCTTCATCGGCCTCGTGGCGCTTTAAGGCGTCCAGCGCCCCTGACAAAAGTTTAGAGCTCAAAAACTCATTAAATCGGCTCACCACTATTCCGAAGCGAAACCCTCTAGCTATTAATTTACCCTCAAAAGTTTTCATTTTGTTCCTTTGCTAGATTTTTTTGGTCGCCAGTTTTGTATCAAGAGCGTCATGACAAGAGAAAATGTGCTCATCTTCATTCAGCGGGAACTTGATTATCAGCGGGCCAAGAATCCAAAAAATGAGAAAGTTTTTCCCGCTTCGTTCTTAAATAGGCATAATTCTCAGGGGTGGCCTTAATTTCAATAGGAACTCTTTCTACCACTTTCAGTCCATATCCTTCTAGACCAACGATTTTTTTGGGGTTATTAGTCATTAATCTCATAGTTGAGAGTCCTAAGTCAACTAAAATTTGGGCTCCGATACCGTAGTCCCTAAGATCGGCCGGAAATCCGAGGACCTTGTTGGCTTCAACAGTATCTTTCCCTTCCTCTTGAAGCTTGTAGGCCCGGAGTTTGTTGATAAGACCAATTCCCCGGCCTTCTTGGCCGATTATATACAAGAAAACCCCTTTTTTCTCTTGTTCAATTTTTCTTAAGGCTTCTTCTCTTTGAGCGCCACAGTCGCACTTAAGCGAGTGAAAAACATCGCCGGTAAGACATTCGGAGTGAACCCGGACTAAAACGTTTTTCTCGCCTTTAACTTCGCCTTTTACCAGAGCCAAGTGGCATCTTTGATCCAGGATGCTTTTGTAGCCGATGACTTTAAAATCACCAAAAGCGGTGGGCAAGTTGACCTCGACTAATCTTTCCACCAATTTTTCGGTGCGTCTCCGGTACTTGATTAAATCAGCCACGGTAATCATTCTAAGGTTAAATTTTTTAGCCACTTTTTCCAGTTCAGAAACCCGGGCCATTGTCCCGTCTTCGTTCATAATCTCGCAGATGACACCGGCCGAAAAAAGCCCGGCTAAGCGAGCTAAATCGACCGCCGTTTCGGTGTGGCCCGCCCTTCGCAACACCCCTCCCTCTTTGGATCTTAAGGGAAAGACGTGCCCCGGCATGGACAGACCTTCGGGTTTTGTTTTGGCATCAACCACCGCCAAAATGGTCACCGCCCGGTCATAAGCGGAGATACCAGTGGTGATTTTCCCCTTTGCCCCGATGGAAACGGTAAAAGCGGTATCGTGAGCGGAGGTATTGTTTGGAGTCATAGCGGGAATTTTTAGCTCCTCTAATCTTTGAGGATTACAGGGCATACAAATAAGTCCCCGCCCGTGCTTTGACATAAAATTAATGGCATCCGGCGTCACTTTTTCGGCACCCATCACGAAGTCGCCCTCGTTCTCCCGATCTTTGTCGTCAACCACAATTACTATTTTCCCTTGTTTGATATCCTCGATTGCATCCTCAATGAGACTGAAGACCATGTAAAGCACCTCGATTCCCGAAAAAAGATATCATTTGGGCCTTCATGCCCTTCGAAACCAGCAGTTCTTTGACATACTTGCCAATGAGATCGGTCTCTAAGTTAACTTTCGCCCCGGTAGCGACCTTCCCTAAACTTGTAACCTCGGCGGTGTGAGGAACAATTGAAACCGTAAAAGCGTCGTTTAAGATGATGAGGAAATTGAACTTTCAGAATTACCGAGTTTCCCTCGGTTGTTCTGGATAAAATTTTTCCTGGCCCGTCTATGTGACCGGTTACCATGTGACCTCCCAGCCTTGAACCAAATTGGAGTGACCGCTCCAAGTTCAGGGTATTCCCAATCTTCAATGAACCTATATTGGTTCGGCTCAGAGTCTCCGGCGAAATCTCCACCGAAAAAGCATCCTTTTGGCAATCGATCACGGTTAAACAGACCCCGTTTAAAGCAATGGAAACTCCTGTTTCAATATCCTCCATGATTTTTTGAGCCTTAACGGTTAGCACGGCTTTCTTTAAGGCTCGCTTAAAATCTTTAACTCGGCCCATTTCTTCAATAATTCCGGTAAACATTTTTCTCCCATCTATCTCAATTTCCGATTATTTTCCGTTTTAAGGCGCTTTAAGGCGCTCTTTCGAGCAACCGTTCTCTAGAATAGTTAGTTTTACTCTTAAGATGGCTCGTTCTACTCTTAGGATGTGCTATTAAATCTTCTTTTTTGGGATAGCAAGTTATTGCTAAGTCTTCTCCGACTTTTTTAACCTCCGCTATTTTCAAAGGAATCTCCGGAAGTTTTTCTCCACCACTATTCTCTCCGCCAATTAAGCTTAAACAATTTGGTCCCAGAATTTTTGGCGCAATAAAAAACAAATACTTATCCACCAAGTTAGCCTTTATAAAGGAGTTATTAAGGCCCGCACCTCCTTCCAGCAAAAGACTGGTAATCCCCCGGTTACCCAACTTTTTTAGGAGTTTTTTAAGATTCACTTTGCCCCGGCTGGCGGGGAGAATCCAAATTTCAACGCCGGCTTTTTTCAGGGCCTCGGTTTTAGCCGATGAAATCTTAGCGGTCGTTGCCAAAACGGTGGGAACTTTGGCGGCTGTTTTAACTACTTTAGAGCTTTCGGGAAGCCTTCCGGTGCTATCGATAATGACTCTGAGAGGATTTTTGGCCGCTTCTTTCTCAAGTCTCACGGTAAGAAGGGGGTCGTCAGCTAGGACCGTGCCGATTCCCGCGGCAACGGCATCGTATTCGTCCCGAATACGGTGGACTAGGTCCCGGGCCTCAGTCCCCGTAATCCACTTCTGTCCGTCCTGGTTGTTCAGGTTGTTTTGGATATTCCCGGAGGTAATTTTTCCATCAAGGCTCATTGCCGCCTTCAGGAGAACAAAGGGTTCACCGGTGGTTATGTATTTAAGATAGGCTTCATTCTGGCGGGTTATCTTGTCCTCTAAAAAGCCCACTTCCACCTCAATTCCGGCCTTTTTCAAGATTGAAATTCCCTCACCGTTTACTTTAGGATTAGGGTCAACGAGTCCTACTATCAACCTGGAAATGCCAGAGGCGATAATGGCTTCGGTGCACGGCGGCGTCTTACCGTAGACGCTACAAGGTTCCAGGGTCGTGCATAAAGTGCCTCCCTGGGCTTTGGCTCCGGCCGCTCTTAGGGCGTTTATCTCAGCGTGAAGTCCTCCGGCGCGGGCGTGAAATCCTTCGCCCACAACGCGGTCGTTTTTAACTATTACCGCGCCCACCAGTGGATTAGGACTGGTTTTTCCCCGGCCTTTTTCCGCTAACTCAAGCGCCTGTTTCATAAATTGGTGGTATGGGTGATTAATTTTTCGATGCATTTCTGTTAAAAGGACCCGGAGGCAATAAAGATGGGAAAAAATAAAGTTAAGGGGAACACCTTAGTTTTTTATCACAGCACCCAGAGAATATTTGCCAGATCACAGGCAAAAATCTCCTTTCCGACGAACGTCGGATACGCTGGTCTTCTCCCATCCGGACTTCCCGTCATTTGACGGAGTCACCGTCGGTTTCAGACTTTCACTGAATCCACCCCGCTTTAAACGGGGGTCACGGGCTTCCCCGTTTTGCGTCCGCTTAACGAGGTCACCGCCGGTCGGGAATTTCACCCTGCCCCGAAGACTTACTTACTATTTAATTAGTGGTTATTTTAGCAGAGAGTGCCTCTTTAATCAAGTGAATCTACACGATTCAATTCAGTAATCATCAACGTTTTGCCTCCAGAAATCGCAGCACTTCGCGCAGGAAAAGATCGGGAGCCGTATACATAGCGGCGTGACCCTGGCCGGGCAAGATAGCTACGCGACCGTCTGGCAGTACCCTCGCCACTCCCTCAGCATCACTTCGCTGATAAGCTGGACTTTCACTGCCTACCAGCAAAAGCGTAGGAGCGCGCATATCCTTAAAACGCTTGGGCTGAAAAACGTACTCAGACTCCGCCCGACATTCACGGGGAATGGTTGGAGCATTGGCCACCCGTACCTTCCAGGAAGCATCCCGACGTAACATATCAATCTCTTTCTGCGCCATATTTACAAGCTCGCGTACCATAGTCACGATGACGCCTTCAACATCACCTTTCTTTAGTAAAATCTCCAGCTGCTCGATAAAACCCACAGGATAGATATTCGCCCCCTTGAGGGTCACCCCTTCGTAAAGAATAAGTTTTCGGAGATTAGAGGTGAGCAATGAAGCCTCGATGGCGCAGAGACCGCCGTAGGAATGACCAAGAAGATTCACCGGCTCACCAATTGAATCAACTATTGCAACAATATCCTCGGCTTCGCGCTGAAGGTAGTACGGCTTAGAATCGCCACTTCCCCCACGGCGAACTTCCAGGTGGTACTGTGGTCCGCAGTAGAACCATGAACCAATACCAATGGCGGCCCCTTGCCGCTCCGCCAAAAGGCAATCGGGGTTCCGTCTTTGGAAATTATTTTCTCCATTGAACCTTTCTACCTCGAACTCTTAGTAAATGTTGGATTCTTAACGGCTTCAGTGGCTGGTAATGTCCGCCACCGACTTCAAGGTACGCGGCTGGATGTCCACGCATAGCTCTTTCATCTTGGCTATAAATTCAGCGAATTCAGGCCGCTCACGCCAGGCCTTAATACTCCCCAAATCCTTCCAGGGACCGAAGGAGATGAATCGTTGTGGCTGTTCCAGATCTTGTAACAGGTGAGCCTCCTCCGCACCAAGTTTCTCAACCACCCACTTTGCTAATTCCTCCCAAGCGGCAACAAAATCGGCCTCTTTACCTGGCTTAACCGTCCAAAGACCTGAAGTGTAAAAATGTTCCAGCTTTTCCATTTTACCTCCTTTTTGGTTGTCATCTTTTTGTTTATCTGATAGCTATTTGGGGCCCGATTTACCGGTTTCGTCTTAAAATCTTAACCGATCTGGAAGCACCGCATCGACACAGAGCCGTAATGAAATCCCTCATAAGTGAAGACTATGTCCTCTTTTTCTTCTTGCAAAGCAATCACGTATATCATTGGTAAGTAATGATCAAGAGTGGGTGCCGCCCAGGCAGCTCCCTCCATGCTCAGATAGTCTATTAACCCTCTATGATTTTTATTTATTAAATTTTCTTTCACTTTTTCGTCGAATTGTAGAGCCCAATCGTAGGGTTGGGCCTCTATGTTGTGAAAATCAAGCATTCCCAGGTTATGAACGATGTTGCCGCTTCCAATAATTAGAACTCCCTTTTTCCTCAATTCAAAAAGTTCCGCCGCTAAATCATAGTGATACTTTAGGGCCTTGGGCCGCCATTCATTAAATGAGAAGTCAAGGCTCATTTCGAACACTGGAATGTCCGCTTCGGGATATATATGTTTTAAAATAGCCCAGGAGGCGTGGTCCAATCCCCAGTTATCGCCGCATTTAACTTTGGTTTTCCTCGCTAAATCGACGACCATCCCTGCGCTACCGGGTGCTCCCGGACTTGGATATTCCATCTCATATAGTTCCTTTGGAAACCCAAAAAAATCGTGAATCGTTTTGGGTCTCTCCATACAAGTGACAAAAGTTCCATAGGTCAACCAGTGAGCCGAAACAACCATGATCGCCTTAGGTTTTGGTAGCTCCCGGCCCAATTTTTTCAAGCTTTTGGTGAAATCATTTCTAAGAATGATATTCAAGGGCGAGCCATGACCGATAAATAAAACCGGCATTTTTTCATTATTGAGTGATTCTTTTTTGTGATTCATGGGCGCGGCCCCTTACACACATTTCCGTACAACTAATCCATTTTAACTGCCGACACCCTACAAATTACGATTGTAAAGTGATGCACGATTCTAAGCAGCCACTTAACCGATAGAGTTTTAAAACAAAACTTCCCCCGAATTATCCAACTCAAAAATCTACTTGAAATTGTATCGCCTCTTCACATAAAAATCTATTTGGAGCTTGGCCGAGGGTGCGATTGTATATTTTAGAGGCTGGTTCGCCGGGGGGGGGTCCGCATGG
>Ga0209642_10003466_pt1 | contig 10199 bp, 10 predicted proteins | sample RifCSP19_2_FD_184025 | JGI IMG/M metagenome (GOLD analysis project Ga0209642, IMG submission 184025) | Soil microbial communities from Rifle, Colorado - Rifle CSP2_sed 19_2 (SPAdes) (version 2) | ecosystem: Environmental > Terrestrial > Deep subsurface > Rock core/Sediment | place: Rifle... | reverse complement strand
AATTCCAAGTAGCTTGTGAGAAATCACGCCATTTCGGCCGAACAGAAGGATCATGGCTAGCGATAAAGCAAACGGTGGTGATACCGTTGGAAGCAGTGCCAACCAGTGAATTAATCGTCCGCCAGGAAGCTTGCAGCGCGCCATGGAATAGGCAAAAATAAATCCGACCAGCGTGCCTCCTACCGCAGCCCCCAGGCCCATGACCATCGTATCCGAAAAAGCCCGGCGTAAGCCCGGACCAAAATAATCATCAAAGTAGCGAGCAAAGTAAGAGAGGTCCCAGGCGCCTTCAGCATTAAAAAAGCCGCCTGAGATGGTGCGAAATAAAGGCACGACAACAAAGACCGCAATAAATATTCCTGAGAATAACAGGCTCATGAAGAGCACTGGGTCCCGTGAAATTAGAGCATATTCACGGTAACGCCGGATTAGTCCAGTAAATTTGGAAGTGGGAACATTTATAGTTGTTTCGCTTTTTGCCATGATGAGCCTATAAATAGTACTGGGCGGGTAGAACCCGCCCAGTATTGACTTCACAAAAGGTTACTCTTTTAGGGATTCAGCTGTAGCGATTTCGTTGGTGAATTTCTCAACGAAGGCTTTTTTGTTGGTTCCTGCCCACTGGAAGTCATAATCAATGAGATTAACTTCCATCAGTTCGGGGTGAGAAAGAGTCACGCCTTTGACCGTGGGAGCCTGGTAGGCTTTATAGACGGGTCCGAGTGCCTGAGCTTCAGCGGTCAGCGCCCAGTCAAACCACAATTTGGCGGCTTGCATATGCTTGGCACCCTTGAGGATGGCCATAGCGCCGATTTCATAACCGGTGCCCTCAGCGGGGAAGGTCAGTTTCAACGGTAGCTTGTTGTTGTCAATCTCATTGACGATGTCATGCGAGAAGACGATGCTAACCGCAGCTTCGCCCTGACCAACAAATTTGGCTGGTGCAGCGCCGCTCTTGGTGAACTGTGATACCTGGGCAGCATACTGCTTGATGTATTCCCAACCGGCTTCCTCGCCGCGCAGTTGTAGAATGGTAGCGAGCGCGGTGTAAGATGTTCCGGAGGAAGATGGATGCGCGACCATGATTTGACCCTTGAACTCGGGTTTTAGCAGGTCGTCCCAGGAAGTCGGGGCTTCTACGCCAGGGTTGGCAGCTAACCAGTCGGTATTTGTTCCAAAGCCCAGAGAACCCATGTAGATGCCAACCCACTGGTTGTCAACGTCTTTGGTCTTAGCTGGATCTACCAGATTGGCATAGTTGGGTGAATCATAGGGTTCTAACAGCCCAGAACCTTTGGCCGAAATAAAGCTGTCAGCCGGACCACCCCACCAGATATCAAACTGGGGATTGTCCTTCTCAGCCAGCACACGAGCCAGGGCTTCGCCAGAAGACATCCGAACATAGTTGACCGTGATGCCGTACTTCGCCTCAAATTCCTGCTTCATACCCTGGCACCACTGCTCCTGCGGCGTGCACAGAAGATTGAGTTCGGTGTCGGTGATTTCCTCCGCGGCTGGTTGGCAGGCAGCCAATACCATGATTGCCACCAGGGCAATCACAATCCACTTACTAAATCGCTTTGAATTCATTTGTCCTCCTACGGGATTCAATTAGGGAAAAGGGGAAATGGGACAGTGCAAAGATCGTTCACAACATTCGATGAACGATATTAAAGTAATTATAGCAAGAATGTGAAATCAGCCTTATTTTTATGACAACGAAATCTGCGCCCCGGCCTGAAAACCCTTACCCGTTTCATTCAGGCTTTGCGAGGCAAAGGGATATATTCTGTCTTCCATTACCTGCCGCTGCACTTTTCCGAAATGGGACGCAAATTCAGCGGCAAAGAAGGCGATTGCCCGGTTACCGAAGGTACAAGCGACCGTCTGGTGCGTTTGCCGATGTTTTACAACCTGACCGCAAGCGACCAAGAATTTATTCTAGAAACAATTACGCACTGGAACGTCTAAAGCGCTTACATCTCTTCTCTAAAGATCAACCCATAACGTTTGCGGGCAGCCAGCCAGGCTTTGCGTAATTTCTCATATACTTCCTGCGGTTGGTCGATATTTCGCAATGTGATGACTGGCGAGGAAGGGTCTGCACCTTTGATGTGGATATCGCCCAGTCCCATGATCCGTTCACTCATACTCTGGGAAACGTCGATGTCCTGAATACGAATCAGCTCGAAATTCTCATAGTCCTTGCCGATCAGGCCGTGTGCAATTTTAATTCGCTCGCTGGTGATAATGTAGTTCTCAATGAGCGACAGGAAAGGCCGGCCTTCCCAGACGATCGATTCCTCGCCTTCCAGCAGCGGCTTCACGCTTTCCTTCTGGTATACCGTGCCGAGAATCTCGTTCAGAACTACCAAACTTTCATCGGACACAGCATCCACAATTTTTGCCTGCTGCTCTGACGGTAAAGCCGTAACATCCACGCCGCTCTGGGCGATTGCTTTCCAGACAGCGCTCTTCATACGTGCGCGGTGTTGGTCAAGAGTCATCGATACATCCTCCTCAAATTGCCTGCATTTCTCAAATCGAAATGAATGAACCAGCCAGATTGTTCCATTATAGTCAAATCTGACGGTGAATCTTATTCGATCATTACCTCAATATGGTCATCGCCAGCGTCCATCTGATGCTGAGTTTCGCCTTCCGTGGTGCTGGCGATCAAATCCTTCAATTTCTGATAATCGTACTGATCCAGGATCGCCGAGAAGCGCCCGCCTGAATCCAGCACCGTATTCACCAGCCCCAGAGGAATTAGCAGGTCGCTCTTGATGGTCTGGTTCAGGTTATCACTCACCCGGATGCGCAAATGTTTCTGCGATGTGGCTGCATCATGGGATGCCAATTTGCCCCAGCTGCTATTTTTCATCGCGTCCAGCTTGAGGTTGGCTTCCTCCGCGGTGAGTTTTCCCTCCTCCAAATTTTGGATGATGGATATTCGTTCTTCAATGGATGAGAACCGCGAGCGTCCAGCGCGCCATTCCAACCAGTAATACACCGCCGCAGCTGCCACACCAAGCACCCCGCCAATGTACCAGACATAGTTTGGATTCAGATTATCCATCACCAGACCCGCCAGCAGCGGGCCAATCGCAAATGGGATCAGCCAGGAGAAGCCGTAAACTGCCATATACCGGCCGCGCATATCCTCAGGCGCCAGGCGAGCCACAATAGATTGGCTGACCGGACTGACGAACATCTCGCCAATGGTTATGATCGCCATCGCAACCAGGAATAATACAAAAGTACCGACAAAGCCGTACATGGCGAATCCAACCGCATACAGCAGCGAACCGACCGTCATGATAATGAGTGGCCGGTAACGATTGATCCAGCGGGTAATGGAAAATTGGAACAACACCACCATAATGGCGTTCAGACTCAAGATATAGCCAAACCCTTGTTCCGCAACCCCGTGATAATCCCGCAGGTACACTGCCAGCGTGGTATTCATTTGCATATAAACCAGCACCATTAGCACCGAGGCGACCAAAAACCCAACAAAGGCGTTGTCCTTGACCACCGTGAAGTAGCCTTTGAACGTGGCTGCCATGCTCTCCTGCGGCTGACCGCTTTCCTTGGGGTGGTAGGTTTCTTTAATCTTGTAGAACAGGATGGCAGCCGTAATCAGGCTGGTGACCGCATCGGTAATGAACAAGATCAGGTAAGATCTGGACGCCAGAAAACCGCCGATTAAGGGGCCAATGGTGACTGCCAGGTTAGCCACCACGCGGAGGATGCCAAAACCCTGGGCGCGTTTTTCCTCGGGCAGCAAGTCCGCTACCAAAGACTGGTAAGCCGGTCCCGCCACATCCGATAAAATGCCGACCACCAACGTCACCACCATAAACAGCGGTAGTGCGTCGATCACACCCATCAGCACACTGGAAAGCCCGCTCATCGAGAGCCCGAACAGCAGGATTGACTTGCGCCCCCAGCGGTCTGTCAGCGCCCCGCCAATCATGCTGCCAATGAAGCTGGAGATGGCAAACAGGCCGAATATCAACCCGACCTGGGTCATGTCGATCTGGAATTTCTTTGTCAGGTATAGGGTAAAAAACGGGAAAAGCAGTGCACCGCCCAACCGGTCGATGAACATGCCAACCACCAGGATCCAGAACTGCCTGGGGAACTCGTTATATAACGATCTCATGCGCTCGCCCAATGGGCGCGATTTTTTGGGCTCGGCCGGATTCATTGCTTCGTACCTGTCTGATGTGGATTTGAATGGTGAAAGATTAATTTTACCTTAATTTATGTGTCGGCTTGATTATTTTTCCCACTTTCATCTCGGATTCGACGCGAGCGGCTGGTTAACAAAAAAGACCTTGCCTATATGGGCAAGGTCTCCTTCCACCGGAGAAACCGGGGGTTTGATCGTACGTCGTTAAACGCTTAAGGATTACTTATTGGGCAGGAAGCGGGTCACCGTAGTACCGCAAACCGGGCAGGTGCCCTTGACCATTGAACGTCCCGTGGTGGTCTTGGTAACGGTTCCACCTTTGACATCGCGCTTCTTGCGACATTTTACGCAATAACCATTGAAATCCATCTTTTTCTCCTTTTCTAGGTTTGAAAGGCTTTCTACGTATATTTTACTACTCATGTCAAGGTTTTAGGGGATATTCCACGGCTAAAGTGGGGAATTTCACCCCTTTTTTAGCAGGTTATAATCATTTTTAAGCCAAATTATCAACAATACCAGTCATTTTTTACTGGTTTTGCGGGAAAATGCCTGCGGGTGTGTCCCGGGCAGGATCCCCAAGGAGGTCTATTTGTTCGCTACCATCAGCCTGACCATAGATATTCCGGTTTATCCCGAGCGGGTGTACCGCGCCTGGATGGACAGTTATGAGCACAGCCGCTTTACCGGCAGCAGCGCCAAAATTACCGGCAAAGCCGGCGGGCAATTCAAATCTCTGGCTGGACAGGTGGAGAGCGTTGTCCAGGTGGCGACCCCCTTTGACCGAATCGTTCAGACCTGGAAGGTGGAAAAATTTCCGCAAAACGCTCCCGATTCGTCCATCGAGTTAGCCTTCGAACCCACCTGCACCGGGGCCCAGGTCAAATTGACTCACAGCGGGGTGGATGCTGCCAGTACGGTTCAAATGATGGCATGGTGGGAAGATGTGTATTTTCGACCGCTGCGCGACTACTTTGACGAGCTAATCGGCGATTACGTTGCCGATATGGGCGACGGTTAACCGGATTAATGCCGGACGATGCCCGCCAGCCGTTGCACCGCGACTTCGATTTCATCCGGCGGCAGCGTGCAGAATGGGATGCGCAGGAAGCGCTCACCGTCAGCCGGGTTGGTAAAAAAGGCACGCCCATCAGTGATTTTCAGACCGACCGAGTTCGCATCCTGCATTAATTGATCCATGGTGTTGCCATTGGGCAGCGTCAAACCGATAAAGAAGCCGCCCTCCGGTTTGGGATAAATCACATCCGGCATGGTGCGATCAATGGCGGAAGCCAGCGCAGCCAATCTGGGAGCGTACACATGCTTCAGACGCTCGATATTGACGTCGAACAGGCCAGCGTGCATATATTCGTATACAATCGCCTGCGTGGGCGATGGAGACGCCAGCGTGCTGTCTATTCCCCACTTGACCAATCGGCCGATAATTTGCGGTGATCCAACTGCCCAGCCGACGCGCAATCCCGGCGCGAGCAGCTTGGAAACTGAACATAAATGCACCACTCTGTCTGGTGCCAGCGAATACAGGGTGGGCACATCCTCACCCTGATAGCGCAGCAGTCGGTACGGCGAGTCTTCGATGACGATGAAATCATATTCCTCAGCCCAGCGGGCTACTTGTTGACGTTTTTCCAGGCTGGTGACCGTGCCGAGCGGGTTATGAAAGTCTGTGATGGTATAAAACAACTTGGGCGCCCGGCGTTTAAGCGCTTCTTCCAGCGCATTCAGGTTGACTCCGTCGGATTCCATCGGAATTCCTACCATGTCTGCACCAGAGCGTTTAAATAAGGTGTTTGCCCGGTCATAGGTCGGCGATTCAGTGAATGCGCAGTCGCCTGGCTGCAGGAAAATCGCTGACAGGAAATTCACAATTTCGAGCGAGCCGTTACCGGTGAAAATCTGGTCGACAGGGACGCCCATACGCTCCGCCAGAATCTGACGCAGCGGTGCGTAGCCAGGCACAAAGTTGTACGTCAAAACCTGCCCGCCGTCACGTTTGAGGGCGGTAGCCAGGCAGGCTTGAATTTCTTCGATTGGGAAAACTTCAGCTGGCGGAACCCCTCGCGTGAGGTTGATGACGTGATTCTCCATGCACAACCTTTCTCAGCGTATTCGTCGAAATCCTGCCTCTGAGTATAGTGTAAATTTGGGCATTTATACGTCACCCGATTGGTTGATGGATGTCAGGTTGGGCAGCAGCGGGAATGCAAATATGCATCTCGGAAACACCTGGGCGGTCAAACGGCTTCCGGTTACGCACGGGATAGATTTGTCTTGATGAAGTATACTCATGCGAAATATTGCCTGCTGCAAAGGTTGAATCGACTGTGGAAACAACATCATCCATGTCCGGAAAGACAGTACTGATCACCGGCGCTACTTCCGGTATTGGATTGGCCGCTGCACATGCCATCGCTGAACAAGGCGCCGCGGTTTTAGGCGTCGGACGCTCCGCTGAGCGCTGCCGCCAGGCTACTGCGGAACTCCAGGCGCGACATCCCCACGCTTCCATTCATTTCTTCACTGCCAACCTCGCCTCCCAGCGACAGGTACGCATGCTGGCCGGAGAAGTGCATCAGCACATCTCCCGAAATTTTCAGGGGAAGCTGGATGTACTGGTCAACAACGCTGGCACGATCACCGACCGGTTCACCGCCACGGAGGATGGTTACGAAACCGTCTTCGCGGTCAACCATCTGGCGCCTTTTCTATTAACCCATAAGCTGCAGCCGCTGCTGCGATCGGCTCCGAGTGCCCGTATCTTAACGGTCAGCTCAAAGTCGCACCACAATATGCGGATATTCTGGGGGAATGTCATGCTGCACCGCATTTTCAATCCCCTTTTGGCATATAAACAATCCAAATTGGCCAATGTACTGTTCACCGCCGAGTTCAACCGCCTGTTCGCAGGATCCAGTGCTATGCGTGCATTCGCCATTGACCCGGGTTTGGTGAACACCGAAATTGGCATGAAAAACACTCAAGGCCTGGTTTATTGGGCATGGAATCTACGCCGCAAACAGGGCGCCACCCCGGACGTGCCAGCCAAAACCATCGCCTGGGTAGCCAGCGAGCCAAACCTGGACCCATCTGACGGCTTGTATTGGAAGAACATGCGCTCCATTGTGCCCAGCGACTACGCCCTGCGCCCGGCTGAGGCTGCCAGATTGTGGAATCTATCCGTGCGTTTATGCGGTCTGGTCGATTCACGCCGCGGCTAAGTCATATAACCTGGTCATAAGAAATGTGAGCTAAGTCCTATTCAGGAAAAATTAGCCGCGTGATATATTCGTTTTAATCCAGCGGGACGATTCCGCCTGGGTACTCCCCACTGGTATTGCTGATCAACGCAGGCAATCATTTCCTAAGGAAAAACACCAATGATTATAGTGACCGACCGCGGTGCTGACATTGCTCCCGACCAATTGAAGGACCTTGACATCCATTTCGCCAGCCTGCGCATCGCACTGGACGATCACACCTATGAAAGCGGCGTTGACCTGGACGGCGACACATTCTATAAAATCCTGAGCGCCACAGACAGCTTCCCAACCACTTCTCAGCCGTCAGCCGGTGAATTCGCTGAACTCTACCGTCAGCTGGCCGAAAAAGGAGAGGAAATCCTCTCCATCCACATTTCTTCCGGTTTGAGCGGCACCTTCAACGCCGCCTCTGCCGGGGCGCAAATGGTACCGGAAGCCAGGGTTACCCTGTGGGACAGCATGACCCTCTCCTGCCCCTTAGGCTGGCAGGTCGAAATGGCGGCGCGCATGGCTAAAGCTGGCTCCAGCGTGGATGATATTCTCAAACGCCTGGCTGGACTGCGCGATAAATGTGAGGGGATTTTCACACTGGATACGCTGAAATATCTGATTCACGGTGGGCGCATTAGCCACATTACCGGCCTGTTAGCCTCAGTATTGAATATTAAGCCGGTTATCGGGGTGGACAAAATCACCGGCAAATATGTGCAATTGGCACGGCATGTCTCCATCAAGCGTTCCATCCAGGGGGTGGCTGACGTGGTAGCTCAAAAATATGGAACCGGTACCCGGCTGCGTGTGCAGCTGCTGCACGGCAACAATCCGGAAGGCATCGCTTTACTGCGCGAAAAAATGAACGAATTGTTCCAGTGTGTTTGGCTGCCGAGCATGCCAATTGCTCCGGTATTGGGTGCGCATACCGGTCCTGGACTGGTCGGGCTTGCTGTCGGGCCTGCGAGCTTGTTCGAAGGTTAGGCTTTCACCGCGAGCGATTTTCGCAGATATACAAACCAATACACCAGTCCTACCATCACCGCGCCGCCGATGATGTTGCCGATAGTCACCGGCAGTAGATTGCCAAGCAGGAAGTTTCCCATAGTCAGATTGGGAAAATCAGCCGGCGTCCGTTGAATCGCTGTAAAAAAGTTGGCGCTGCCCCATTGCTTGACCATTAATCCCACCGGGATAAAGTACATGTTGGCAACGCTGTGTTCGAAACCGGCAGCTACGAAAGCCGCCACAGGTGGGATGATCGCCATAATCTTGTCGGTAGTGGTGCGCGCGCTGTATGTCAGCCACACCGCCAGACAGACCAGCGTATTACACAAGATCCCCAACACCAATGCCTCTACAAAACCCAACGCAGTCTTGGATTCCGCGATGTTCAGCATATTCAAACCAATGGCGCCGCTGCCGAAAGTGTGCTGTTTGCTGATGAAGATGATCGCTGCCGTGGCGGCTGAACCAACAAAGTTGCTGCTGTAAACAATCAACCAGTTCCGCAATACCAATCCCAGGCTGATTTTGCGGTTGGCAAAGGCCATGATTACCAGCATGTTGCCGGTGAACAACTCCGCCCCGCCGACAATCACCAGCACCAACCCGAGTGTAAATGCCAGCCCGCTCAATAGACGCGTGACGCCGTATGGCAGGATCCCCTGTGCCCCGGCTGTGACCGTGGTCGCGAAAATCGCTCCAAGTGCCACAAAAGCCCCTGCCAACACCCCCAAAACCGACAAAGTCCAAAAATCGGCATTGGCTTTGCGAATACCCAGCTGTTCAGCTTTCTCCGCCATGGCGGGTGGAACCAATGCATCAAATGAAAGCGAATCACCGTTGTTCATAAAATCCTGAATCGATAATGATATGGAATCCCCGCCCGCGGCGACTTGAGCGATCTGCTTCTAATTACTCTGCCAACAACTTGATCAGTACCTGCGGAAAATCGGTAATAATCCCCTGCACATTGGCAGCCGCAAAAGCCTTCATTGCCTCTTCATCATTGACCGTCCAAACGTTGAACAAAATCCCGCGGTCGCTCATGGTCTTGATTTCCTCATAGCTCCAGGCAGAGTATTTGGGATTAAAAGAGCGGGTATCGTATTTTGCTAGATAATTTTCCGGGTCGGCAATCGCCTTGGTCGTCAACAATTGGATCGGGATTTGCGGGTTGGTCTGGTGAACTTGCTGCAGGTAGGCGTGCTCAAAAGAGGAAATCACAACCTGAGTTCCATCATCCATCCCCAATTCTTCCACTAATGCCACCGTTTTTTCAACCGCTACGCCAGCTGTAGCTGCATCCGGTTGTTCTTTGATTTCAATATTGACCCGCCATTGATTGGCCCTCGTGTATTCCAACGCTTCGCGCAAGGTGGGCGCCTTTTCACCCTCGTAGGATTTCTGATCCTCGATGCTCACATTCCCTGCCGCAATTTGCTGGAAGGGATCCTGATCATTGAACCAGCTGCCGCAGTCCAGTTGCTGAATTTCGGCCAGAGTAAAATCCCACACGTTCCACGGCAACCGGCTTATGTAAACCTGGCTTGCATTACAGGTGCGCTCTAGAGTGTCATCGTGCATCAGAATCAACTCACCGTCTGCAGTAACAGCAACATCCAACTCCCACATGTCTGCGCCCATTTCGAAGGCTTTCCGGGCGGCTGCCAGGGTATTTTCCGGCGCCAGACTGCGCGCGCCGCGGTGAGCGATCACCAATGGTT
>Ga0209642_10003462_pt1 | contig 10206 bp, 9 predicted proteins | sample RifCSP19_2_FD_184025 | JGI IMG/M metagenome (GOLD analysis project Ga0209642, IMG submission 184025) | Soil microbial communities from Rifle, Colorado - Rifle CSP2_sed 19_2 (SPAdes) (version 2) | ecosystem: Environmental > Terrestrial > Deep subsurface > Rock core/Sediment | place: Rifle... | reverse complement strand
GGTAATACTCAACCCACAAATGGTGTGCGATTTGCTGGTTCCAACTATTGGTTTTCACACCCTTGGAGAAACGAAATTCAAGAAACAAACCATTTTCAACAAAGAAGACGCAGTCGCTGCTGACTGGTTAACAATTCAAGACGACGGACTCCATGATTTTGGATTACTTTCCTCTCCATTCGACGACGAAGGCAACCCTCAAGGAATAACACCAGTAATTCAAAAAGGCGTTTTCAAAAACTATCTATACGATCAAAAATATGCGTTGAACATGGAAGAAAAACCTACAGGCAACGGATTGAAATCGCTTGACGGAACTATAGTCAACCTCATAAACAAGAACACAGTTTCCGTTAATGGCTACCCAACTAATTTAAGCGTTAAACCTGGAAACCTAAGCCTTGAAAACATGGTCTCTGAAGTTAAAAACGGCATCCTCGTGGAACAATTCAGCTGGTTAAACCCTGACCCAATGGCGACAAGTTTCAGCTCAGAAATAAGAAACGCTTACATGATTAAAAATGGCGAATACACGCAAGTGCTCAAAGGCGGAATGGTTTCAGGCAAAGCATTCGACATGATTAAAAACATCTCAGGCATATCAAACCAACAATTTATAGAATCAGGAGCAACAGCTTTCTCCTGCATATCACCATACATCAGATTCGAAAACGTCCAAGTCGTCGGAAAATAGCCAAGCCACACGTAACCATCTTCCAATCGAAAAGCGGTGTTTTTTGTGACGATAAAATACATTCACCCCGTCAAAGCCAACTCCGCCGAAGGACTAGTAGCACAAGTGTACGCCCAAATAAAACGAGACTTCGGCTCTCTCGTGGAGCCCTTCACGCTTCATTCTCCTTTGCCGAAACTGTTAGCTGGGGTCTCTAAAATCAACCAGTGTCCATACTGCGTAGACGCACACACGATTATGCTAAACGCAACCGGAAAGCGTAACGTTGCGCGTTTGATCAGCAATGAAAATTACAATCAAATTTCAGATTCAGAAGTACGTGAGATCGTTAAGTGGGCTTTAACAACTCGGTCAGCCGGATCTGAGATACTCTTGTCTTCGCCTTTCTCTCGACAAGATGCACCAGAAATCATTGGCACGGCCGTATTCTTTCACTACCTAAATCGAATGGTAAACGTACTTCTAAGCGAAACCCCTCTGCCATCTAACCGCTCATGGCTAAAAAACACTTTGAAGCTAATGGCCGGCTTATTTTTCTCCCGAGCCGCTTGCCGCCACAAATCACTAGGCGATTCCCTAAAATTCCTACCTGAATCTGACCTCCAAGCAGATTTGAATTGGGCAAAAACAAATCCGACGATAGCTCTGGTGCATTTGCAAAATTCGCCGTAGTCATTGAAGAGGTAGGGACGTATGCTTTGTCTGCAGAGGTGCGTGCTTGCGTGCAAGAGTATGTTCAGGGGTGGAATGGAGAAACTCTTGGGCTCAATAAACAATGGGTTGAACAAGCAATCAGCGGGTTCAACGACGCCTCAAAAGCTGCTGGGCGGCTTGCTTTGTTGACTGCTTTGGCGTCGTATCAGGTGGACGAAGGAATAGTTCTCGCTTTTCGCGTCCATTTTCCCGAAGACAACAAACTATTGGGTACTCTAGCCTGGGCTAGTTTCACGGCTGCCCGAAGAATCGGATCATTGCTTCGTGTTCCAAAATGATTTTTATGCTTGTCTGCATTAGTTTATTTTGCCGGATGACGAGAAGGCATTAAATTGACGTATTAGGATGAAATCTCAGAGTTACTCGGACGGCAAGAACACTTTGATTTCGAATTGCCCACTATACTTTTAAATCTGCAACAAAAGAGTATGACTGAACAAAAATGACCAATCAAAAAATAGTCGTATTGCTTGGTTCTATGAGCGACATGCCCTTCGCCCACCGCATAGAAGACTTCCTTAAAGAAGCCCGTTTCCCAATAAAATGTGAATACCGAGTAAACTCAGCGCATAGAAACCCAGAAAAATTATTGGCTGACTTGAAGAGCTATGAAGAGTCAGAAGATAACCTCATCTATATCACAGTAGCAGGCTTATCTGACTCCCTATCAAGTGTTGTCGCAGGTTACACAACCAACCCCGTTATAGCCTGTCCGCCAGACGTAGAAAAACACGGGCTTCCGAAAATATTTTCTACTATAATGACGCCGAAGGGTATTGCTGTTGCTCTTGTTCCAGAACCCGAAAACGCCGCTCTAGCAGCCGCTAAAATTCTTGCTTTATCAAACCCTTCATTAAAAGCAATTGTTCGGAAGCATAAGGAAAAGCTAAAGGAAGCCGTTGAAAGAGCCGATGCTGAATTGAAAGAGAAAAAGGCTCACGAACTTGAAAGAGAGCACGTTGAGCGTGAAGAGGATAAGTAATGCAAAGCGAATTACTAGGGAAACTAAATGCACGCCACTATTATTGTTTAACAAGATAATCTTTGTATTCGCATATTACTTCAATAAGCCTTGGAGCGTCAAACAACTCAAGCCCAGTGTACTCGTTTGCCGTAGCCAAATACATGTTACAAATTATCTTTTTGAGTCTCGTATCCAACTTTGGAGGCTGATTTTTGCACAAACTTTTCCAATCTTTGATTCCCTTCAGCTCAGACTCTTTCTTAGATTCTTCTACATCATGGTACCATTTTGAGGTTTTGTAGAATTGCCTGGCAATTTCCTTACTTACATGCATCCTTTCGTATGTGAATCTGCACTCATCTAAAGTGCCAACAACATCAGCCACCATCAATCTTCTATCATTATCCATGGCCAATTCGATTTTTCCATCTTCGTTTACCAAGTTGGCTCTTGCGGCAACTTCGGTGATTAAGTTGTTAATATTCAACAATATCTTCTTAGTTTCTGCAACTTCCTCACGGGTTAAACCTGAAATTTTCTGCGCCTCAGACCAAGTTAGATATCGATCATGTTCCTCCAACTTTGTGCTCACGTCAAAAATAGGGTTTTCAAGTTTCTCTCCAAGCTTTGGGTAGTGGTCTAATCCCAAATCTTCTAATTTAGTAATTCCCTGTTCAAGTCTTTTGAAAACTGAAGAACCTTCAGGAAGCCCGTTGCGATAAATGACTTCTAATGGGATAAGAAAATTTGTCAAATTAGGCGTGAATATGCCGTAATCGTATGCAAGTTTTCCCGATTTTTTGTAGGGGTTTGGTCGAAAGACGTTGACAAGGTTGAATTCCATAACGTTGACGGGTTTTTCCAATTCATCTGTTGTAACTATCTTTCCATTGGGCTTTACTAGTCCACGATAGTGCGTCTTTATTCCTTTATCTCCCAATTTTTCGAAAGAATATGCGCCCATTACACAAAGAGCTGCACCTTTTCCCTCAATCAAATCGGGCATTTCTCCCCAATCGAACACAGAGTAACGATCAGAAAAATGAAATCGCCCAATACCCATCCTAGTTTTTGTGGATTTTTTTACAACTTCTAAATCCTTTACGCTTCCCATTTAGTCACCATGCTTCCACTACTCTAAAACCTATGCTTAAGTAACAATTTTGTTCAGATTTCCCTGAGCAACAGCTGTTTTCAATTCTTTGGCAATTCTTCTACCCATATACATTCCCTCACCATGTTTCACATAAGCATACGGTGAGGTGCTTACGCCGACATTTGTTCCTGCAACGATTCGGGCTGAAATTTCAAACGTAAATATCTCTGGAACATCGTTGACTATAGTTTCTAGACAGAATGGTCCGATGATGCCTGGAGGGGCAATTTCCTCAGAAACTTTTGTAACTTTGTCTCCCATTTTGATATACTCAGATAGTAAGGATTCTCTCAGCGTTACAGGAATGTTGCCTACAACTGTGTAGGTTGGGGTAAGGTCGTTTATTTCAAGCTGTTCTTTTGCAGGTATCCTTCCAAGACTGTCAATAGTAGATTCGTAGCGTCTATCCACGCACAATAATTCAACTTCATTGTTGAGTAACGAACTAAAATAAGATGGGTAAATAGTCACGCCAAAAACATATTCCTGCAAATGTATCTTGTCCAAATCCTCTTTTCTCATGAAACCCTTTCGAATCATGTCTTTAGCTTTTCTTTTGAAGGATTCAGGAGAATTCACGAGAAAATAGCCTTTTCCACCTTTGGCGCCTGGAAACTTTGCGATTGCTAGTCCCTTTATGTCTTCAGGGTTGCTGAATGTGTTAGGCAATTTTAATCCCGCTTTTTGCAGCCACGTTTTCTGTTTTTCCCTGTTAATTTCCCATGTGAGCAAGTGCCGGTTTCCAAACATCGGCACATGCAAATCGTCCATCACTTGGTCTAAGTTCAAGTAAGCGTTAAAAGATCCATGCGGAATCAATATGGTGTTTAATCGCCTCAATTTTTCTTGAACATTTCTTTCTAAAAGCTCACTAAAATCCTTCACCAAAATTATTTCGTCAGCCACTGGAAATCTTCGATAAGTGATTTCATCACTCTTTTTGCAGACGCAAACAGTGCGCAGTCCTTCATCCTTTGCGCCTTTGAAAATGTTCAGGGCAGAATGAGAACCAATAGTACCTATGGTAATCTTCTGTTCATCATAGGCCTCGAGAATTTTGGCAATTTCTTTTTTTCCAATCAAGTTAACAAAGCCTCCAGTCGCTTTTCTCTAACAGCTTTCTTAATTTCCATAGCTACTCTTCGTCCGGGTCCAACTTCTTTCCCATACTTATATTTCATGTAGGGTGATGTAGGTTCCACGCATGGGCAGCCAGGAATTCTTGGACTTACGTCAAAAACATAGAATTCAAGATCCTTTGCAACTGCACCTTGTAAAGCAAACAGCCCTATCATGCCCGGCGGATATTCTTTTTTACAGATTTCAACGAAGCGTTCCCCCGCATCAAAGATTTTTTCTAATTGCGATTCACGCATGGTTGCACCCATGTGCCCTATCTCAATGTTTTGTGTTTCCACTCCAGCTTCTAATTGTTCGTCTGCTGGTAAGTCTAAAACGCCATCAAGGTTTGTCTGAATCCGTCTATCAAATCCGAGCAAGTCTGTTTCATCATTTAAGGGAGACCAGAAGAAGTTTGCGTTGAATTTCGCTCCCACAACGTACTCTTCAATCGCGGCTTTGTCTAAATCTTTTTCATCAATAATTCCTTTCTTGATTCTCTCTCCTGCTCTTTGCATATACTCTTCTGGGGAAGATGCATAGAAAAAGGCTCGTTCTATTTTTCTTCGTTTTTCAGGAACTTTAACTATAACTAGTCTGTCTATATCTTTTGGAGAAGCAAACAGTTTCGGCTTTTTTATGCCTGCTTTTTCCAAGAGATAGTATTGGTTTCTGGGAAAATCTCTCTCTTCAATTCTCAAAATGCGTCTGTTCCCGAAAATTGGAACCATGAACTTGTTTTCTATGTTTTCGTATCCAACGTATACCGAAAAGGATCTGTTTGGCACAAATACGGTGTTTAATTCCGCCATTTTCTCTTGGTTTTCATCTATTGTCATATCGGCGAATTTTTCCACAAGAAGAACGTGATCGAAAAGATTCTTGTAATGTTTAGTGTAAGTTTTCTCCCTGCCCCGCTGGCAAACCACAACAACCTCAAATCCTTCCTGCTTTGCGCCATGCCCTATTTCTAACGCTGAATGCGATCCGAGAACACCTATTCTAATTTTGTTTAAACGGTAATCTGCAAAAATCTGTTTTATTTTTTCTTTCAAATTCAATCTACCTTTTTACACTGGTAAATTCTATGGACTGTTGAAATAAACTTTTGTAGACCCGTAACAAGAACTATGTATTTACTATGTTAAAATTTGCCGCTTTTCTAAGCCTGTTCATTACTGCAAGTCCGAGATCTCGAGTGGTTATGCCCTCGGCGATTATTACATCAACCTTTTCCTCATCAAACTCCCTGAGTAATCTGAAGAGGTTTCTTGCAATAGTAGTTAAATCGTCTCTGCTTCCAAGGGGTTTAACAACATCTGCCTTACAATATGATTGACTTTCATCAGTGGTTAAGATGCCAACTTTCTTTCCTTCAGTTCTATACCAAGCGGCCAGTTCTTGAACTTTTTCCACAACTTTTTCAGATTCGCCTTCAACCACAACCATTTCGGCTTCCGGAGCATAATGCCTATAATTCATTCCCGGTGAACGCGCCATTGACACACGCACCTTTTTGTTTGCTACAACGGTTGGATGCAATTTAACCTCGCCTAAAACCTCTTTCAATTTCTCGTATGGTGTTCCCCCAGCCCTCAAAACCTCAGGAGTCGAAACTGTCATATCGACAACTGTTGATTCCACCCCAATTTTTGCGGGGCCACCATCCAAAACAACGTCAATTTTTCCTGCAAGGTCATTTATTACGTGCTGTGCTTCCGTTGGGCTTGGTTTACCAGCAAGGTTGGCGCTTGGAGCTGCAATCGGAGTGTTTGACTCCTTTATTAGGGCAATTGCAATCTTGTTTCTGGGCATTCTAATTGCTATGGTGTCCAAGCCCACAACCGTTATGTCTGGTACAAGGTTCGAACGTTTCAAGACAAGGGTTAAGGGACCCGGCCAAAATCGAGACATCAATTTCTCGGCACTACTCGGAACAGTTTTTGCCAATTTGTATACATCTTCTTTGTCAGAGATATGCACTATTATTGGGTTGTCTGGAGGACGTTTTTTCGCCGCAAAAATTTTTGCCACTGCTTTTGGATTTAAAGCGTCAGCGCCGAGTCCGTAAACTGTTTCGGTTGGGAAAGCAACTATGCCACCATTCCTAATCACATTAGCTGCAATTCGAATTTTGTCGAGTTCAGGTCTTCCCGAATTCACTTTGAGCCAAAGCGTGCCCTTTATTTTTTTTACAGATTTCTCTGACTTTAAAGTAACTATGCTAGGAACCAACTTGTGCATTTGACTCACCGACTTTTATCGTGCATCAAAACTTAAGGAAAGCGAGATATATAGTTTTCAATTTCTATTCACATGATTTTTCAAAAACAAACTTGGAAGCGATAAATTCTCACCGAAATCGGAAGAATGTGCTGAACGTGCTAAGAAAACAGAAATTGATATGAAGTTTGAAAAGGATTAAATACTTTGCAGTACCCCACGGTCAACGAATCAAGTCATATAAAGAAGTGAAAGAAAATGACCAAACGGTTTACTTACGCCGAAGCAGGTGTTGACCGAGAAAAACGAGCCAAATCAAAAAAAACCCTATCAATACTGAACAGAACCTACAAATTCAGCCGATATGGAGCGGTTGTTCAACTCCCGTATGGCAATGTCTTTCCAATAGGCGGCGACATCTATCTTGACCTCGTCATAGAAGGAATAGGCACCAAGGTTCTCTTAGCTCAATTAGCCGACAAATACGACGCAATAGGCGTAGACGGCGTAGCCATGGCAGTCAACGACTTGATACGCTCAGGCGCCAAACCTCTAGCCATTGCAGACAACATTCACGCCGAAGTTTCTGATCCTGTTCTAATCAATGAATGGATGAAAGGCATAGTGAAAGGCGCTGCAGAAGCCGAATGCATCATTCCCAGCGGCGAAATAGGTGATGTGCCCGAAGTCATAAAAAGCCTAATCGAAGGAAAAGGCTTCGACATGGTCTTCGCCTCAGTCGGCGAAGTGCACCAAGAAAAAATAATTTTCGGCAATACTCTAAAACCCAAAGATTCAGTTATTGGCTTACGAAGTTCAGGTATCCACAGCAACGGCATATCTCTAGCCCGCAAAGTTTTGTTTAAGAAATGGGGCGGCAAATACGCGCCTCACGACGTTCCAGATGGGTTAGACCGAGAAATTGTTCTCGAGGTTCTGGAGCCCACACGAATCTACGTCAAGCCACTGTTTAACCTTGCCAAAACCTGTGAGATAAAAGCGGCTGTCCACATAACCGGAGACGCCTACTTAAAATTCAACAAGTTAATGTTCTTCAATAAAGGCATGGGCTTCGACTTTGACAACTTCAAACCGCAACCAATATTTCAACTAATTCAAGAAACCGCTGAACAGATTAAAGGCGTCATTGCAGACGAAGAGATGTTCAAAACCTTTAACATGGGCTGGGGCTTCGCCGTTGTGGTTGAAAACCACAAAATAGACGAGGCAATAGATGCTCTTGAACGAAGCGGCGTAGAAGCCGAACAAATCGGCACAGTGACCAGTTCAGGAAAGATAGTTGTGAACTACAAGGGAAAGAAAATCATTCTCAAGTCTTGATTTCTTTTTTCCTATACATGAAGAATGAAATTTTTAAATTGAATTGTGCAAAAATTTATAAATACTTGTAAAAGAGATTTGCTTTTATGAAGTTTCGTGCCAATGTTGAGGTCAATCTTAAGCCAGGGCACTCCGACCCTGAAGGTGAGACGACCAAGCAGTCGTTGTCAGAGCTCAATTATGCGGTGCACTCGGTTAACGTGAGCAAAGTCTATGAATTAGTGTTGGAAGCGAAAAGTTTGGTTGAGGCGAAGAAGCAAGTGGACGAAATGTGCAAGCGGTTATTGGCTAACCCAGTGAAAGACAATTACCGTTTCGAGATCGAGGAAACCAAATGAGCCTCTATGGAAAACGTCAGTCGCCCTTTGAACTCTTAGAAATAAAATTGCAGGACGTGAGTAATAAGCAGCTTGTCCAAGTCGGCACCGAATTGGGAATCGGCTTAAACCTAGAAGAAGTGAAAAAGGTTCAGAAATACTTCTCTGAGAAGAGACGAAGCCCAACAGACGTTGAACTTCAAACTATAGGACAGACTTGGTCGGAGCACTGTTACCACAAGACCTTCAAAGGTGAAATAATTTTAGGTAAGAAGAAACTCAAGAATCTATTCAAAACCTATATTTCTAAAGCAACCAAGGAGCTCAACCCTTCTTGGTGCATCTCAGTTTTCGAAGATAATGCCGGCATCGTCGATTTCGACAAGGGCTTCGCAGTCGCGGCGAAAGTGGAAACTCATAATCATCCGTCGGCTGTTGAACCCTTCGGTGGGGCAGCAACAGGCACAGGCGGCGTAATAAGAGACATCTTAGGTGTTTGGGCTGATCCCATAGCCTGCACAGATGTTCTGGGTTTCGGTCCATTAGACTATGATTATGGCAAGTTGCCTCCGGGAATGAAGCATCCAAAGTATGTTTACAGCGGTGTCGTAGCTGGCATAGGCTGTTATGGAAACAACATGGGAATCCCAACGGTCAATGGCGCCATATACTTTGACGAAAGCTACATGGGAAACGTTGTGGTCTACTGTGGATGCGTGGGGCTTCTACCCAAAAACAAGTACGTAAAAGTCATCAAACCTGAAGACATAATTCTTCTAGTCGGTGGTAAAACTGGCCGCGACGGCATTCACGGCGTCACGTTTGCGTCAGCCGAGCTGACCGAGAAATCTGAAGAGGTGTCCAGACCAGCGGTTCAGATAGCCGACCCCATAGAAGAGGAAAAACTAAAGCGCGCCATAATTGAAGTCAGAGACCGAAAACTGGCTTCTGGCATAACCGACCTAGGCGGTGGAGGCTTATCTTCAGCCGTTGGTGAAAAAGCTCGCAGCTCACGTTGTGGCGCCTTGGTTCAGTTGGATAAGGTTCCGCTGAAATATTTGGGACTGGCACCGTGGGAAATTTACATTTCAGAGTCACAGGAAAGAATGCTTCTGGCTGTTCCTAGAAAGAATCTGCCTGAAGTTTTGAAAATCTTTCAGCGAGAAGATGTGGAAGCCACGCCTATTGGCAGATTTACAGTTAACGAGGTCCTAACTCTAGAATATCAAGGTGAAAAAGTAGCCGAAATAGACATAAACTTCCTTTTCGAACCGCCAACCGCAAAACAAGTGGCAAAATGGAAAAACCCAGCTTACAAAGAACCAAGTTTCAAAGAACCAGAAGACTTGGATAGGACTCTTTTGGTGGTTCTTTCTCAACCTAACATCGCCAGCAAAGAATCAGTAATCCGCACATACGACCACGAAGTCAAGGGAAACACCGCCATAAAACCTCTGCAGGGCAAGTATGCGGGACCAAACGACGCAGTCGTCATAAAACCTCTGAACAATTCGTGGAAAGGCATAGTTATCTCCTGTGGAATGAATCCAAACTATGGAAAAATTGACCCCTACTGGATGGCAGCCTCAAACATCGACGAGGCAATAAGGAACAACACGGCAGTGGGCGGCAGAAGAATAGCCCTACTAGACAACTTCACATGGGGCAACCCTGAAAA
>Ga0209642_10003457_pt1 | contig 10216 bp, 6 predicted proteins | sample RifCSP19_2_FD_184025 | JGI IMG/M metagenome (GOLD analysis project Ga0209642, IMG submission 184025) | Soil microbial communities from Rifle, Colorado - Rifle CSP2_sed 19_2 (SPAdes) (version 2) | ecosystem: Environmental > Terrestrial > Deep subsurface > Rock core/Sediment | place: Rifle... | reverse complement strand
GGGTTGGAGCTACCATAACGATTGCCATGGTTGATCCTTCCAATGTATTTGCGATAGATGATGTAAAGTTCAGGACGGGGTACAATGTTGAGGTTGTTGTATCAAGTGAGTCCTCGATTTTAAATGACATATCAACTCATTACATGGACCAGGCTGTTGTTTCAACAAAAAATGGTTTTTCACTAGAGATGCTACAGTCAAAAGATTATGTACTTTCAGATGTGGAAGAAGGTGGTGAAGAGGGCACCCTGTCAATTGATGGAAATTTTGGCAATGTTGATATACTTGACGAAGTATTGGATAGAGCCCTTGACAATATTGAGATCGTAGAAGAAAGAGAAGATGCAGAGGTGATAAGGGAGGTTGCTCCACCAATCGTTAAGCTTGTTAACGGGATGCTTGTCAATGCAATAAAGTCAGGTGCAAGTGATGTCCATGTAGAGCCATACGAGAGCTCTGTGAGGGTGAGACAGAGGATTGATGGCCAGATGTATACCATTATGAATCTGCCAGCGAAGATAAAGGCTGCTGTATCATCAAGGTTTAAGATCATGGCAAAACTTGATATTGCTGAAAGAAGGCTCCCTCAGGATGGGAGGATAAAGCTTAAACTTGGCAAAAAGAGGGAGATAGATTTTCGCGTTTCCACTGTGCCGTGTCTCTTTGGTGAAAGGGTTGTTTTGAGGATTCTCGATAAATCAAACCTTCAGGTAGACATGGTAAAGCTCGGATTTGAAGAAGGGGCATTACAGGATTTCATGAACGCTCTGGACAAGCCATATGGTATGCTCCTTGTTACAGGGCCTACCGGAAGCGGTAAGACAACAACCCTTTATTCTGCCTTAAATTATCTCAATAAAGTTGGCATAAACATATCGACTGCAGAAGACCCTGTTGAGTATAACTTCCTGGGGATAAATCAGGTTCAGGTAAAGGAAGATATTGGTCTTACCTTTGCTGCAGCCCTGAGGTCTTTTTTAAGGCAGGACCCTGACGTTATCATGGTTGGGGAGATTCGTGATTTCGAGACAGCAGAGATTGCAGTCAAGGCAGCCCTGACAGGCCATCTCGTCCTAAGCACCCTGCATACGAATGATGCCCCAAGTACTATCAGCAGATTATTGAATATGGGTATTGAGCCTTTTCTCGTATCAGCATCAGTTATCCTCATAGCTTCTCAGAGGCTTATAAGAAAATTATGCACGCAGTGTAAAGAGGAAGAGGATGTTCCTTCCTCGGCCTTAGAAAATATAGGTTTCTCAGAGGAGGAGACAAAGGAAGTAAAATGTTACAGGGGTAAAGGATGTCCTACATGTAATGGTTCTGGATACAAGGGAAGGATAGGACTCTTTGAAGTTATGCCTCTTAAAGAAGAAATCAAAGAGATGGTTCTTGAAGGGGCATCAGCGGACGAGATAAAGAAGACTGCCATAAGGCTCGGGATGAAGACTCTGAGGATGGGTGGTCTTGTAAAGATAAAGGAAGGGGTCACCTCTGTTGAAGAGGTATTAAGGGCAACCTTCGGAGATTAAGGAGCAATGCCGGCGAGATTAGGTCAACTTCTTATAACCTCTAATATTATTACAGAGGATCAGTTGAAGGAGGCCCTGGGTCTTCAGAGGAAGGAAGGCGGAAGGCTTGGGACTAACCTTGTGAAGTTAGGCCACATAACAGAGGAAAAGCTTGTAGCTTTTCTCAGCAGGCAGTACAATGTTCCTGCGATAAACCTAACAGACTACAAGATTGACCCATCTCTCCTGAAACTAATTCCTATTGATATGGCGAGGAAATATCTCATCATGCCTGTTGCGAGGGTTGGAGCTACCATAACGATTGCCATGGTTGATCCTTCCAATGTATTTGCGATAGATGATGTAAAGTTCAGGACTGGGTACAATGTTGAGGTTGTTGTATCAAGTGAGTCCTCGATTTTAAATGCCATATCAACTCATTACGCAGACCAGGGAGAGTCCCTTGTTGCAGCAAAAGGGATGGTATCGGCAAGGGTGTTACAGGCAGGGAGTTATACAACACATGAAGAAGAATTTACTGATGTAGGGGTAAGTGCAGGTGATGATGGCCCATTGGTGGATGTGGATGAATTTGACAAAATTGTTGGAGACGCACTCGATAGTATAGAGATCGTTACCGATAAAAGGGATGCATTAAAAGGAGAGGTTGAAGAGCCTGTTGTTAAGCTTGTTAACGGAATACTTGTCAATGCAATAAAACTGGGTGCAAGTGACATTCATATAGAACCATATGAGAGACATGTTAGGGTAAGGTATCGGGTTGACGGGGTACTTTTCAAAGCAATGGACCTTCCAATAAAGATAAAAAATTCTGTGACATCAAGACTAAAGATTATGTCAAAGCTTGATATTGCGGAAAGGAGACTTCCTCAGGATGGAAGAATTAAACTAAGACTCGATAAGAAAAGAGAGATAGACTTTCGCGTTTCAGTTCTACCGTGTCTTTTCGGTGAAAAGACAGTCATGAGGATCCTCGATAAGTCAAACCTTCAGGTTGACCTTACTAAGCTCGGGTTTGAAGAAGAGGCATTGCAGAACTTCATGGATGCACTAAACAAACCATTCGGTATGCTCCTTGTTACAGGACCTACAGGAAGCGGTAAAACGACAACTCTTTATTCTGCCCTGAATTATCTCAATAAACCAGGAATTAATATCATGACCGTTGAAGATCCGATCGAGTATAACTTCTTAGGTATCAATCAGGTCCAGGTGAAAGAGGAGATCGGTCTTGCCTTTGCTGCAGTCCTGAGGTCTTTTTTAAGGCAGAGCCCTGATATCATCATGGTTGGGGAGATTCGTGATTTTGAGACAGCTGAGATTGCAGTCAAGGCAGCCCTGACAGGCCATCTCGTCTTGAGCACTCTGCATACGAATGATGCTCCGAGCAGTGTCAGCAGGTTATTGAATATGGGTATTGAGCCCTTTCTTATATCAGCATCGGTTATCCTCATCATGGCACAGAGACTTATAAGAAAGATATGCACACAGTGCAAACAGGAGGAGAATATTCCTGTTTCTGCTTTAATGAATATAGGTTTCTCAGAGGAAGAGGCAAAGGTGGTAAAATGTTGCAAGGGTAAAGGGTGCCCAGCGTGCAATGGGTCTGGATACAAGGGAAGAATTGCTCTCTATGAGGTTATGCCAGTAGGGTCCGAGATAAAAGAGATGGTTCTTGAAGGGGCATCAGCGGACGAGATAAAGAAGACTGCCATCAGGCTCGGGATGAAGAACCTGAGGATGAGTGGTCTTACGAAGATAAAGGAGGGGATCACTTCTATGGAAGAGGTGTTTAGGATTACCTTTGGGAACTGAAAAAATTAAAATGCAGAATACAAAATTAAAAATAATGGCATGCATTTATTTTGAAACTTTATTTTTTAAATCTATAATTTTCAGAGAGGTGAATTATGGCTGCTCTTTATGACTTACTGAAGATGATGGTAGAAAGGGGAGGATCGGATCTTCATATAACAACCGGGAGCTCCCCGAGATTAAGGGTAGACGGAAAGCTTGTGTCCATTGATCATCCGACTCTGTCCCCAGCGGATACAAAGGCACTGTGCTATAGCGTCCTTACAGATGCCCAGAAACATAGATTCGAGGAAAATAATGAACTCGATCTTTCTTTTGCCATCAAAGGCGTTAGCAGGTTCAGGGCAAATATTTTTATGCAGAGGGGTGCTGTTGCCGGAGCATTCAGGCTTATTCCTTTTGAGATTAGGACTTTCAAGGATCTCGGTTTGCCGGAAATAATGAATGAAATTGTAAAGAAGTCCTCAGGGCTCGTCCTTGTTACAGGCCCTACTGGATGTGGCAAGTCTACAACGCTTGCAGCTATTCTCGATAGGATAAACTCAGAGAAATCTGCCCATATCATAACCGTGGAAGACCCGATAGAATATCTGCACCACCATAAAAAATGCCTAGTCAACCAGAGAGAAGTAACCACAGACACAAAATCATTCAGGGATGCACTGAGATATATCCTCAGACAGGATCCGGATGTAGTTCTCATAGGTGAAATGCGAGACCTTGAAACAATAGAGACAGCCCTTACCGTATCAGAGACAGGACACTTGACCCTTGCCACATTGCATACAAATTCTGCTGCCCAGACAATAAACCGTATCATTGATGTATTTCCACCCAACCAGCAGGAGCAGATAAGGGCACAGCTTTCTATGGTCCTTGAAGGAATTCTTGCCCAGCAGCTTATCCCCAAGAGGTCTGGACAGGGGAGGACCCTTGCCTTTGAACTGTTAATTCCGAATCCGGCAATTAGAAATCTGATACGGGAGGACAAGGTGCATCAGATATACTCGATGATGCAAACAGGTCAGTCGAAATTCGGGATGCAAACGATGAACCAATCACTATTCGAACTTTATACTAAAGGTCTGATATCGTATGACGACGCTATTGGAAGGGCATATCTGCCCGAGGAGTTAATCTCCTGGATACAAAAAAAGGAAATACCAGCTGAGGCTGGCAAGAGGAGGTGATAAGAAATGGCTGTATATCGATGGTCAGGTAAGACGCCAAGGGGAATTATAGAATCAGGAGAAATAACAGCTTCAACAAAAGAAGATGTTGTTGCAATTCTCGGAAAGAAAAATATTGTTCCTACTCTCATAACTGAGAAACCCAAAAAGGCACTTTTTGCTCTTGGCGGAAAAATCAAGGATAAGGACATCGTGGTCTTTACAAGACAGTTTTCTACAATGATCAATGCAGGGCTTCCCCTTGTGCAAGCACTCGAGATACTCTCTACCCAGGTTGAAAACAAGGCCTTCGGCAAGATAATCGAACAGGTCAAGACAGATGTTGAGTCAGGATTAACATATGCTGATTCCCTTAAAAAACATCCAAAAATATTCAGTGAGTTATACGCTAATATGGTTGCAGCAGGTGAGGCTGGTGGTATCCTCGATACCATACTCAACAGGCTGGCATCCTATATTGAGAAAGCGATGAAACTGAAGAAAAAGGTGAAAGGGGCAATGGTTTATCCTGCTGTCATCTCAACGGTAGCTGTCCTCGTAATTGTTATTATAATGGTTTTTGTTGTCCCCACATTTTCAAGGATGTTTGCCCAGCTTGGAGGAACGCTACCCTTGCCAACAAGGATGGTTATGAGTTTGAGTAAATTTATTGCTGGTACTGGCGGAATAGTCAGCCTGGTTTCAATTATTGCTGCTGTCGTTTTTATCATTCAGTTTAAAAGGACCGAAAAAGGGAAAAAGATGATTGATTTCATTTTGCTCAAGCTTCCTATCTTTGGTACGCTCCTGAACAAGGTTGCTGTAGCAAAATTTACAAGGACACTCGGAACCCTTGTCAGCAGTGGTGTTCCGATATTGGATGGACTCGAGATAACCGCTAAAACATCAGGCAACAAGGTGGTCGAACAAGCGATTATGGGTGTGAGAAAGGAGGTTGTGGGAGGTAAGACCATTGCCGAGCCTATTAAAAAGGCAAAGGTCTTTCCACCTATGGTTACTCATATGATAGCGGTTGGAGAATCGACCGGTGCCCTTGATGCGATGCTTGGCAAGATTGCAGATTTCTATGATGACGAGGTAGATGCGGCTGTAACGAATCTTACTGCAATGATGGAACCTCTCCTGATGGTATTTTTAGGAACGACTGTTGGGTTTATTGTTGTTGCTATGTACCTTCCGATATTTAAACTGATTACACTTATAAAATAGGAATGAGATTCAGGGGTAAAGGATTTATTGAAACTCCTGAATCTCATCCCTTAAAAGAAATCTTTGGGCAAAGAACGTAAATTAAGGGAGATATCAGAAAATGTAGATGCCTTTAAAAAAAGGTTAAAGGCATTGATAGTCTTCAGAGCTGCCTTTGTTACCCTTCTGCTCGGTTCATCTTTTATTTTTAAAGCAGGATATGAGAGATTTCAACATCCCCATGCCTTCTCTTACCTCATTATTGCCCTTTATGTCCTTACTGTTATCTATTCTCTTTTAATCGAAAGAATTAGACGACTTTTCGCTTTTGCCTATGCACAGTTGGTACTTGATGTGATTTTTGGAGTAACGCTCATATATATTACTGGCGGGATAGAAAGCTGGTTTTCTTTCATGCTCGTACTTACTGTCATATCCTCAAGTATTGTACTTGACAAACGGGCTGGTTACATAATAGCAACTCTCAGCAGTATTCTCTATGGTACGTTGATAAACTTCCAGTTCCACGGGCTGCTTTCTTTAATAACAGGGAAACCAATGGAGGTGAAGGACTACTTCTACAACATATTTATTCATATCGTCTCTTTTTATCTTGTTGCCTATCTCAGTGGCTATCTTTCATCCCGTCTTGAAAAAACGACCAGAAAGCTCGATGAAAAGGCTACGGATCTTCGCGACCTTGAGTTTTTTAATAAGGAGGTCATCGAAAGTCTTCCGAGCGGCTTGTTCACAACGGATCTATCAGGGAAAGTATTAACATTTAATCGGGCTGCTGAAAAGATAACAGGCTGCAAAAGAGACTCTGTCACAGGCAGGAGGGTAGACGAAGTCCTGCCGTATTTTAAGTTTCCTTTTGTTCAAAGTCGACGTGAGGAGGCCATAAAGGCAAACGGTGTCCGGAAAGTAATCGGATTTCAGATCACCCCCTGTAAAGACATCAGCGGAAACAGCACAGGGTTTATAGGGATATTCCAGGACCTAACAGAACTGAAGAGATTTGAAGCAGAGGTGAAACGGAGGGAGAAATGGGCTGCTATAGGAGAACTTTCTTCAAATATTGCCCATGAGATAAGAAACCCGCTTGCCTCTCTGAAGGGTTCTATCGAAATGCTAAAAGATGGCACGATGCCTCAAGATCACAGGAAGAGACTGATGGAAATAGCACTGAAAGAGATGGAGCGTCTCAACTGTATCATTACTGATTTTCTTACTTATTCGCGACCCACTCCGCCTGAATTTAGAGAGTTCGAACTGCACAGCATCCTTGATGAGACAACAGAACTCCTGAGAAACGTGGAACAGAACAAAGGCAATATATCAATAAAAAAGAAATATACTGGCAAAATAGAAATGAATGCAGATCCACAGAAACTGCGTCAGGTTTTCTGGAACCTCGGGATAAATGCAATAGAGGCAATGCCCCAGGGGGGTGAACTCGTAGTTTCTACGAGAAATACCGACACGACTGTAGAAATAACTTTTGAGGATTCAGGAGTTGGCATAGATAAGCAGAATATGGAGAAGGTCTTTTATCCCTTTTTTACTACTAAAGACAATGGTACCGGTCTCGGCCTTGCTATAGCCTACAGGATAATTGAAGAACATGCAGGGAAGATAAACGTAGAAAGTAACCCTGGAATTGGTACCACCTTTGAGGTTATATTACCTAAGACAGATGGAAAAGCATAAAGGAAAGATACTTATTGTAGAAGACGAGAATAGTATGAGGGAAGTTCTCAAGATTCTTCTGGAAGGAGAGAGCTATGAAGTGACTTCTGCTTCTGACGGGCTTGAGGGAATTTCACATATTGATAAAGATATCTTTGATCTTGTCATAACTGATATAAAGATGCCCGGGGCTGATGGCTTTGAAGTACTCAAAAAGGTGAAGAATATTTCTCCTGGTACCGTTGTAATCATGATAACAGCCTTTGGCACTACAGAAGCAGCAATCGAGGCCATGAAATTAGGAGCCTATGACTATATTCATAAACCTTTCAAAATAGACGAAATCAGGTTAATTGTCAAGAAGGCCATTGAAAAGAAGAGGCTGAGTGAAGAGGTTTCGCTCTTAAGGGATAAGGTAAAAATAACATACAGACTCGAAAATATTATCGGCCAGAGTCCAAAGATGCAGGAGCTTTTCAGACTTGTCCCCAAGGTGGCGCAGAGCAATTCAAATGCCTTGATAATAGGCGAAAGTGGTTCAGGTAAGGAATTAGTTGCAATGGCTCTGCACAATCTAAGTAACAGGAAAGACAGGAATTTTGTGGCGATAAACTGTTCTGCCTTTCCTGAAGGATTACTCGAAACAGAACTTTTTGGACATATGAAAGGCTCATTTACTGGTGCAATGCAGAACAAACAAGGGTTATTTGAGATAGCAGACAGCGGAAGTCTCTTCCTCGATGAGATTGGGGAGATGCCGATTAATCTTCAGGCTAAACTTCTCAGGGTCCTTGAGAATGGGACATTCAGGCGTGTAGGTGGGACGACAGACATCAAAGTTGATGTTAGAGTAATATCAGCAACGAATAAGGACATTAAGGAGGAGATTGCATCAGGTAGGTTCAGGGAAGATTTATATTACAGGCTTAACGTTGTACCCATTCATATACCTCCCCTGAGGGAGAGAAAAGAAGATATACCGTTGCTTGTCGATCATTTTCTAAAAAAGATATCAGATCAGGCTAAGAAGGTTACACCTGAAGCGATGAGGATACTCATTGATTATCCATGGAAAGGAAATGTGAGGGAGCTCGAAAATGTTGTTGAACGTGTAGTCCTTCTCACAGAAAAAGAAGAGATAACACCAGCAGAATTGCCAAATGAAATAATTGGATATGCAGAAGAGACAAAGGAAATACCTGAACTGACTAAAGAAGGAATTAATCTTGATACTATCATGACAGATATAGAAAAGAAGTATCTACTTAAGGCACTAGAAAAATCAAGTGGAGTGAAAAAAGAGGCAGCGAAGCTTCTCAACCTTTCTTTCAGGTCCTTCCGGCACAGACTGTCGAAATACGGAATAAGATAGCAAAGGGTTCTTTGCTACGTGATTATTCTCTGCGGATTCGTATATATATTCATGCGCTCTCCTCTTACAAAGCCTATAAGGGTGATGCCTGACGTCTCTGCTATCTCGATTGCAAGGGTTGTAGGGGCTGCCCTGCTTGCAACAATTGGAATGCCCCATCTTGAACATTTTGAAATAATTTCAGAAGAGAGGCGACAACTTACCAGCATTAATTTCTTTTTGAAGGAAATATCATTGAGGATAGAGTATCCTGTTACCTTATCAACTGCATTGTGCCTGCCTATATCCTCTGCAAAGGCAAGAATTGTCTTTCCATCCGAGAGTGCGGCAATATGAAAACAACCCGTCAGCCTGAAAAGCTCAGACCTCTCTTGGAATTCTTCAAAGACATTCCAAAGAGCTTTAGCCCCAAGAGAGAAATCATCCTTTACCTTTTCGAGATTTCTTTTCTTTTCAAAGGTTATCCCGGCTACGCGCCGCGAGGTGGTAATATCTTCTGTTGAGAAATCTCCAGCAGCAGTAATATCAACCATAATCTCCTTCCCATATACAATACTCATTTCCGGCGGGATTTCTGTAAATATGCCTTCTGTGAGAAAGAGTCCGGTTATTAACTCCTTTACCATGAGGGGCGTGCAATAGAGGGTAATAAAATCTTTTCCGTTTATTGTGACTTTCAGTATTTTTTCTACGGCTATAGAGTCTTCTATTTCCTCTGAAGATGTGCTTTGTCTTTTTATTACCTTTTTTCTTATGTAGGGATACATCTTTAGTTGCATTTTAACAGAGGCATCTATTCACTGTCAAAACGGGAGGACGAATGAAAAATAAATTTTGTCATCGGGGGAAAATAGACTTGTCAGTGAAGATGATATGAGTTATAGTATATTACTTCATAATGAGGATCGATAGAATAGAGTTAACAGGCTTTAAATCCTTCTCAGAGAGAACCATATTTAATTTCCATACAGGCATTACAGGCATAGTCGGCCCGAATGGTTGCGGAAAGAGCAATGTTGTGGATGCATTCAGGTGGGTTCTTGGAGAACAGAGTGCAAAGACCCTGAGGGGCGAGAAGATGGAGGAAGTTATCTTCAATGGTTCTGTCTCTAAGAAACCCAAAGGTATGGCTGAGGTTACCATGGTTATCTCAGGACTCAACCATGCGAAGCAATCTTCAGATGATAACGGAGAAGGTTCGTCAGATGTAGCTTACGTCACCAGGAGACTATACAGGTCAGGTGAGAGTGAATATATGTTGAATAAAAATCAGTGCAGGTTAAAAGATATAAAAGATCTTTTTCTCGATACCGGCCTGGAAGTTAAAAGTTATTCCATACTCGAGCAGGAGGGCATTTCGAATATATTGAATTCAAAACCACAGGAGAAAAGGGTTCTTATAGAAGAAGTAGCAGGAATTATGAAATATA
>Ga0209642_10003456_pt1 | contig 10217 bp, 7 predicted proteins | sample RifCSP19_2_FD_184025 | JGI IMG/M metagenome (GOLD analysis project Ga0209642, IMG submission 184025) | Soil microbial communities from Rifle, Colorado - Rifle CSP2_sed 19_2 (SPAdes) (version 2) | ecosystem: Environmental > Terrestrial > Deep subsurface > Rock core/Sediment | place: Rifle... | reverse complement strand
AAGAGATATGGGGTCTGTTGATGCTCTTGAGCTAATAATGGCAAGCAACCTTGATATGCAGGAGGTGAAGAGACGCAGCAATATTCCGGGTATTGTCAGCGATGTTATGATTGAGGAGTTTGTAGAAAAAGGGATTATGGTTGCCCCTGTCCATGCGATTGAAACTAAAAAGGTGACAGATATATACCATGGCGGGGATACCATACGGGTAGAATCAGAAAGGGTAGACCAGCTTATGAATCTCGTAGGAGAGCTTGTTATCGGCCGTTCTATGCTGATGCAGCTTTTTCTGGAATTGGAAGAGCGTTTCCCAAGGGAGGAGATACTTGGCCGGTTTGCCTATGCCAATTCATTTATAGACAGAAGCCTTTCCGACCTTCAAAAGAGCGTCATGAAGGTCAGGATGATACCGATTGACAAAGTTTTCAAAAGGTTTCCGAGGGTAGTCAGGGACCTGGCAAAGGCAGGTAGCAAGGATGTAAGGCTTATTATAAAAGGTGAAGACACAGAGATAGATAAAGGACTGGTGGATGTAATAGGCGAGCCGCTTATACATATTATCCGCAATGCAATAGACCACGGCATAGAGACAGCAGAAGAAAGAGAGGCAGCCGGCAAGAATAGGCAGGGCATGGTAAGGCTTGAGGCATACCACAAGGGTAATGATATCATCATAGAGGTTGATGATGATGGCCGTGGTATTAACCCGAAGGAACTGAAGGCAAAGGCGCTGGAAAAGGGGTTTTTAAGTGAGAACGAACTGGAAAGGATGGATGACAGGGAGGCTATTAACTTGATATTCCTCCCTGGTTTCTCAACTGCAAAGATAGTAAGCGAAGTCTCAGGGAGAGGGGTGGGGATGGATGTTGTAAAGACTGTAATTGAGGGTTTGAGAGGCAATGTCCAGGTCAGGTCAGAAAAGGGGAGGGGCACCACGCTTGTTTTAAGACTTCCGTTAACGCTCGCTATAATAAGGGCCCTCCTCTTTAACGTCGGAGACAGGCTTTTTGCCACCCCGCTTGGTTCCGTAAAAGAGATAACAAGGGTGTTTGTGAGAGATGTTGAGATTGTGGGAGGCAAAGAGGTTTTAAGGATAAGAAATAAAGTTGTCCCGCTTGTAAGGCTTGAAGAGATTATGGGTGCGGAGGGGAGTGATACGGGCAGAAATAGAAATAAGTTGTTTGTTATTGTCGTAAATACCGAAGAAAAAGATATTGGTATAGTTGTACGCAGCCTTGTCGGCGAGGAGGAACTTGTCATAAAGGCAATTAATGACAAGTGGATAAACACAAATATTATCGGAGGCGCCTCTATCCTCGGAGATGGAAAGGTAGTCCTTATTTTAAATCCATCAGCGCTTGTAAAAAGATTGAGAAAATAGTTAGTTGTAATAAATAACTGCTAAACTACTTGCATGAAAGAGATAAAATCTGGAAATAAGATACGGGTGCTTGTAGCAGACGATTCTGCCCTGATGCGGAAGCTGATACCATATCTGCTTAAGAGGGATTCGGGGATAGAGGTTGTGGCAACTGCGGCAGACGGCCTGTTAGCACTGAAAAAAACAGAACAGTACAGGCCTGATGTTATAACGCTTGATGTTGATATGCCGAGGATGGATGGTCTTACGGCACTTAGACATATTGTAGCGGAATATAAGATACCTGTAATAATAGTAAGCTCGCTTACAGGGGCCGGGGCTGAGGTCACAATTAAGGCACTGGAACTCGGGGCAATGGATTTTATAACAAAGCCTCGTGATACGCTATCAACCCATATAGGCGATATTGCGGACGAGCTTATAAAGAAGGTAAAAGCGGTTGCAAGGGTTTCCCCGGCCCGTCTCCTCCTGCCTGCGCCAATATCTTATCCTGCCTCTAAGGCCCCTAAGAGTATAACCAGGACTGCCAGCAGAATTGTTGCTATTGGCATATCAACCGGAGGGCCAAATGCGCTTACCTACATCCTGCCAACACTGCCTGCTGACATGCAGGCAGGACTCCTTATAGTCCAACACATGCCAGCTGGTTTTACAGAGGTTTTTGCATCGCGCCTGAACAATATATCCGCGATAGAGGTAAAAGAGGCACGGGATGGAGATATGGTTTTGCCGGGCCGTGCCATAATTGCGCCAGGAGGGAAACATATAAAGGTTAAAAGGACCGATCTTGGACCAGTAGTCATTGTGAGTGATTCAGCCCCTGTTAATAACCACAAACCCTCAGCAGATGTGTTATTTGGTTCGGTTGCCTCGGAATACGGAAGTGATTCAGTCGGAATTATAATGACAGGGATGGGGGAGGATGGGGCAGCAGGGCTCGGACAGATAAAGGCCGCCGGAGGCATAACCATTGCACAGGATGAGGCAAGCTGTATTGTTTATGGAATGCCAAAGGCAGCTGTTGACAGGGGTTATGCAGACAGGATTGTATCCCTCGGGCGCATGTCGGAAGCTATTATAGAATCTGCATCAAGCTTAAAGAATAAATTATATGCGGCAGAAGGAAACTGAACGATTAGATTTTTTTCACACAGGGGTATCGAGGTCTATCGGCTCTGCCATATCTGATAAGGAGTACTTTAACCTCCTTACAAGTTTCGCCTCGTCAGCCATTAACCCCTTTGTCTTTATATTAAGCAGCATGTGCGGTGCTTTGCCTTCTTTTTCCTCCATCCTGTACACTATTCTGTACCATGCCCCAAATACACGCAGTGACATCGCTGATAAGACAAGAATGCCTGCCAGCCATAGTATCGGGACACCCGGATCATAACGGTATGTAAGGATTGACGCCTCTTTGAACTCCTTGAGGCTAATCTGCTTATTTTCTATAAACAGGGTCCCATTCTGTTCAAGTTTGCCAAGTTTTTCTGTCTCTGTCCCCCGATTAAGACTTTCGGGGGCAAGCTTTCCGCTTAAGTTTTTTTTTATAAGGGTGACCTCTGTAAAAGGTTTAATCTTTTCTATTGACCCGTCTCTTTTAAAGAGTGTTCCTGTCTTTAATGTGCCGAAGTTGAGCATTCCGTCTATGCCCGGCACAATCAGTTCTTTCCCGGTTTCTGTCTCTAATAAAATCGGATTGTCATCCACCTGTATCTTCAGGTCCTGTTTGTATGCAGCCTGGTAGAATGTTATCCCTTCAAAGTGAAGCGGGTCATTCACTTCAATGGTCTTTTCCAGAATTTCCTGTTTCCCCTTTGTTATCTTAAGCCTGCTTTTCCAATCCTTTGGAAAATATGATGAATCCTTTAAGATATATTTCGGGTCCTTCCATCCCATTCCAACTGCCAGTCGTGACAGTCTGTCAACCGGATAATCCAGAACCGGAATTTGATTATATTCTGTTATAAACTCTTTAAGCATGAGTTTAAAATCAAGCTCGGCCGGACTGCCGCCCCAGCTCTTATTCCACCTGTTTATTTTAACAGGTTTTACTGTTGTTGCCTCTTCTGGATAAAGGGTAATCTCATCCTCAAACGCAAAGAGGTAGGTCAGGAGGAATCCTAAGAAGCAGAGGAGGATTGCAAGGTGATAAACCCATGTGAGCCATCTATATGACCAGCCTTTTTCCATTACCAGAGTTCCGCTGCTTGAAGGCGAGCCGGAGGCCTGTTCCCTGAACCCCAGTTCCTTTCTCAATATCTCTCTTATGCTTTCAGCGGGGTCTTCAAGCAGCGGGTTTATATCTATCGGCAACATAAGTGAGGGAGTGAATAGTGGTTCTTCCGCAAGGGTGGTCCGCTGCCTCCATAGCACCAGAAATCGTTCAAAAGTACATGTTGCAAGGTTTACAAACAGCAAGAGTGAAATAATCAAAAAGCCAGGGGTGGTAAATATATTTAAAAGGTTAAAGAAAATAACAAATGATATAAATCTGCCGCCGGCATTTATATATTCGTCAACCTGGCCGCCCTGCGGGAATATTGTCCCCATTATATAAAAGCCGACCAGGAAACCAAGGAGTATAATAGAGGTTTTAAGAGAGGCAAACTTCCTGTAAAGTTTGCTTTCTCGGATGCCCTGCCAGTTAATAGATTTTATCTTTGTTAAGATAATCATGGGTTATGATGTCATGAATCGGGGAAACGGTGAATCGGAGAATCGGGGGAAAGATTTTTCTCCACCTCCCCGTTTCTCCCTCTCTCCGCTTCACTGGTTCTTAAATCTACATTGCATACAAATGCAGGCTTGGTATCCCCAAAAGCCTTGCCAGCCAGTTTACACCGATAAAGGTCATAAGCATGCAGATAAACCCGAGTATATTAAATATGGAGGCAGGCAGCCCCTTCCATCTTGGTATGGACATGGAATGGAGATATATGGCAAAAACTGTCCATGTAATTAGCGACCATGTCTCCTTTGGGTCCCAGCCCCAGTATCTGCCCCATGCCTCATTCGCCCATGCAGCCCCGGAAAATATGCCAAATGTCAATAACGGAAACCCAAACAATGCAAGCCGGAAAGATGCTGTATGAACTGCCTCCAGATTATTCATGTTCAGGCCGTATTCCAGCGCCAAACCCTTTTTCAAAGGGTTCTTGATGATAAGATAAACTATTTCAATTGAACAGCTTACTACGAAAACCGCATAGGATAAGAATGCAAGGGCCACATGCCATTCAAACCAGTAACTCTGGAGCGGAGGGGAAAGGGGTTCTACAGACGGGCTTCTGCTTAGCAGCGCATACAGGCAAGCGCCCATTGAAAGCAGTGTTACAAGTATGCCGGGCAAATAGATATCCTTCCATTTTCTTGCCACATAAAGGTATGTAGTTGACGCTGACCATGCAAACCATGAAAGGCTTTCGTAAAGGGTTTGGAACGGCGCCCTCTGGCTCTCAAATGTCCTTAAGAGTATCAGGACTGTATGTGCAATTACTCCAAGCCAGAGTATATTTGTGGCTATTTTGCCGGGGCCGGTCTTTTTTGTGATGAGGTGCGCAAGATATAAGATAAGGGATATGCCATACACCAGCGCTACAAACCAGAAAAGCCTTATTTCAATGGTAAGAAGGTAGGCATCTCTTGATAATATTGTTTCAATCTCTGACATGCGGTCTTCGGACCCAAACTCGCTTCCTCTAAATTTTGTTCAGGGTCTATAACATATTTTAATTGAATTGACAAGGTATTATGTTTGAGGTTATCATAATCGCATAAATTTTAACTGCCACAGCCCGCTTTGCCATAGGCGAAACAGATAATTTGTCAAGGGTTTATCTTCCTATGCAGTCAACCCATGACAAAATAGGTTTAGTCAGAGACTAAACTCTTTTCTGATTTTATCGGAAGATAAAATCAGCTATTTTGTCAAGGGTCAATAAGCCACGCCCTGTGGGCGGGGTTATTAATTATACGATTCCATTTGATTTGCCGCCCTTTAAATCCATATGGGCAGAACAATGGAGTGAAAGGATATGCCATGGGTAAAATCAGATGCTACTGCTGTGAAAAAGAACTTCCTGAAGGCAGTTTGAAATATATTGTAGAGATAAAGAGTTTTGCGGATTTCGACGGCCATATTGAGGAATGTCCGGATGATTTGAACCAGGACATGAAGGAACTGCTTGAAGATATGGATGACATCGAACAGTCAGCATTGGAAGAGGATGTTTACAATGAGATGCTGTTCGTACTATGCAAGGAGTGCAGGGACAGGTTTTGCAGGAACCCATTCAACAACTCTAAAGGGATTCAGTCAGACGAGGAGTTCAAGGGTATAATCCACTGATGCGGCATGCTGTCATTTCTGATATCCATTCCAACCTTGAGGCCACTGATGCTGTTCTGAATGAGATAGACAACCGGGATGTGGGCGAAATTATATGCCTTGGGGATGTGGTTGGTTATAATTCCAATCCCAATGAATGTGTCGAACTGATAAATGACAGGGAAGTAAAATGCATCATGGGCAACCATGATGCAAGGGCCTCGGGCATTGAAGAACCGGATAATTTTACCTACCTTGCCAAAGAGGCCATCCTCTGGACACGCCAGCAGTTACAAAGTAAAAACATTGCATTTCTTAAAAACCTCCCCCGCAGACTCCACCTTCCGGCTAAAAAACTCCTTGCAGTTCACGGCTCAATAAACTCAACTGATGACTATATATTTTCCCTTCAAGATGTAATAACAAATTTCAAGTTTATGGAAATGGAGTCTGCCGTTGATATATGTTTCTTCGGTCATACGCATATACAGATTGCCTATTATAATAACGCTGATAGTATCTACCCTGTTTATGAAAAAGAGTTTACACTTAAGGACAACACCAGATATCTCATAAATCCCGGCAGTGTCGGCCAGCCGAGGGATGGGGACCCGAGGGCAGCTTTTTTAATATTTGACTCGGATGCTAAAAGGATAGAATTTATAAGGGTTAAATACGATATAGGTAAATGCCTTGAAAAAATTATGAATGCAGGACTGCCGGCTGAACTTGCCGAGAGGTTGAAGGCGGGGTGGTAGAGTATGAATTTCTAATTCCTAATTTCTAATCAAAATTCCTTAATTGGTAATTAGTAATTAGAAATTTTCTTTAATCTAATCCTCTATCCTCCAATAAAGCTCATTGTCCTGCTGCATTTTTTAAAGATATTATCGCTTATCTGATGTCTTTCTGGCTTTTTTCTTACAGCGCTAAATAAAAGGTCTTCAAGTTCCTTATCGGTGCAGCCATTTCTCAATACCGTTTTAATATCTATCTCATCATCAGAAAACAGGCATGTTCTGAGTTTACCGTCTGCTGTAAGCCTCAGCCTGTTGCATGAATCGCAAAAATGTTCTGACACCGGACTTACAAAACCTATTTCACCGACACCATCTGCAAACCTGTACCTTTTTGCAGGCCCTGTTCTTTTTCCCTGGTTGCCGACAGGGATAATTTCCTGAAAGCCTTTTATAATATCAATAATCTGAGACATGAAAATACACTTATCCTTCTGCCATCTTTCTTCTGCTTCAAAGGGCATATATTCTATAAACCTGACATGATAGGGTTTCTTCTTCGTCAGTAAGGCAAAATCGAGGATTTCATCATCATTGAAGCCTCTTATAACAACGCAATTTATCTTTACAGGGGTTAGACCGGACATGTCTGCCTCTTCAATTCCTTCTATGACATTATTCAGAAAATCCCCCCTGGTTATTCTGTAAAACCTCTCAGACCTCATGGTATCAAGGCTTACATTTACCCTTCTAAGCCCTGCCTTTCTTAATGAGGCCGCAAATTCCTTAAGGAACACACCATTTGTTGTAAGACTGAGGTCTTCAAGCCCCTGCAGTCCTGATAGCGCTTCTATGAACTCTATAATGCCTTTCCGGACAAGAGGTTCCCCGCCTGTCAGCCTTATCTTTGTTACACCATATTTGACGGCAATGCCTGCAATCCTCAGCAGTTCTTCATATCTCAGAATATTGCCGCTGTCCACCAATGGTATGCCTTCCGGCGGCATACAATATACACACCTTAGATTACAGCGGTCTGTAACCGATATCCTCAGGTAGTCTATGGAACGGTTGTATGAGTCTACGAGTTTTGTCATATATAATTTACAAATTGCTATTTACGAATTATGATTTTTAAATCTAAAATCATAAATCTGAAATCGTCAATCCATTTCCTCATGTGCTGAATCATCAGCAGGTTGTTTCTCCTCAGTCGCCATGTTTCCCGTTCCCGTATCCATCTCAAAAAACTTTTCAGGGGCAGCGGTCCTCTCAACAGAAGGCAGATTCACATCTTCTATTGGTGCAGTCCCTTCTTTAAATGCCTCAAAAATGGCCTTCTCGGTGGCCGGTGTTGCCGGCATACCTGTCGCATGGTCTATTCTGGTAAACACAACACCTTCAGGGACCTGAAAATCCTTAACATAGGTCCCTTCCAGGGCCTTTTGCATAAATTTAAGCCATATAGGCAAGGCTGCCCTTGCTCCAGTCTCCATGTGGCCTAAAGGTCTTTCATCGTCATAGCCCATCCATGAGCCTGCTATCAGGTTAGGGGTAAAGCCTATGAACCACGCATCATTTAAATCATTGGTGGTTCCTGTTTTGCCGGCAGCAGGCCTTCCGAGCGCCTTTGCACGCTGGCCTGTTCCATCCTGTATTACACCCGCCAGAAGGTTAGTCATTATATAGGCTGTCTGGGGAGTTAAAACTGTTTCGATGGTGGTTGATGTTTCTTCAAGGATATTCCCTGCCTTATCCGTAATCTTGGTTATGAATACAGGTTCAATCCTCGTCCCCATATTTGCAAAGACAGCATAGGCGTTGGTAAGCTCCAGAAGCGATATGCTTGAAGAGCCCAGTGCAAGAGAGAGGTCGTTATTCAGTTGGGACTGGACACCGAGTTTCCTTGCATATTCGACCGCATAATTTACCCCGATATCCTTTAGTATCTTTATTGTCACAACATTCCTTGAATATGTCAGCGCCTGCCTGAATGTTGTAGGCCCGTGGAACTTTTCATCAAAGTTCCTTGGCTTCCAGTCTGTTCCAGTATCGGGATTATCTCCTTTCTTTTCAGCGCCCTTTAGAGCTTCTTCGAAAATAATAGGCGAGTCTACTATCACAGAGGCAGGTGTATAACCCTTGTCCAGGGCAGCAGCATAGATAATAGGCTTAAAGGCACTTCCGGGCTGCCGCTTCGCCTGGACAGCCCTGTTAAACTGACTCTTTGCAAAGTCTGCACCGCCTACCATAGCCTTCACATAACCGGTCCCTGGTTCGATAGCAATCAGAGATGCGTTGACAAGCGGTTCCTGTTCCAGCGTGACCTGTATCGGTTCTTTATTGTCTTCTGGTATGCTCTTTACAGCTACCTTTATGATATCCCCTTTCTTTATAATCTGTGTCAGCTCATGATGTTTTCCTTCATCCGGGTTATCGGTGGGGTTGTAGAGTTTCGCCCACTCTGCATCTTCAAATGTAAGTTGGGCCATATACTTTCCAACAGCTACAGTAAAATACTGTTCCCGTATATCCACCCCTGTTACAAGCCCTTCGTATACCTTTTCCGGCTTTAATTGTTCACCATTCAATTCTGCATCTGATTTGGCTATAAATTCATCCATGTCTTCCTGCTCTGTTAACCGGTCTGCAGGCCCTCTGAAACCACGCCTTTTTTCATATTCCATTAAACCAAAGGCCACCGCCTCATTCGCAGCCTTTTGTTTCTCTACATCCAGAGTGGTATATATCTGAAGCCCGCCCCTGTAAAGCAGATCTTCGCCGTATTTTTCATCTATATATCTGCGCACATGCTCTGTGAAGTACGGGCCTACCCATAAGCTCTTTATTTCTTTAGGCTTCAATTTGATGGAATATATCAATGCCTTTTCTTCGTCCTCTCTGGCAATAAAACCCTCTTCCAGCATCCTCCTCAGTACATACTCCTGCCGCTGTCTTGCTATATCCGGATAATGGTAGGGAGAATACTTGCTTGGCGCCTTAGGGAGGCCTGCAAGCAGTGCAGCCTCAGCAAGATTTATGTTTCCCACATCCTTGCCAAAATAGATCTCTGACGCCGCCTGAACACCATAGGCGCCGTTACCAAGGTATATCTGATTCAGGTAAAGGTATAAGATGTCGTCCTTTGAAAGGTTCTTTTCGATTCTATTGGCCAGTAAGGCCTCTTTTATCTTTCTTGAGAGGCTCCTTTCCGGCGTAAGAAAAAAGGATTTTGCCACCTGCTGTGTAATGGTGCTGCCGCCCTGAACTATCTTGCCTGCCTCAATATTCCTGTAAAATGCCCTCAAGATACTCCAGTAATCTATACCCTTATGCTCGTAGAACATGGCATCCTCTGCAGCTAAAAATGCCTTGATGAGACGGGGTGGAATCTTTTGAAATGGGACTACGATCCTACGTTCTATATAAAATTCACCTATGATCTGGCCGTCATTTGAATATACCTTTGTAATTATATTCGGATTATACTCCTGCAGAGAATTTAACGGCGGCAGGGTGCTTGCAAAATAAAGATATAGAGTGAGTGGAAGCACTACCGTAAAAAATATGAGTGCGGTAGCTGCGATAGCAATCTGCTTGATCATCTTTTTAGATTTAGTCGTTTCCATGATTGCATTATAATAACAAATAAAATTGGATGAAACAAGGGGAAGGCCTGCAATTTGTCAGTAACAAATAAACTGTCCTCTTTATAGCACATGAATTGTCCTGTTTTATGGTTTTCTTTTTTAAGGAGGAAACCATGAGA
>Ga0209642_10003451_pt1 | contig 10222 bp, 13 predicted proteins | sample RifCSP19_2_FD_184025 | JGI IMG/M metagenome (GOLD analysis project Ga0209642, IMG submission 184025) | Soil microbial communities from Rifle, Colorado - Rifle CSP2_sed 19_2 (SPAdes) (version 2) | ecosystem: Environmental > Terrestrial > Deep subsurface > Rock core/Sediment | place: Rifle... | reverse complement strand
TATAGTTATGTCAAAGAAAGCGGTATATGCTATTTTTGCATTAATAGTCGTCGTTTTATCTGTTTCAGCTTTTGCTTTAACTAAAATTCAACCTGCAGCTATCTTTCCATCTGCAACGCCCATTCGAGACGTACCCGATACGAGCGCATCTGCAATTACTTCACCGCCATTAAGTATGGATGGCATCAATACTCACACGCAAATATACGGCACAGATGCGGACCCGAATATGATTACCCTTGGTCCAAAAGTTGGTGGTCATCCAGGATGGCCTGCTTATCCTACTAAGATAAGCATGGAATTTGAACTTGTTCACGCAACGCCTATTCTTGCCCCTCTTGATATGGTGTTTGTAGGTTTTTCTGATACTAGCGCTGATTATCGAATTCAAGATGGACTGAAACAATCACCATACAATGATTTGAAACTATGCTTCGAATCCACAAGCCCAGATTGGCCAGGAATGATTGTTGTTGTTTACCATTTGCTAAGCTCACCTCTATTGCCTGGGCAAAAAATAGATTACAGCCGCGGCGAGTGGCTAAGTGTTGTCCAAACGCAGGGACATGTATTTTATTCTTTTGATGATTATGTGATTACCGAAAAAGGTAACGCAAGTTCATATAACGCGCTAATAGGATATATGGTAAAACGCGGGGAACTAATTGGATTCGCTGGGAGTGTTGGTAGCCATTCTATGGCAGCTTTTTGTTTTAAAGTAGCAGATCCTTCAGAAAACCCGACTGTTCAAAAGGGAAATCATTATCTTCATTGGGTGCAACCAGGTTCGTTTTTTTACTGGAAAAGTTATAGTTCTAGTGCAAGCTTTCCTAGTGGTGTACTTGCTTATCCCTTCGAATCCGATGGTTATCAAATTCCTGATGAACAGCATGATGTTAATTTCAAGTATATCCCAAGTAAATAAGGGGACAATAATAACTCCGGTATTGGTTGGATTAAAATCTAAGAAGCTCCTTTCTTTTTGTGAGGCGAGTTTTACGGGTACAAATTACGACAAATGGGACCAAATCTACCGCAAAAATCCACTTAATACTTTAGGGTGGGAACTCGGCAAGCCCAGACCAATCTTGGTTGAATTCGTAGAAAAAGGACTGATAAAGAAAGGCAAAGCGCTTGACCTGTGCTGCGGCGCTGGAACCAACACCATATACTTGGCGAAAAAAGGATTTGAAGTGACCGGAATCGATATTTCACCAACAGCAGTGGGCATCGCGAGGGCGAAAGCGGAGCAAGCGAACGCCAAAATAAACTTCATCGTGCACAGCTTCTTGGAACTGCCCTTCGAGGATGAGATGTTCGATTTTGTTTTTGACATGGGCTGCTTTCACCACGTGGAACCCGGAGACAGAAGCAAGTTTATCCGTGGCGTTCACCGCGTGCTGAAAAACAGCGGGCAATACATGCTTACCTGTTTCAGCTATCGGAATGGTCCAGGCTGGAACCACTTCACCAAAAAGCAGCTCTTAGAATTCTTCTCCGGATACTTCAGAATTAACCTGATTCGGCATTTGCCTTCGGTGGAAGGTGACGGTTACACTCGGTATTTCTACACGATTTTGATGGAGAAAACTTGAATCGACGCTTTGCTAATCGATTTTTGCGAGGGTTTTCTCTATTGCGTCGTAGTTCGGTTCCACTGTTGGGTCTTCGGTTATCCATGTGTAGCGGACGATTCCGTTCCTGTCCAACACGAATATGCTGCGTTTTGCCACGGTGTATCCTTTGAGTCCGGCAAAGTCTGGGGCCTCAAGATCAAAAGCTTTAATGACTTCCCGGTTGACGTCGCTTAGGATGGGGAATGCGAGCATGTTTTTCTCGGCGAATCCCTTATTGGAGAACGGGTCGTTTACGCTTATCCCAATGACTTGCGCTTTTAGATTGATTAGTCGAGCCATGGAGTCACGAAATGCACACATTTCTTTAGTGCAGACGCTCGTGAATGCGCCCACAAAAAAAGCTAAAACGACTTTCTGACCTTGGAACTGATGCAGACTTCGGGGTTTCAAGTCAGTATCTGGCAAAGTGAAGTCTAGGATTTTTTCTCCAACTTCTGGAGTACGTGCCACTTGCAACGTGTTTGGCATCTCAAAAACCTCACTCTAAACTAAGAACTAGCGCCTATAAATCAGTAACATTCCTAGCTAAAAACGAACGCACAAGGGCAGATTTTGTTCAACATGCACGCGTCGCATCGGGGTTTCTTCGCAATGCATACTCGTCTGCCATGGAAAATCAGCAAGTCGGTTAGGTGCATCCACTTTTCTTTGGGCACTAAACGCATGAGATCCTGTTCTATCTTGTCTTGATCTTCGTTTTCTGTGAGTCCAAGCCTCTGCGACAGTCTTCGGACATGCGTGTCCACGGCGACTCCCTCGATTTTGCCATATGCGCCGTAGAGGACGATGTTGGCTGTTTTCCTTGCCACACCAGGCAGCTCAACCAGTTCCTCCATGGTACGCGGGACTTGGCTGTTATATTTCTCAACGAGGAGTTTACAGCAATTTTGGATGTTTCTGGCTTTGTTATGGTAGAAACCCGTAGACCTTATGTCTTGCTCCAGCTTGACCAGATCAGCGCCGGCGTATTCTTCGGGTTTGGTATATTTCTTGAACAGCGATTCCGTGACTATATTAACACGTTCGTCGGTTGTCTGCGCTGAGAGAATGGTCGCTATAAGCAACTCTAGCGGATTAGAAAATTTCAGGGCGATTTTGGCGTCTGGATGCTCCTTTTCAAGGAGTGCAATGATTTTTGCTGCGCGCTCTTTCGGTTCAAGGTCGATTTGAGGTCTCTTCAAAACTCACACCCCTTGTATAATGCTTGAACTTACGCTTAAAACTTGGGTTTGACGGCAGCATGCTAACACAATATGTGACGCATTTTTCTTTTCCGCAACACCTTTAATCTCAGAAACTAAGACCTGTTGTGAGGTGACTCTTATGGAAGCTAAGCTCAAGGTTGACGGCAAAGAAATTCCCCTTAACGACTTTACCGATAAAATTCTGCAAGGAATAATCACGGGCGCCGTAGGTTCCCTTCGAGGAATAAAAGAAGACTGGAAGAAACTCGAAATAGAAATCTCAAAGTAAAAAAGGGCTATACGGAAAAGTCAATTTTCATTTTTATTTCCGCAAACATTTCCCTTTTTGCCTTGCAAATCGGACATACATATGGGGGATCATCCCTGAAAACCACATAGCCACATTGCTTGCAATACCACATCTTGGGTCTGATCTCAACCATTTCCTCCGTCTCTTCTTTGGCTGCCGCGGGCGCTGAAGCTTTTTCTGCTGGTTTTGCTTCTTTGGGTATGCTTACTGCTTGGAAAGCTCTTGCCTGTTTTTCCAAGGGTCTACGTTCGGGGACTGTTGGCAGCTCGGTTTTGCCTTCGAATACTTCTTTGTTCACGTAGAGTCTGCAGTAGCATGCGCCGAACTCTGCAACGTCTGGATCTCGGTAGTCACATGGGCATATGATGTCTCTGTCATACTCAAGTTTTTGAGCCGCTAACCTACAAGGACATGAGGGATAACCGTATCGTTCCTCGTTAGTTTTCAACCCTTCAAGGAAGCCTTGAAGAAGCTCTGGGTCAGGAACAAGGTAGTAACCGAAAGTTTTCGCGTCTGCCTCTGCTCTTTTTCGCACTTGCTCAATAGTTATCAGAGCTCGAGCGCCTCCTTCAGTTGGTCCTTGCGGAAGCCTGTGATAACCTTTTTTCCGTCTACAATGGTGATGGGATAGGATAGGGTGCCGCCTTTACTTACGATGTCGGCGCGGATTTTTGCTTTATCATTATCAGTGCACAAGTCTACGTCCACGAATTCATATCCAACGTTGTTGTCTTTCAAAAACTGCTTCGTCATTTTGCACCAAACGCAAGTGCTGAGCGCATAAACTAAAACCTTGTGTTTACTGTTTTTTCCTGGTACCTTGGAAATATCCATAACAAGTCACACTATGTAAACTTGTTTGTGCCATAATATAACTTTTTAGTCTAATCCTAGTTCGAGTTATGATGGTTTCAGGTTGCCAAACGCCTGTTGAACCACTTCAGCCATTGCAGGGTGGATGTGCATGGCTTGGACTATGGGCGCATAACTCTTATTTTCCGTAGCCATGGCGTTAACTATTTCTTGTATTAGAATTGAAGCCTCAGGTCCCACGATGTGCCCTCCCAAAATCTTGCCCGTGTGCTCTTCAACTATAACCTTCGCAAAGCCCTCTGGCATGCCCATTGCAGCACCCATAGCCGTATCCTTGAACAGGGCAGTGCCCACCAAGATTTTGTATCCCTGCTGCACCGCTTCCGCTTCTTTTAAACCTACAGAAGCCACTTGCGGGTAACTGAAAACAGCGTGAGGCGTCGCTGAATAATCCACTTTCGCCTTATGGTCGTGAACGGCGTTGTGCCACGCGATCCCCGCTTCGTAGTTGGCCACGTGCTTAAACATTTCTTTGCCGATGGCGTCGCCGAAAGCCCAGATGTTCTTCATGTTGGTTTCGAGGTACTCGTTGACTTTCACGTAGCCGCGCTCATCTAACTTCACGCCGGTGCGCTCAGGCTTAAGCAAATCCGAGTTAGGCACTCTGCCTGTGGCAACCAACAAAGCTTCCGCCGTAAACTCTTGTGTGCTGCCGTCAGCGCGGTTCCTCGCCACTACCGTTTTCGCGTTGCCTTCCTGTTTTATTTCCACAGCTTCAAATCCCGTGAAAATCTGCATTCTTTTTTGTAGTTCAAGTTTTAGTAGTTCCGAGATTTCTGGCTCTTCATCGGGGAGAATCCTTAGAGGTCTTTGGATTATTGTGGTTTCTGTGCCTAAGCCCGAAAAGAAGTGTCCATATTCAACGCCTATGTAGCCTCCACCCAGAATTATCAGTTTTTTTGGAGGCGACTTCAGCTCTAGGACTGAGTCGCTGGTCAAATAGTCCACGTTTTCAATGCCTTTCACTTTGGGGACCCCGGCTCTTGCGCCGCTAACGATAAAAATCATCTCTGCAGTTATCGTTTGGCCGCCCACCTGCATCGTATAGTCCCCTATGAACTCGCCTTGATCCTTAAACCACTTGAGATCAGGTGTCGCTTCAACCGCAATAGCCTGAGATCCAGAATCCTCGTTGACTAACGTACGCATCCGCGTCATGATATTGCTAAAATCGATTGAGTCAACGGAAGCGTTTACTCCAATTTTCTCCGCTCCCCTGATTATTGTTGTGACGTCAGCGGGGTAAAGGAGCATCTTTGACGGGACGCACCCACGGTTAATGCAGGTTCCGCCCATGGCTCCAAAGTCTACGACTGCGGTTTTGAAGCCGTTTTCAACTGCTGCGGATGCCACAAGCATGCCACTACCTGTGCCTATCACTAATACGTCAAAACGTTCCATAAGACAACCTCGCTTATTCGTTAGAAGGTTGAGAAGCCAAATAAACTTTTCAATTTGCCAGTGTAGTCTATTCTTTAAGAGAAAACTATTTTTCGTTTTTCTTTCGAGTTTCTTATGTGATAATTTGCGTAGGAAATCTTTTATTTTCCACGCGCAATAATGATAGTAGGTAATTGTTATGGCAGAAGCTAAGAAGAAAGCGGAAGAAGCAAAGAAGAAAAAAGAGTATTACGCGAAGAAAGAGAAGAAAGCCGCAGACGTCAAGAAGAAGTAGGCTTGCCCTTCACGAACGCGGGAATGCAGCGTTCGTCAACGATAGGGTTGAACTTCTCAATCTCACCTTTTTCCAAAGGCAAAGCTATTCTAGAAACCATACCATGCAAACTGTAAGGCAAACGGATAAGCCGCATTTCCCCAGTTGTCACCCACTCGTCAATCTCAAAACCATTCGCCTTCACCTCGGCTGCAATTAACGTTCTCTTTTTGGTGGTTAACGAGTAGGCTTCTTCATCTAGAATGTGAAGGTGGAAGCCCCTGCCCGAATAAACCATACGCAGCTTTGAAAACTGCTTCTCCAAAAACTCGAACAGGCGGACAGCTTGGTCTTTAACCATATCGAGCTCGATAGGGCAGAAGCTTAAGCCCTGGTGCCGCTTCATCTTGTCCGCTAAAGTGCCGTGGATGGGGCAGCTTATGTTTTCAGGGTCCAAGTCGAAGGCGAGTTCTTGTCCAATCTTATGATCCTTTTCGCCGTAAACGTTTCGGTCATAGTATGCGGCTTCGGGGAGAAACTCTAGTATCTGGCGGCGCGCGTCGGCAAGGTCTTTGTACTCGTCGATGATTATTGTGGTTTCCGCATCGTCTTTGTACTCTTCGGGGAAAATCTTCGTGTGCCTGCCTATAATAACGGCGAACTTGGTTTTGCCCCTCCGCTTGTGAAGCCACAGCGCAACCTTTGTCAACTGGAACTCTTCGGCGTAGAATTTTCTGCGTTCTTCCAAGGTGGCAGGACGCATACCTTCTGGCATCTGGTACTGAAACATGTATAGTCCCTTCAGATTAAGCAGTGACTTCTCCTCAAAACACTTTTGGCTCCAAAGACCAAAATTAGAAAGCCTAATATTTCTCGCTTTCCCGATTCTAAGGATGGTGAAAATTTTTGCCAATAGACCCTGATTTTCAAACCAAACGACAAGTTGCTGGAGAACACAATGGTCACAAAGTTTGGGGACCAGTTGAGGCTCCCAACAAGCTGGGCATTCATGGAACCAATGTTGCCGTAGACTGGGATGTCTGCAATGGAGACGGTGTGTGCATCGACGTTTGCCCCGTGTCCCTATTCGACTGGGGAGAAGCACCTGGAAACTCGATTTCCGAGAAGAAGTCTGACCCTGCCCGCGAAAAAGACTGCATTCAATGCTTAGCCTGCGAAGTTCAATGCCCCACGCAAGCCATAAAAATAACTCCTTCGCCCTGAAACAGCTGCGACTGCGCTGACTGAAGGGTTGGCGCCTTTATTTTTTTCATTAAAAGTTAAACTTGCAAAAGTTGGTTAAAAAGAGAGAAAAAAGGGTTTGGTTGAGGCTATTTTACCAGTTTGAAGATTTTGTTGACGTAATCCCAGTTTACCACGTTCCAAAAGCCCTCGACGAATTTGGCGCGGTCGTTCTTGTAGTCCACGTAGTAAGCGTGTTCCCAGACATCTAGTGCTAGAAGAATGCGGAATGAGGGGTAAACGTTTGTGTTATGCTTTTCTATCTGCATTATTAAGGGTCTGTCGACGCATTGCTGCATGACAAGTGCAGCCCATCCTGAACCTTCAACGCTAACGGCGGCTTTATTGAACTCCACTTTGAATCGCTCAAAACTTCCGAATTCTTTCATCAAGGCGTCGGCAACTGCTCCGTTTGGTTTTCCGCCGCCTTTTCCAGGTGGTGCCATGCAGTCCCAGAATGTGCTGTGCAGCAGGTGACCGCCTACGTGGAAAGAGAGCTCTTTTAGAGTTGCTTTCATATCTAGGTCAATGTTTTCTTTTCGGGCTTTGTCCAGTTTCTCAAAGATGGCGTTGGCGCCGTTCACATAAGCTTGGTGATGTTTGTCGTGATGAAGTTTCAATTGTTCCTCAGACATGTATGGGCTGAGGGCTTTGTAGTCGTATGGTAGTTTTGGTAGATTAAAAGATTTTACAGCTTCCATTATATTTCACCAAAAAACCTGTGATTGTCCCAAAGCATTTCACCACTAATATACTTTGCTTTTTCAGTAGATGCGAATACTTATGCCGAGTAGGTCCCTGATATTTTCTTGGGATCAATTTGGAGTCTGTTTTCTTAAAGTTCAAGAGTTTTATTCGAGAACTGGTTTCACCGATTTTCACGTTTGAAATGAAGCAGTTTGCATGGTACCAAAAAGCTGACCTCATAGACTTAATGCTCAGAATAGCCCTGATGAACTGCTACGCTGAAGGATACACAAAAGCTCTTCGCAAAGAGAAAAAGAAGAAAAACAAAAACAAAAAGGAAAGAAAGAGTGTTCCAACGTCTGAAACCCTGCTTGACTACCTTAAAACGCAAAACATCAACGACATCTTAGAGATCGCTAAGACCCAGATTGCCCAATGCATAGAAGTACTTGTAAAGAAAGGCGTAACCCTAAACAATGTCGCCATTGCCTTCGACTGGCATGATGTGCGCTTCTATGGAAAACACTACAAGGAAGGAGTATTAGGCACCAAGCCTGAGCGGGGAACAAGTTACGCCTACTGCTATTTGACCGTGAGCATCATCACGCCTAGAAAACGTCTTGTCCTCGCCGTCATTCCGCTAAAATCAAGAGAGGAACTGGCGCAAATCATTCTTCCGCTGCTTGACCAGATAATGCAGTACGTTAAAAACCTCTCTTACGTAGCTTTCGATAATGGCTTTCAAGACAGCAAGCTTCTGCAAGCACTCATTGACCACAACATTCCCTACATTATTCCGCTACGTGACACCGTAAAGCTTCGCAAACGGTGGAAGTGGAAGCGCTACTTAAAACGCTTCAACTATAATACGCAGGGGGTCTGGGTAGACGTAGTTGAAGCGGTTGACTCTAAGGGTCTGCAGTATTTTCTGGGCACAAACTTGCCTGGAAGGCCTAAGAGGATTCTTAAGCTGTATAAGAAGCGGTGGGGCATTGAGACAAGCTACCGAATGATAGGCCAGTTTCTTGGCAAGACAACATGTGACGACTATGCTGTTAGGGTTTGCTATTTTGTTTTGGCTGTACTGCTCTACAATGTCTGGGTTCTTTTGAATGTCCGCGTCCGAGAGCATGTTATCGTTGTAGAGCTGAAGCTTTCATGTTTGTGGTCCTCGCCAGTTATTCCATGCAAACTGTCAGATTCGTTTGGGTAACTCTGATTTGACCCGAAGAGTTTGATCTTTCAGAGTCGGTGACATAGACAGGTAATGCTTTGTCTTTTCCAAAGAATTTTTCCTGCTTTTGTCTAATAGCTTCTTACAGAGTTGTCATGATAACTGCGCTGAAAGTTATCAATGCATGCATAATCATAAGACCCGACTCAAAGTGCTTAATTTAACCAAAAAATCGAGAGAATGCCACATGACTGACTAAACTCGGTAAATATTCGCATCTACTGTTTTACAGGCTCAAGTTTTCGGGTGACTGGATTCACTTGAACTCTCGGTTGAGACTTAGGATCTTGCATGCTGTGAAAGACTCAAATAACGCTTAATGCCCAATTATTACATTGCAGAAGGTTCAGCCATGAAGAAACCCTCAGCAGATTTTGTTCTGATCTTGGATGACCTCAAGAAGGAAGGAAAACTTAGAATCTCCCCTATTTCAAGAGAGGCTAACTCGTTTGACTGCCCAAAATGCGGTAGCGTTATTTCCCCAGAGAACCCGGAGAGCTATTCTGAGTTGGGATATGAAGATAACGCGTTTGCGCTAGTACAATGCAAACGCTGCAAGGCTAAAATAAAGCTGCTCACGCAAACTGACTTCTCCCTCTCAATTTGCAGACAGTACAGAAAGCCTAAATGACATATAATTTCTCAAAAATTCCTTTCTGTTAGGGTTTGAGACCGATTAGGAGCGCAACTTCAAGCTACTTCTTACGTAGCCACATGAACTGAGGATTAGTATCAACAATTTATTCGATTTGGTCTTTGCAGTCTTTCTCAGCGCATCACTTATAACTGACCCAAAGATTACTTTTTTAGGAGTACTTGTTATGAACAAAACCGAAAAGAACCTCAAAGATGCTTTTGCAGGGGAATCCCAAGCAAACAGGCGATACTTAGCTTTTGCCCAAAAAGCCGAAGAAGAAGGCTTCATGCAAGCGGCTAAGCTTTTCCGAGCTGCCGCGGAGGCGGAAACCGTACATGCCTTAAACCACGTGAGAACTGTGGGTGAAATCAAGTCGACTCTCGACAACTTGAACACTGCTTTTGGGGGGGAAACATTTGAGTTTATGAAGATGTACCCTGAATTCTTGGCAATTGCGAAGCAAGAGGGAAACAAGCAGGCTGCTTGGAGTTTTGATGTCGCGAACAAAGTGGAGCAAGTCCATGCTAAGCTGTACCAGAAAGCTATCGACGCATTGAAGAATAAGAAGGAAATGGAGAAAGTAGACTACTATGTGTGCAGCGTCTGCGGCAACACTGTTGAAGGCGAACCGCCGGAGAAATGTCCAGTTTGCGGCAATCCAAAATCGAAGTACTTTAGAACTGCCTAAACTATCCTGCTTGGAGCCTTTTTTCTTTCTCTGTTTTAGGTCTTTTTCTAAAACATACTTAGCGGGGATATAGTCG
>Ga0209642_10003450_pt1 | contig 10223 bp, 8 predicted proteins | sample RifCSP19_2_FD_184025 | JGI IMG/M metagenome (GOLD analysis project Ga0209642, IMG submission 184025) | Soil microbial communities from Rifle, Colorado - Rifle CSP2_sed 19_2 (SPAdes) (version 2) | ecosystem: Environmental > Terrestrial > Deep subsurface > Rock core/Sediment | place: Rifle... | reverse complement strand
GCAGGTGTCAGCCTTGCTAAGGGGAAAAATAGACACCTGCCGTGGCCTTCTATTCCTGATACCAGAATTTTTTTCTCCGGTATTAAAATTAGGTTTTTCTCATTTTTAAGAAGCGATTTTTTTTACCTTTCCCTGATTGTCTTTTTGGCATTTTCATTGAGGGTTTATAAAATAGGCGAACCTCTGGCAGACTGGCATTCCTGGCGGCAGGCTGATACATCAGCAGTCACCCGCAATTTCGTCAAAAACGGTGTCAATCTACTCTTTCCCGTTTATGACGATCTGTCCAATATCGCTTCCGGACGCGATAATCCGAAAGGCTACCGCTTTGTGGAGTTTCCACTTTACAATTTTGCCGCCGTCGCGATCGATCGACTGGTTGTCGGTTATCATCTGGAACTGAAGGAAAGGCTGACTTCCGTTTTTGCTTCCCTGGCAGCTCTGATTTTTATCTTTCTGACGGTCAGAAAATACAACGGACGCCGCATTGCCTATTTTTCCGCTTTTTTCTTTGCCGTACTCCCTTATAATGTTTTTTTCAGCAGGACAGTACTGCCTGAACCGTTTTTGGTTTTTACCTCAACGGCTATGCTTTATTTTCTGGACAAGGCTTTTGAATTCAGGTCTTTTAAAAGGATCTTATTACTGGCAATTTCCCTTTTATTTGCCGCCGCGGCCGTCCTGGTAAAGCCTTTTGCGGTTTTTTTGTTTCTGCCGTTGACTTATCTCTGGTTTAAAAATCTGAAAATAAAATGGTCTTCGATTGTTCTTTTTTTGCTTTTTCTGGCAATTGCCATATCTCCCTATCTTGCCTGGAGGGTCTGGTCGAGTAATTTTCCCGAAGGCATTCCCGCCAATTCCTGGTTATTAAACGGCGACGGTATCAGGTTTAAAGGAGCTTTTTTCCAATGGCTGTTTGCCGAACGTCTGGGAAAACTGATTCTGGGTTTTTACGGATTGCCTTTATTGATTCTGGGTATTCTGGCAAAACGGTCCGGTGAAGGTTTCTTCTATTATCTTTGGGGACTGGCTATACTTTTATATGTAACTGTTTTTGCCACCGGTAATGTCAGACACGATTATTACCAAATATTAACCGTGCCCATAATAGCTATTTTTCTTGCTAAAGGAAGCGACTATTTACTGCAATTGGGCAGACAAACAGGCAGGCTAAAAGCAGCTGGGTTATTATCGGTATTAATTTTATTTATGCTGATGTTTTCCTGGTATCATATCCGGGATTTTTACAATATTAACCATCCGGAAATTGTCGAAGCCGGCAGGAAGGTCGATACACTTACTCCTCCCAATTCTCTGGTGATTGCCCCCTATAACGGCGATACGGCATTTCTTTACCAGACCCATCGCGCCGGTTGGCCGGTCATGCAAAAAACGCTTCCGGAGATGATTAAAATGGGAGCCCATTATTATGTCAGCGTTAATTATGATCAATTGACCAACGAACTGATTCAGGATGCTCTCCAAAAAGATGAAAGTAAAAGGAATTATAAACTGGTCGCCAGGACGGATAAGTACGCCATAATCCAACTTGTTGCCGATAATAAACTTCCCAAATAAACATCAAAGATGAACATTCTCATGCTGACTCCTTACCTCCCCTTTCCTTTATGGTCAGGAGGACAGATAAGGACGTTTAACCTTTTGAAGCATTTAAGCAAAAAGCATGATATCACTCTTTATTCTTTTATCCGGGAAGAGAGGGAAAAAGATTACGTAGCTATCCTGAACAAATTCTGTTCCGAAGTCCGGGTGTTTATTAAACGTCCGCCGTGGTCGGCAACCAGCCTGGCCTTGGCGGGGATTACTTATTATCCTTTGGTCGTCTGCATGTATTTAAACCGTGAAGTTAAAAACTCCATCACTGAAGCGATCAGCAGAAAAAAATTTGACCTTATTCACGCGGAAACTTTTTATATCATGCCGAATATTCCCCAAAACAATATTCCCATTATTCTGGCTGAACAGACTATTGAATACTTGGTTTACCGGCACCATACCAAAAAAGTTAATTTTCTACCGATGAAACTTCTCATGGAACTGGATGTGGCCAAGATTAATTTTTGGGAAAAAAGGTTCTGGAAAAGGGCCAAAAGAGTCATTGCCATGTCCGATAGCGATATGGATACAATGCAGAGAAGAGATTCCGATCTTAAAGTCGATTTGGTGCCAAACGGTGTGGATACGGAATTTTTTTCCCTTAAACTCCCTCGGAAAAAACAACCGGGCAGAGTCAAAACAATTCTTTTTGTGGGAAATTTCAAATGGCTGCAGAACCGGGAGGCGGTAAACTATCTGGTAAGGCAAGTTTGGCCAAAAATTAAAGCGGAACTTCCCGGTTCGGTCAGATTACTGATTGTCGGCCGGCACCCTCCTGCCGAAATAAACAGGCTGAAATCAGAGGATATTACAATTGACAGTGAGGTGGAAGATATCCGGACGGCTTATCGGATATCAGATGTATTACTGGCCCCTATTTACGGACCGGGAGGGACCCGTTATAAAATTCTTGAATCCATGGCCACCGGTCTTCCGGTGGTGACTACCGCGACCGGAATTGAAGGCTTGTCAGCGCAAAATAACCGCGATGCCCTGATTGCTGATAGTCCCCATCATTTGGCGCAAGCGACCATAAAACTTCTGACGGATGAAAAACTATACCGGAAATTAACTGAAAACGGCAGGAAGCTGGTCGAAAATAATTTCAGCTGGCAGGAAATCTCCGCCAGACTGGACAGGATTTATAAGCTCGCAGTTTAAAAATGATTCTAAAGCTTTCAATTATCATCGTCAATTTCAATAGCGAAAAGTTTTTGCTTGAATGTTTAAAATCAATAGAAAAAAGCAGTCTGCCTATGGATAATTTTGAGGTCATTGTCATCGATAATGCCTCAAACGATAATTCCATGATTTCCGTCCCTCAAAAATTCCCCGCAGTTAAATTCATAAAACTGGAACATAACATTGGTTTTGCCCGAGCCAATAATCTGGCTATAAAAAAAGCGCGGGGAGAATATATTCTGATACTCAATCCCGACACGGTCATACCATCCGCAACTTTCAAAACCATACTCAAATTTTTGGATAAAAATCCCCAAACGGCTGTGGTGACCGCCCGTTTAAATCTGGCTGACGGCACTCTTGATGATGCCTGCCACCGTGGTTTTCCCACCCCCTGGAATGCTTTTTGTTACTTTTCAGGTTTTGCCTCGCTTTTCCCCAATTCCAGGATTTTCAACGGCTACCATTTAGGTTTTACCGATCTTAATAAAGTACATGAGATTGACAGTTGTGTGGGCGCTTTCATGATGGTCAGGAAATCAGCAGGGACTGCCTGCGGCTGGTTTGACGAGTCGTATTTCTGGTACGGTGAGGATCTGGATTTCTGCTACCGGGTAAAAAAAATGGGCTGGCAGATAATTTACCTTCCCCAAGCATCAATCACCCATTACAAAGGCGTTTCTTCGGGTTTGAAAAAACACAGCCTCCATCTGTCTTCTGCCGACCTTGAAACAAAAATAAGAGCTACCCGGGCACGTTTCGAAGTCATGAGAATTTTTTATCATAAACACTACCAAAAGGGTTTTTATAAACTTTTAACACCTTTGATTTTCAGCGGAATCAAGATTAAAGAATGGTTATCAGAAAGAGAGTATAGGGATTAATCTATGCGTATCGGCATTGATGCCAGGCTTTTAAGCCAAACCGGTGTCGGCAGGTATATCAGGAATCTCTTGTCTTCCCTGGCTGAAATTGACCGGCAGGACGAATTTTATATATTCCTGAGAAAAAGGGATGCCGCTAATCTTCCGGAACTGCCTGCCTCTTTCAAAACAGTTTATACGGAAATTCCCTGGCATACTTTTGAGGAACAGCTGCGGCTTCCCGTCATTCTTTTCCGCTACCGCCTGGATGCGGTTCATTTTCCTTATTTCAGCATACCCGTTTTCTATCCTGGCCGATTTATTATGACTGTTCACGATCTGATTGTCGACCATTTTGATACCGGTAAGGCCAGCCGCTGGCCGCTTCCCCTTTACCGCCTTAAAAGATGGGGATATCATCTTTTAATGAAAGTTGCGGTTGCCCGGGCAAAAAAGATTTTAGCTATTTCAGAAAGTACTGCCAGGGAAATAAACCAGCATTATCCGAATTCGCAGGGTAAAACCGTTATTACCTATGACGCCTTGGATTTAAATTTTCAAAGAAAGGCAAAAATGGGTGGAATCCGACGACCCAAAGAATTTACCGATTTAAAATACCTGCTTTATGTCGGCAATGCCTATCCCCATAAAAATTTAGACAGCCTCATCAGTATCTATTCTGAAATTTACCGCAGGGATCGGGTTAAACTGGTTCTGGTGGGGGATGATGATTATTTCTATCCTCAACTGAAAAGTAAAGTGCGCAACCTGAATTTGCAAAACTGTATTCTGTTTTACGGACAAGCCAAAGATAAAGAATTGGCCGGTCTTTACCGCTTCTCAGAAGGTTTGATCAATCCGTCTTTAATGGAAGGTTTCGGATTGCCCCTTTTGGAAGCGGTTAGTATCGGCTGTCTGCCTGTTGTTTCCGATATTGCCTCCTTCCGGGAAATTTGGGGAGATTCCTTGATCTATTTTGACCCGGAAAACCGGCAATCCATACAGGAAGCCATTATCAGGCTGCTCACCTTATCGGCGGCGGAAAAAACAAAAAGGCTTAAAGTAGCCCAAAACCACGCCGGAAAGTATTCCTGGAAAAAGACAGCGCAAACCACTCTCTGGCAATACCGCCATATAAAATGATAAAATAGGTAATCTTTAGGGGATAAATTCAATTTTAATCATGGTTTTATTTTATTTCATCATTATCATTTTTCTTTTTCCGCAACAGGCGCATGCATATATAGATCCGGGAACCGGCAGTTATATTTTTCAAACCATAATAGCGGTTTTTCTGGGACTGTCGCTTTCATTTAAATTTATATTGAAATTCGCCAAAAATATCCTCCACCGTCTTGTTTCTTCCGTAAGTCACAAGAAAAAATGAATAATTTGCAGGTAATCCCTTCATCCTTCCGGGATATAAGCGGGCAGGTTTTCCAATATGAAGGCCAAATCGTCAGAACCGTTGATGTCATTTACAGGCAGGATTATGATCTCCTAATGTCATCAGGCCTCTACCGGGAATTGGCAAGCCAAGGCTATTTAGTCGAACATCAGGAAAACGATCAACTGAGAAAGAATTTTCCCTCCGCTAATATCTATAAAGTTCTCAAACCTAAAGTAATTTCATATATAAGCTATCCTTATGAGTGGTGTTTTTCCGCTCTTAAAGAAGCTGCCCTTTTGACTTTGGACATCCAAAAGACGGCTATAAGATACGGGATGACGCTTAAGGATGCCAGCGCTTATAATATCCAATTTTCTGGAGTAGCGCCTGTTTTTATCGATACTTTATCTTTCCGGCGACTTGGCAAAAATCAGCCGTGGGTGGCTTACCGGCAGTTCTGCCAGCATTTTTTGCTGCCGCTGTCTCTTATGGCTTACCGTGATTTGCGCCTGAATTTTCTACTCAAAAACCATCTTGACGGTATTCCCCTGGATCTGGGGGTCAAGTTACTGCCTCTTAAAGCAACTTTTAATTTCCATTTATTTATCAATCTTCACCTACAGCGGTTTTTCGGGAAAATGGTGCGATCTGAAGTAAACGGAAAAGAAAAAGCTGCTGTTGGCAAAGCAGGACTCGAAGGCATTATTGACAGCCTGATTAATGCCGTTTCTTCCTTAAAGTTGTCTGAAAATAAAAGCACTTGGAGCAATTATTATGAAATGAAAGAGATGAACGATTACAGTCTGGAAAAAGGAGAGCTGGTCAATCAATGGCTGGCATTGATTAAACCTCAAGCAGTGATTGATTTAGGAGGCAATGTCGGAACATATTCCAGATTGGCCGCTAAAAGAGCCAAGTCAGTCGTCTCAACTGATTTTGATTGTCTATCTGTTGAGAGAAACTATCAAATCTGCCGTAAAGAGAGAATTTTTAATATTCTGCCTCTGATTATTGATCTGGTTAATCCCAGTCCGGGCATTGGCTGGAGAAATCAGGAACGTCTGCCTTTTGAAAGCAGGTTTCGGGGGGATACTCTCATGGCTCTAGCTTTGATACATCATTTATATTTTTCCAATAATTTGCCATTTGATTATCTGGCTGATTTTTTTGCTTCATCCGCGAAATACCTCCTTATAGAATTTATTGACAGGGATGATGAACAGGTTAAATTGCTCATGCAAAGAAGAGATGATGATCATTCAGCCTATACAAAGAAAAATTTTGAAAAAGCCTTCTTACCTAAATTCCGCCTGATAAAATCCCGGAATTTAAAGTCAAAGAACCGCAGTCTCTATTTATGGGAGAGAATTAAATGAAGTTACTCCGCTTTCCGTTGATCCATCCTCTTTTAATGTCTGTCTATCCGGTCGTCGCCCTGTACTCCTCCAATCTTTACCAGGTTTTGTTTAGCGAAACATATTTGCCTTTTTTCTTCTCCTTTGTATTGGGATTGATTATCTTCCTCACCGTTTTGATAATCTCAAGAAACCTTGCCAAAGCCGCTTTGTTTACGACTGTAATCCATTATCTTTTTTTTACTTTTGGACATTTGGAAAAAATAATCCCGATACCCTTACTTATTTATGTGTTTTACTTGGGTTTACTCATAATTTTGGGAAGACAAATAAAACGTCTTAAAGATTTTGGACAAACTACTGTGGCAGCTAACCTGATTACTTTACTTTTAATTAGCATACCGCTTTTCAATATTCTCAATTACCAGCTGAGGGTCAAAGACAGCGTAACTTTTGGGACTCAACAGCAAAAAATTAAATCGGTTGAAACTTCAGTCATCCCTTTACCGGATATATATTTTATTATTTTTGACCGGTATGCTTCCTCAAGCGTTCTTAAAAAAAATTTCGCTTTCGACAACAGTGGATTTATTGACAAACTTAAGGAAAAAAACTTTTATATAGCGGAAAAAGCCTGGGCGAATTATTCATCGTCAGCACATTCACTTTCAGCCACCCTCAATATGACCCATCTTGATTTTTTAAAAGACTTGCATAAAACTGACGACAAAGATTGGTTACCCGTATATGACCTTTTAGAAAATAACCGCGTAGTTCGGGAATTTAAAAATTTAGGTTACCAATATTACCATTTCGGTGACTGGTGGTGGCCAACCAGTAAAAACAGACTGGCAGACCAGAATATAAATTTAAATGTTCTTTCTGAATTTTCCTCAATATTGGTGGACAATTCCATTCTAAAGATGGCAGCGCAAAAATATAAGCTGCCTATTTTGGATTACCGTTTTACGCAATGGAGAAGAATCCGCTATAAATTTCAAAAATTAAAGGAAATGCCAAAAGTTTCCAAGCCAACCTTTGTTTTTGCCCATATGCTTGTTCCTCATGAGCCCTTTGTCTTCAAGGCTGACGGCAGTTTCCTCACAATTGAGGAAGACTCTCAAAGAAGCAATGAGGAAAAATATCTCGACCAGATAAAATATCTAAACGGGGAAATCATCAGCCTGACGGAAAAACTATTAGAAAACAGCAAAAATCCTCCGATTATATTTTTTCAGGCGGATGAAGGGCCTTATCCGCCAAGTTATGAAAATAATAAAAACGAGTATGACTGGTCAAAGGCAAAACGGGAAGAAATTTCGAAAAAGATGTCCATATTCAGCGCCGTTTATCTGCCGGATAAGGATTATAGTCATTTAAAGGAAGATTTTTCCCCGGTCAACAATTTCCGGCTGGTATTAGGTATTTTGAGGGGTGAGGAACCTGATTATTTGCCTGACCGGTACCTATTGACTAATATGGGTAAACCATATGATTTTTATGAATATGCCCGGAAATAAAAATAAAGGACGGCCTAAAATTGCCCTGGTTTATGACCGGGTAGTTAAATTCGGAGGGGCAGAGAGAATCCTTTTGGCTTTAAACCGCCTCTGGCCGGATGCGCCTCTCTATACGGCGGTTTATAATAACCGCAAAGTTCCCTGGGCAAAAAAAATTGAGGTAAAGACTTCTTTCCTGAAATATTTGCCGATTGCCGACCGTTATCAGGAAATTCTGCCCTTTTTAACTCCCTATGTTTTTGAAAATTTCAATTTTGACGATTTTGATATTGTTATTTCGGTAACTTCCTCTGATGCCAAAAGCATAGTGACCAAACCGGGAACTTTGCATATCTGCTATTGCCTGACTCCCACCAGATATCTTTGGAGCGGATATGAAGAATATCTGAAGGAACCCGGAGTGGGTTTATTTAATCCTTTAGCCAGATTGATTCTCAAAACATTTCTGCCACACTTAAGACACTGGGATTATCTCTCTTCGGCAAGAGTGGATCAGTATCTCAGTATTTCCCAGACGGTGCAAAAGAGAATTTGGCATTATTACAAAAGAAAAGCGCAAATTATCTATCCGCCTGCCGCAACCCATTTTTTTCGATTGTCAAAGAATAAACCCACCCTCGATTATTACCTTATCGTTTCCAGGCTTGATTATGCAATAAAAGCCATTAACCGTTTAAAGACAAATCTTATCATTATCGGCAGCGGAATTGACCGAGGGCGTTTGCGATCCCTGGCCGGACCGACTGTCAAATTTATAGAGGGCAATTTGACAGACAGGAAATTGTGTTGGTATTATCAAAATTGCCGTAGCTTAATTTTTCCCGGTGAAGAAGATTTCGGCTTGACGGCTGTCGAAGCTCAAGCCTGCGGCCGTCCGGTTATCGCTTTAAACAAAGGCGGGGCAGCCGAAAGCATCCGCCCCGGACTAACAGGTTTATTGTATGAACACAAATCCGAAGAATCTCTGATTGACACTATTAATAAATTTGAAAAGATGAATTTTGAACCCCACGACTGCCGGGAAAATTCTTTGAAGTTTGCTGAAGGTATTTTTGAAAAGAGAATGAAGGAGACAATTTTAAATTTTTGGAAAGAAGGAAATTGGGCATGAAAGCCATTATATTTGCCGGCGGAGTCGGAACCAGATTATGGCCTTTATCCAGGAAGAGTTCTCCGAAACAATTTGAAAAAGTTATAGGCAATAAGTCTACTTTAGAGCTGTCCATAGAGAGATTAGTGCCTGATTTTGCCTGGGAGGATATTTATATTTCCACTAATGAACAATACGTGGACCAGCTAAATAAACAGCTGCCGAAACTTCCCCTTTCGAATATTATTGGTGAACCGGAAACCCGGGATGTCGGTCCGGCGGTAGCTTTGATCACGGCTATTCTTCACAAAAGCCATCCCCGGACGCCAATAGTCATACTTTGGAGTGATCATCTGATTAAAAAACAGGATCTGTTCAAAAAAATCCTTTCGATGAGCCGCAAGCAAATCGAACACAATAAACACCATATTATTTTTATTACCCAAAAACCCAGATTCGCCAGCCAGAATTTAGGTTGGATAAAATACGGAACTGAATGGGGAGTTGAAGACGGAATTGCCTTCCGGCAATTTACGGGTTTCAAGTACAGGCCCAGTCTATCGGAAGCAGCTGAATTTTTCAAAAGCGGCCATTACGGTTGGAATACGGGTTATTTCGTGACAACACCCTCATACCTGAAAAAACAATTCCGCCAATTTCAGCCGGAAATAACGGATTATCTGGACAGATTGGAAAAAGCTTACGGCAGTAAAAACTTTAAAAGTGAATTAAATAAGATTTATCCGCTTTTACCGAAAATATCTTTTGACAACGCCATTCTGGAAAAAATTTCGAAAGAAGATGGTTTGGTGGTTTCCGAGGATTTGGGCTGGAGTGATGTGGGAGCCTGGGAAGCGCTCAAGGAAGCTTTGCAGACAGGAGCTTCAAAAAATGTGGTCAAAGGTAAAGTGGTAGTAACGGATTGCGAGGACTCTCTCATTTATAATTATACTGATCAGCTATTGGTCACCATCGATCTCAACGGTCATCTGGTTATCAATACACCGGATGTAGTTTTGGTCTGCCATAAGAATTCCGTTCCCAAAATAAAAAAATTGGTGGAAAGCCTGTCCAACTCGGAAAACGAGCATCTGGTTTGATAAAAAATCGGTCAAATAATATGCCTATTTTTAAGGGTGTAAATTACGATTCGTATCTAAAAAGATTAATGGATATATTGTTATCTGTGGTCCTGGGACTCTTTTT
>Ga0209642_10003448_pt1 | contig 10229 bp, 7 predicted proteins | sample RifCSP19_2_FD_184025 | JGI IMG/M metagenome (GOLD analysis project Ga0209642, IMG submission 184025) | Soil microbial communities from Rifle, Colorado - Rifle CSP2_sed 19_2 (SPAdes) (version 2) | ecosystem: Environmental > Terrestrial > Deep subsurface > Rock core/Sediment | place: Rifle... | reverse complement strand
GGACCGTTCCCCGACGTAGAGGTCCGGGTGTTCGATCGCGTCGTAGAGCACGACGAGGCTCGCGGACGCGCCCGGCGCGACCTTCCCCGTCCACGCGGGGTTGTCGTGCATCCCGAAGTGTGGGCTCTGAACCCCGGCGATCACGACGTGCGCGGAGGTGCAGCCGCACGAGGTCCACACGCCGAGGATCGACAGGTCCCCTTCGCCAGCGTTCGTGAGCGTGAATGCGTGCTCCACGACGCTCTGCGGCACGGAGCCGAAGTCGTAGTAGTCGTGGCTCGCCGAGAGGCGGCCCAGGCCTCCCGCAGGGAGCGTCGCGACGAACAGGCCCACCCCGACGAACACGGGGACGAGGACGGCGCCGTACGCGACCCATCGCGCGCGCAACGACGGCCCCCTCCGGGGCGCCCGGATCTGGAGTTCCTGGTACCGCCTGCGCGGAATCTCGGGATGGAGGCGGGCGACGTGGTCTCCGAGGTTCGCGTCCTTGACCGGTAGCCCGCACTTCGGGCATCGCCTGCGCACGGAGGCCCCTCGGAGAACAGGGCCTTGCGAGCCATGAAGGGAACCCACATATTGTACGTATCCCGTGCGCAGCCTCCCGCGTGGGTCCGGAGGACCTTAGGGTTCCGGATGGCGAGGTCAATTCGATGGAGGGCTCGGAGACGGGAGGGTCCTGCGAGGTCCCCCGATCCTCACGCGAGCATCTGGAGTGAGGCGCCTCGGGGGCAGGCCGAGGCCTTCGCGAGCGCGTTCCGCACCGCCATCTCCGCGAGCTTCCCGAACGCGACCTCCGCAGTCTCCCCGGTCTTCGCACTCGTCTCCATCCCTCTCGCGGAGCCGTTCGCAGAACGCGAGCAGGTAGTCCTTCGGGACCCGCACGGGCTCCGTGAGGTCCCGTTTGTTCGCAAGCAGGATCGTGGGACCCGCACCGACATGTTTAGGAGCAATCCAGTGCCGAAGAATCCCGATCAAGGGGCGATCGCGAGGACCGGGTACGCGCGCAGCCGGGCCATCCGGCGGTCCAAGCGGGCCAGGTCGGCTCGGACGAGCTTCCGAACGTGGTACAGGGCGACGTAGCGGCTCACGCCGAGGTTATCCGCGATGTCGGACACGGTCATCCCGGGCTCCTCGCGAAGCATCCGGAGGGTCCGCTCCTGGATGGCGTTGAGGCCGCCCCCGTTCTCCGGAATGCGAACGTCCAACGGGTAAAACAGCTTGCGCGAGCCCCTCAGGACGGACCGGACCAAGCCCTCGCGCTCCAGCACCGCGAGGTGATAGGTGAGCGGGCCGGCCGCAACGCCGAGGTTTCGTTTGATCTCGACGTACGAGTCGCCCGGGTTGAGCCGGACATATCCATTGATCTCCCCGCGCGCGAAGTTGTCGAGGATCTCGTCCCGCCGGAGCCTCGTGTAGCACCACATGATGAAGTAGGGGAACCATACGAAGCGGAGTCGCCAGAGGACGAGGATGGTGGCGGTGATGATGACCACGATGATGCCGACGATCGTGCCGTCGTTCGCCCCGTCCCCGGGCGTCGTGTCACCGAGGGCAGGAGTCACCGCTATGGATACGATTGCGGTCCCGTCGAGGCCGCCATCGTCCGTCACGGTGAGGGTGGCCACGAACGTTCCGTTGCGCGTGTACCGGTGGGTCACGACGACGCCCGAGCCCGTGGTCCCGTCTCCGAAATCCCACGCGTAGACGATGATCGTGCCGTCGTCGGTGGAGGCGGATCCGTCGAACGTGAACACCGTCCCCACCTCCCCGCCGTCCGGGGTGACCGCAAGAACGGCCGTCGGCGGGAGGTTCCCGACGGTTACGGACAGGGTGGTCGTGGCGGTGGCGCCGTCGTCGTCCCAGACCGTGAGTGTGACCGTGAACGTCTGGCGCGTCGCGTACGCGTGCGTGACCGCAGTCCCCGATTCCGTCGCGCCGTCCCCGAAATCCCATGTGGTCGTGACAATCGTCCCGTCGGAGTCCGTGGACGTGCTCGTGAAGGTGAACGCCGTCGCCAGCGTGCCCGACGCGGGGGTCACCGTGCCCGAGGCGACCGGCGGCGCATTGACGGTGACGGTGAGCGTGTCCGTGGCGCTCGCGTTCCCGTCATCGTCCCACACGGTGAGGCGCACGACGTAGCTCCCCGGAGCAGCGTACGCGTGCGTGGCGGTGTCGCTCCCGCCGAGCTGGTCGGTGCCGTCCGCGAACTCGAAGAGGTAGGCAGCAATGGTACCGTCCGCGTCGGTGGAACCCGCGCCGCTGAAGAGGAAGGCCCCGCCGACGTTCGCGCGCGTCCGGTCCGCGGTGAGGTCCGCCACCGGCGGGAGGCCCCAGACCGTGATGACGACCGTGTCGGTGTCTGTGCCATTGGCGGGGTCGCCGTCGTCCACGGTGAGGATGAAGGGGAACGTGCCGCTCCTCGTGGCGGTGAAGGTCGGCATCGGGACGTTCGCGTCGGATAGGGTGATCCCTGGCGGCGCGGTCCACGCGTGTGTCAGGGTGTCCCCGTCGGGGTCGAACGACAGACGGCCATCGAGCACGACGAGGACGTTCTTGAACGCGCTCAAATCGAGGCCGGCATCCGCGGTCGGGGCGGCGTTCAGCACGTCGGGGGCGTCCGCTGGCGGGGCGGGCCAATTCATCGCGGCGAGCCCCGTGGCGTCGGTGGCGGTGAAGTCGTAGTCGTAGTCGGTGCCGCGGGAGGCGAGTGGAGTGGCGTAGGCGTACCACTTCCCGTTCGTGACGTCCGCGTCGAACGGATCGACATCGGTCATCGCGAAGGGGCTGCCGGCGACGTCGATGCCGCCCTTCCGGATGTGGACCTTCGGGTCGCCGCCCGCGGGCAGATCGTCGTCCGCGTCCGAGTATTCGACCCGGTAGACGTAGAGGGAGGCCATGGTGCCCGCCTCCGGGTCGAGGCCGTCCGTTCCGTAATTGGGCTCGCCCGTGGGGGAGAGGACGGGCATCGTACCAGGAACGAGAGTTAGCTTCGCCACGAAGACGTCGCCCCCGCCGTTGTCCGTTGTATCGTAGGCCCCAGGCGTCGTGGGGAAGTCGGTGACGTCGTCAAACGTCTGGCCGGTCACGTATGCGGCGCCCGAGGCGTCGATCGCGATCCCGTAGGCCGGGTCGTACCCGCTCCCCCCGAGGAAGGTGGAGTAGAGGAGGGTGCCTCCGCTCGCGTCGAGCTTCGCCACGAAGGCGTCCCACCGGCCGTTGTGGGTCGTGTCGTAGGCCCCGAGCGTCGTGGGGAAGCCCGTGGCGGCGTCCTCCGTGTGACCGGTCACGTAGGCGGCGCCCGAGGCGTCGACGGCGATGCCGTTGCCCGCGTCATCCCCGCTCCCGCCGAGAAAGGTCGCGTACAGGAGGGGGTCGATCACAAGGTCCCCCGTCCGGTCCCACCCCGAGCAGGCGTACCCCACGGTGCGCTCCGCGATCCGCCGAAGGGCACAGTCTACGGGGAGCCCGCTCGCCTGCCAGGCGGCAGGGACGTCGTCGCGGAGGGGCCCTAGGCTCGTCTCCGCGGAGAGTCCGCGGGGGGTCACCGCCACGTCCGCGACACCCTCGTAGCGGAACGCGACGTCTGCAAGGTCCGCCCCGGGATGGACGACGAGGTCGTACTTCACCCCGCCGGGGGAGGGGCGGTAGACGACGTCGATCCCGTCCCACGCGTCCTCATACACAACCTCCGCGTAGTTGCGGACGCCCGTGCGCCAGCGGGCGGGATCGTCCCCGAGGAAGAAGTTCGCGCGGTGGGGGAGCTCCCCCCGGGCCTGAGGGAAGACCGGGTTCGCCCCCTCGAAGGCGATGCGGATCAGATGGCCGCGGATGGGTACTGCGGGAGCCTCCGGCCCTGCGGGTGCATGAACCATGGCCCCAGTCCGAGGATCGTCGCGGGCCGGCCGCTCCCGGAGGTTCACCACGACGGCCCCGTCGGCGAACCCGACGGAGACCCCGCCGCCGCGGGCGTAATAGAGGACCTCGGGGTTCCCGACCTGACCGGCGTTCTCCGTGAAGAAGTCGGAGAGGGCGCCGAGGTCGCGGGATGCCCGCGCTGTCGTTGCGTCGGCGAAGGGGGGATTGAGGTGTGCGTACTCGGCCCCTGCCGCATCCACACCCAAGGGTCCGAGCTGGAGAAGCATCGCCGCAAGAAGCCCCATGGCAATTGCAGTGGCTCGCAACCTCCTCGCCTCCCTTCGGTGCATGGTGTCAGACTCCTCTTAGTCCTATGGCCTGTCGAGGGCAGGGCGGACTTCGCCTATGGGAAGCCGCCCTGTCCGTGGTATCAAGTTCCGGCTCACCATGTCCGACCTGCGCCCTCGGCGTCGTCCTCGTCACCCCGTCTTCTCGTCACGGGCAGGGGTCGCACCGCGCCCAGTCCGGTTGCGATCCGGGGCCGACAAAGGCCTGCTGCCCGGTTGAGAATTCATACGTCCAGACGCCCCGGACCGTTACCTGCCGCTTCCGGACTTGGGTGGTCTGGGAACCCACGAACGCGATCTTGGCGTCGTCCGGCAGCCATGTGGGTGAATCGCCACCGGCGACGACCAGCTGGGGGACGGGGTCGGGCTGGCTGATGTCCACGGTGTAGATTCCGGAGACCGGACTGTACGCATAGAACGCAATCGTGTCTTGCGTCCGGGCCCAGTCGAGATCGTAGAGACGGTACGTGACCGGCCCGAAGACCGTGCGGGTCGTGTTCGTCGGGATGTCCAGAACCATGATCGAATAGTCGACCGGAATGGGAAAATACTCCTCAGTGTCAGGCTCGATGAATCGCGTGCTCACCCAGGCGATTTCCGTGCCGTCGTGGCTCCACGTCGGCTCCGAGATTCCGTACGTGTCTTCCGCTGTGTAGAGCGTCGTCGGAGTCCCACCGGTCGCGGGGATCGTGCGCAACAGCTTCATGATCGGATGGTAAAGCCAGGGGTCGATGTCCTGATCCGGAAAGGCGATCACCGTCCCGTCGGGCGACCAGGCGGGGCTGACCTCCGTATAGTAGTCTGGATTGAACGGGGTGAAGATCGTGTTCAGGAGCAGGGGATCGGCCCCACTGACCGCCCCGTTTGCCACGTTCACGTCGACCCGCCAGAGCTCATAGGGGTCGCCGCTGCCCACGTACCCGACCGTGAATGCGATGGCGCTCCGATCCGCTGCCCACGTCGGGTTTTCGACTTTCTTGGTGTTGTTGTACACGGTGGTCGCCGCGGAACCGTCCGCGTTCATGACCCCGAGACTCCAGACGTCGCCCTTGAGGGACGTGTAGGCGACGACCGGATCTGCTGGAGCCGGAGGCGGCTTCGGCCCAGCCCCCGGCGGCTTCGGCGCCGTTGCGAGCGGCGCCATCAGAAACGCGGTGACGACGAGGGCGCTCAGGACCCACCAGGGCTTCATGGGCCTCACGGCTCCTCGTCATCGTCGTCGTCCTCGGGCTCGTCGACCACGAGGGCCCACGCGTTCGTGGCGCTGTCGTACGCCCACAGGTCGTTCGTGGCCGGACCCGTGCGTGTGGCCGCCCCTCCGAACAAGATTGTCCAACCTGCGGCCGCGTGATCGTCGTCATCCCGACTTCTCTCAGTCCCGTCGCGGTCATCGTCGTCGTCACAGTCCTCGTCCCGTGCTCCGCGGGTCCCGTGTCGGGGCCCATCCCGGTCATCATCTTCATCATCATCATCGTCGTCGTCCCCGACGTACACCATCCCGTGCCATGCACGCGGGCTCGGCGCCAAGCTCGGGCTCAGCTGGGTCCATGCGTTCGTGTCGTAGTCGTACGACCAGGTCTCGTCGTCCGTGATCTCCGTCGGAACCGGGCCGACGCCGCCGAACAGGATCGACCGCCGGGCGCAGGAGTCGTACACCATGCCGGGGAACCCTCGGGGCGAGGGCCCCGACCCGGGAAGGAGGAGGGTCCACGTGTCGCCGTTATAGTCGTAGGCCCACGTGTCGCCCCGGCGCTGGCCGCCGAATGCGCCTCCGAACATGACGATTCGATCATGGGCCGAGTCGTACACCATGCCAGGGTTCCAGGTGTTTGCGTCGTAGTCGTAGGCCCACGTGTCCAGCCAGAAGGTGTTAGGAGCGGTGCGGCCCCCGAAGAGGATGATCCGGTCCGACTCCGCGTCGTACGCCGTGCGAATGAAGATCCGGCCGGGCGCTCCTGGAGGGGAGAGCAGGGGGTTCATGTTCGTCCAGCGATTCTTCTCGGAATTGTACGCCCACGTCTCGCCGTTCTGGTACAGGATGACGCGTTCCGACTCCGAGTCGTAGGCCATTGGGCCGACCGCAGGGACCGACCCCGCCGCAGGAGGCATCACGGGTGGACGCAGCTCTCTCCACCGGTTGTCCTCGACGTCATAGGCCCACAGGTCGTTCAGGTCGGTTCCCCCACCGAAGGGGGATCCCCCGCCGAGGAGGATCACCCGTTCCGACTCCGAGTCGTAGACCATTCGGTGTCCCGCACGTGGTGATGGCCGAGGATCCGGTGCGACAAGCGCGTCGCTTCCCAAAGAAGCGCCGGCATCGCCCAACTCGAAACCCGGACCCTCGGCGACGGCGCCGAAGATGCCCGAGGCCACAAGCGTTCCCAATGTGACAAACACGGCCCACAAATGGAGAAGTCTCATGGAACCTACCATCCGACGCACCCGCCCACGCGAGAGATCTCCAATCCCAATGACGCCTCGACTCCCACACCCTTGCGCCCTGTCGTTTCGCCCAAGTCGAACATCAGTTCGCCTCGAGGTCGCGCAGTGACGGGGCGTTATTAGCGAAGATTGGAACGGATTCCACCGGCTATATCAGGCTTCCGGCGCCGGTGATGCATGTACCGTGCGCAAAGCGAGGTCAGCCGCGCGAAGGAATGCATCCGACCCCGCGGGACTCTGGGCCCTTACGAGGCTTCTTGAAGCGACGGTTCCTCCGCCGCCAACGGCCGTGGTCGCCGCGAGAGGGCGTTCCGGACCCCCATCTCCGCCAACTTCCCGAAGGCGAGTTCGACGTTCTCGCCGGTCTTCGCGCTCGTCTCCATGAACGGGACGCCGTGCAGCTCGCACATCGCGAGGAGCTGGTCCTCCGTCACCTGCACGTGCTCGGTCATGTCCCTCTTGTTCGCCAGCAGGATCGTGGGCACCTGCCCCGCGACGGCCTTCACCCGCGCGATCCACCGGCCAAGGTTATCGAGCGTCTGCGGCCTCGTGAGGTCGCACACGGCCAAGACGCCCGCGGTCCCCGCGAGGTACGCGGCCCCGTATCGGCCCACGAACTCGTCCCGCCCGATCACGTCCCACACGGTGAGGTTCGCGGTGTGAGCGACCCCGTCGACGGGCACGACGACGACCCGCTTGTGGACGACGACCCCGACGGTGCGGATGTACCGGTCGTCGAATTCGGACACCACGAACCGGCGGATGAGGGAGGACTTCCCGACGCCCTCGTCGCCGACGACGCAGACCTTCAGCTTCATGGTGTCGCCCTCGCCGGGGGGTCCCGCCATCTCGCTACCTCATCTCGGGGCGTTCGCGCCTCGCAAGCCGGGTCGTATCTAGCCGGCCCCAAGTCAATAAAGCTGCGCTCATCAATATGAGGCATGATTGCCACGGTCCCCGCACGAAATCAAATGGGCCGTTCGGGGGATAAAGACGCGAAGAACATGTTCCCGTTTCCTTCCGGGCGAGTATTCTCAGGTTCGCGACGACCCCGTCATGGACCGGGCGTGCAACGGGCCGATCGAGCGAACGACAGGCGGGAATGGGAATCGGGGCGCAGTGACTCCCGCGTGAGGACAGGGGCATGCCGGCGTCGATGTTCGCCTCCTCCCGAACGAACGCGCACGGGTTAAATACGGGTCGCACGCATAGACCACGCACATGGAGCCGGGGACGATCACCCTCGACCGCGAGGCGTTCAAAGCCCTGGCCTCCGAGGTCCGCGTGGAGGTCTTGAAGCAGCTTGAGGCCCGGCGGATGACGGTCACGGACCTGTCCCACGCCATGAGCCTCGCGAAGCCCACCCTCCTCGAGCACCTGGACCGGCTCGTCACCGCGGGCCTCGTCACGAAACAGGACGAGGGACGGAAGTGGATCTACTACGAGCTCACGAGGCGGGGGCGGAACATCCTCCGTCCTCATCAGGTCAAGATCATGATCTCCCTCGCGCTCTCTGTGCTCCTGTTCTCCGCGAGCCTCGTCGCGATCCTGACCGCAGCGACGACGCCCGTCACATTCAGCGGAGGGACGGGGTCGACGGGCGGCACCGCGACGACGGACGGCCCGTTCGAGCGCTTCCTCGGTGGGCAGGAGACGTTCCCGGACGCGATGGCGGCGGGGGCCCCGGGACCGTGGGGCGTCATCGTGGCGATCCTGGCGGTGATCCCGCTCCTGCTCGCGCTGTGGTACTGGCGCGCGGGCCGGGGGCTGATCAACGCGGCCCGGCTCCAGCTCGCGACCTGAGGCTTTCTTAAATATCCGCCGCGGCTTGGAATGGGCGTGGCGGACGTCGAGCGGCGGTTCCAACGAGCGTCCGTGCCCCTCCTGGTCCTCGCATCGATCGCGCTCCTGAGCCTCCTCGCGTTCAACCTCCGGAACTTGGACCCGGGCTCGGAGGAGCTCCCGCCCCCGCCGGTCGGGGAGCCGGACCCAGGCGCGGCCGCGGTCCAGCAGGGTGCGGGCGATGCCCTGCGCGTCCTGTACGTGGTCGTCCTCGTGTCGCTCGCGCTCGTCGTCGCCGTCGGCGTGATCATCCTGTGGCGGCGGGGCGTTCCTCCCTGGAAGCTCCTCTCCGTGTGGGAGCTCGTGGGATTCGCGATGGCGATCGCCTTTCTGCTGATCGCGCTCCTATTCTGGACGGAGACGCGGGAGGCGTTCGAGCAGGTTCTCGGCGGCGGCACGACCGAGGAGACCTCCGGCGGCACCGGCGGAGGGTCGGACGAACCACCGCGCCTTCCGTTCGGCACGCCTTCGTCCTGGATGCTGTTCGTCCTGCTCGGGGCGCTCGGCGCGCTCGTCCTCCTCTTCGCGCGCCGGCTCCTCCCGCCCCTTCTCGCCTCCGCGTCGGGGGAGGGGCCACCGATCCAGCGTCGGAAGGCGGCGCTCGCTCGCACGGTTCGGCGGGCGATCGCGGACTTGGAGTCCGGAGGGGACTTTCGCGCGGTCGTGTTGCGCTGCTACCGGTCCATGGTCCTCCTCTTCGAGGGCCATGGGTTGACGCAGGGGCCGTCGCAGACAGCCCGAGAATTCGAGGCGGACGCCTTCCGCGCGATGGGCCTCTCGCACGATGCCATCGACGACCTCACGTCCCTCTTCGAGGAAGCGCGGTACAGCGCCCACCCGATCCGCCAGCCCCAAAGGGACGCTGCGATCACGTCCCTCGTCGCGATCCGACGCGACCTGGAGGCGGCCCCGTGAGCGGGATCGTTCGCGGCGCTCCCCTCCGCGCGATGCGGGTCGGAGGGGTGTCCCGGGCGCCTCCACCCCCTGGGGCGACGGGCGGCGTGGGGGCCAGGAACGGGGTGGGGTGGTCCTTCACCCTCCCGGCGCTGTACATGATTGTCATGTTCATCGTCCTGGTCGGTGCGACGGCATCCTGGGCGGTGTACAGCGGCGCCCTCCGATGGTTGCTGTATGCGCTGGTCCTCGCGGCCGTCGGATACCTCGCCGTCCGCCTCGTCGCGGGGACGACGGAGCCTCCAGGTCTCGGACCGAGGGCTCCCGCGCCCGCGCACCCGTTGGGCGAGCTTTCGGACCTTCGCACGATCCTGCAGCGTGCGCAACGCGGGCTCGCGTACTCGCAGCACGTCTTCGAGGCGCGGCTGCGCGATGCGTTCTTGGAGAAGGTCCGCGTGCTCCGCGAGGTCCCGGAGGATGCCCTCCTCGCGGCCATGCGCGAGCCGGCGAGGGTTCGGGCCCTCGTGGGGGACGAGACGCTGGCGCGGTTCGTCCTCGGGGGCTCGAAGGTCTCCCGGGGGGATTCCGGGCGAGCGCTCCCGAAGCGGGCGGACTTCGCAGGTCGGGTCCGCGGCCTCCTCGAGCGGATGGAGGCATGGCGGTGAAGCCCGCGGACGTGGCGACGGCGGGCGCCCGGATCATGGATCAGGTCGGCACCGTGATCGTCGGGAAGCGATCCGTGCTGGAGCGGATGCTCCTCGCGATCCTGTGCGACGGCCACGTCCTCATCGAGGACTACCCGGGCCTCGCGAAGACTCTCATGGCGAAGTGCTTCGCGACGGCCCTCGG
>Ga0209642_10003445_pt1 | contig 10232 bp, 7 predicted proteins | sample RifCSP19_2_FD_184025 | JGI IMG/M metagenome (GOLD analysis project Ga0209642, IMG submission 184025) | Soil microbial communities from Rifle, Colorado - Rifle CSP2_sed 19_2 (SPAdes) (version 2) | ecosystem: Environmental > Terrestrial > Deep subsurface > Rock core/Sediment | place: Rifle... | reverse complement strand
GTGTCTCTGTGACCACCATGATCCATCCGCGCGAGAGGGCTCGCGCCGCACCAGCCGTTTCAGGACACCAACTCGGCCAGCGCGCCCCAGACCTCCGGGTCCTGCGCCAGCAGCGTGCCCAGGTAGTAGAGGGCGCTGCGGGCGCTGGTCACATCCTGCACGAGCGATCCGCCGCCGCTGATCAGCAGCCGGGCCCCGGCCAGCGCCTTCCAGACGTCAGCGGGGGAGCGAGGGTGCGCCTCGACGCCATGCAGGGCATGCGTGGCCACAGGATCGGCCGACAGCACCACCGGACGGACGGGCCGCCCCGCACCGCGCAGGCCGGCAAGCAAGCCGGACAGCACGGCCTCGTCACCGAGGTTTCCGAAGCCGTAGTAGCCGCTGATCAGGACCGGCCGAACCGGCGATGCAACCAGAGGAGCACCACGACGGCCGGGATGGCCAGCACTGCCCCAACAAGGAGCGCGTTTCCGGTCCGCCACATCGTGTAGAGCAACGGGGTGTGCAGGTGCGAGAACGAGTTGATCGCGCCCGCGGTACCGACGGCCCCGGCCATTGCCAGGGGAACGGCCGCGCGACGCCAACCGAGGGCCGCGGCGGTGCCGGCCAGGACCAGTGCCGGATAGCCGACGAGGAACTCCTTGGTGCGCGGCCGGGCCACCAACCAGTCCTCAAGGACGCTGCGCAGTTGCTGTTCGGCACCGGAGAGCGGAATGTTCACGTTGCCGGTGCGTGCCAGTACCATGGCGGCCGCCAGGCCGAGGACGATCACGGCCATGGCGGTGCCCAGCCGCAGCGGCTGATTGACCCATGTGCGCATCTCACTGGTGGTGGCACGCCAGCCACGGCCGTCGGTGCGGATAAAGGCCAACCACAGGCCGACGAGCAGCACGGGAACCACGTGTGCCGCCTTCACACCGAGAAAGGTCGCGAACGCGAGCATGAACGGCCACTGGCTCAGCAGCGCGGCCACGAAGCACCCGGCGATCACTGCCAGGACCACGGCGCGCAGCAGCGTGAGCCACCCGGCGATCACCGCGCCGCCCCTCCGCCCGGGGCGCGGGAGCGCGTAAACCACCGCGCCGGTGGCGCCCGCGACCGCGGTGGCCAGCCCCAGCAACTGCCGCCAGAGGCCGTCGAAGGGCGTAGCGCCGGCGGCGATGCCGCCGAGCAGCCCCACGGCCACGAGCCCCCAGATGACAGATGCCGGTACGGGTGCGCCGATGGCGCGGGCCAGATCGTGCAGCACCAGTACCGCAAACGTCGCCGCGCCCAGCATTACGACCCAGATCACGGGCCTGGGCGCCTCGAGCGGCGGGAGTGGACGACTGCGCGCAGGGGTGAAGCCGAACCGCCGCAGATCCTTTGTGATGAGGTCGACCATCCCCAGGTTGGCCTCGATGGGCGAATCGCCCACCGGTGTGGCCAGCAGCGGCCGCACGTAGAGGATGCGGATATTGCGCTCCTGGGCCGCGCGGATGAACCGGCCGGCGGCCTCCGCCGGCCGCAGCACCAGTAGCTCTTCGGGCGTGATGCTGAAGACGCGGATCACCGAGGGCCGCATCAACGCGGTCATCGGGTCCTCGCCGCGTTGCTTGCGGCGCGCGGTGAAGACCTCGATGCGCCCGAACCGTGCGCCCACCCGCCGGTATTCGGCCGCGGCGTCCGCCACCAATTCCTCGTAGCCCTGCACCTCGTTGAGCGCGAAGATGAGCGTGGGTTCCGGTGCTGTGACAGCGTAGCTATCCACCAGCATGCGCAGGCTACCGGGAGTCAGACTCCGGAAGTTGCGGGGACGCAGCACCACATCGAGGCCGGTGGCGCGGATGGCCACCGCATCCGCGGGGCGGAAGCCCAGACCCAGCTCTTCCAGATCCGCCGGTGTGCCCAGGGCCGCAACCACGCCGTCCAGAGCGTTGACGCGCCTGGAGCCCAGCAGCGCCTGCAACCGCGATGCGACGAACTCCAGCGCCTCTGGCGACCCGACAACGTACACGGCCTCGGTGCGAATCGCTCCGCCCGCCTGGAGCCGCCGCAGGGGCCCGGCCAGGGGCGCGACGCGGCTCGCAGAGATCAGTGCGTCGCCACCCGCGTAACTAATGGTCCCTTCCTCGGCCAGGCGCTTCAGCGTGGCTTCACTCAGCGCCACCGAGGTGACACCCCGCCCGCGCAGCGCACGATACAACTGCGCCTGGTCGTGGCCCTCGCGCCTGGCCAGGGTGGCCCAGTCATCGCCGTCGAGTACGATCTCGACGGCCCGGTAGCGTGCCTCGAGCCGAACCCGGGCCAGCAGCACGACGCCGGCCGCGGCCAGGCCCAGGGCTGTCAGGATAACCAAAGCGTGCCGCAGCGTCACGGCGAGGAAGTCCCAATTCGAGCAAACACGGTGATCCGGCCGGGCGCCGATGTAATGCGCTCGATCGCCATCGGTACGGGCAACCCGCGCAAGGTCACGATGGGCTGCGTCGTGGCGCCGAGGATTCCCGCGATCAGTGGTCCGGGTACCGCCACCCCGTTCATCTCGAACGATTCGGGCCGGAAGTAGAGATCGGTCTTCTCGATGACCGCGAACTGCCCGCGCACGCGGGCGCTGGCCAGCACGGGGCCGACGCGCACATCGCCGGTGGCCGTGACGCCCGACGCGTCAATGGCAACCGACGGGCTACCCACGCCGCGGTCCCTGAGGAAGCGCTCAAGATCGGCCTGACCGACGGTCAGTTCCGCGGTCCCGGATTCCACGCCGGTCAGCCCCAGTGGACCGCCGAAGACCTGGGTGACCGTGATCCCGTGCAGCGTGGCCGAGAACCTCTCCGCGACCACATCGCCCACCCGCACACCTATCGCCGACACGTCCACCCGCTCGATCCGGCGCCGCACGAGGCCGGGCAGCGACGCCCTAGCGCGCACCGAGATCTCGCCGGCGGCCTGCAGGCGCTCCTGCAGCAGCGCAGCGATCGGCCGCTGCACCAGCCACGACGGTCCCCAGAACCCGACAACCGCCACGAGCGCAATGAGGATGAGCAACCACAGCGCCCGCATCGCTACACCCGACCCCGGAGCGCCGCGTCGATGAACACGTCCAGCCGGCCGTCAAGCACGCCGCCGGTATCGCCGGTCTCCACGCCCGTGCGGTGGTCTTTCACCATCTGGTAGGGATGCAGCACGTAGGAGCGGATCTGGTTGCCCCAGGCCGCCTCGCGGTACTCGCCGCGCAGCTCGGCGATGCGCTCCCGCTGCTTCGCCTCGGAGGCCTCGACTAAGCGCGCCTTCAGGATGCGCAGCGCCGTGAGCTTGTTGGCATGCTGCGACCGCTCGTTCTGGCACTGCACCACAATGCCGGTGGGCATGTGCGTGACACGCACCGCCGTCTCGACCTTGTTCACGTTCTGGCCGCCGGCGCCGCCCGCGCGATAGGTCTCGACCTTGACGTCGTCATCGCGGATGTCGACCTTGGCCTCTACCACCTCGGGGATGACGTCGATGAGCGCGAACGAGGTGTGCCGTCGGTGCGCGGCGTCGAACGGCGAAAGCCGCACCAGCCGGTGCACGCCGCGTTCAGGACGCAGGTAGCCGTAGGCGTGCGGCCCGGTGACGATGATCGTCACGCTCTTGATGCCGGTCTCTTCGCCGGGCGACAGGTCGGCGATCTCGGTCGCGTAGCCGTGCTGCTCGGCCCAACGCAGGTACATGCGCAGCAGCATCGACGCCCAGTCCTGGGACTCGGTGCCGCCGGCGCCGGCGTGGACGGACAGGATGCCGTTGGACGCATCGTGGGGCCCGGACAGGAGTGCTTCGATCTCGAGCCGGTTCAGGCCGTCGGTGACCCCCCTGGCTTCGGACTCCAGGTCGGCCGCATCCAGGCCATCCGGCGCCTCGGCGGCCAGTTCGAGAAGCACGCCGAGATCGTCGAGCCGTCGCTCCAGCGCCGCCACCGTCTCGACCGTGGCGCGCAAGGCGCTCAGTTCCTGCCCGGCTGAGCGGGCGCGGTCGGGATCAGCCCACAGCGTGGGCTGTTGCATGGCCTCTTCGAGTTCTGCGATGCGGGCCTGCTTCGCAGGCAGGTCAAAGATGCCCCCGCAGGTCCTGGAGGCGGCGGCGGCCCTCGCTGAGTTGCGCGTGGAGGTCATCGAGTTGGATCATGGCGAGTGCATTATAGCAGACGCGTCTGTCACCCTCTATCTGAGATTTACCACAGCCTGGATCGCCGCGTCCCCCAAACCGCGCGCCGGCCCGAGGCCCACGGCGTCTCCGGTCCAGAGGCGGATGGCGGCGAAGCCCACGCCGGTGAACAGATGCCAGAAGAGGACTTCCTGGGGCTGGCCCAGGTGCAGCGCGACCCCGAGAAGCGTCGAGAACACCACCGCCAGCGGCCATCCTCCGAGCGGGAGGGCTGCGACGAATACCGCGCCGCGCAGCCAGACCTCGACGGCCACCCCTCCCAGCAACGAGGCTGCGAGCCAGGGCATCCACCGGCCGTCCGGCGGACCGACAGGCAGGTGGAACCCATACTGCGCGTAAGCCGAGCGCATGGCGAGCACCAGCAGCGCGGTGACCGTCAGTGATACCGCTGCGGAGAGCAGAACGCCATGGCGATTGAAGAGCCGTCCGCGAGTCATCGCGGCGCAGAGGGCCAGCACCACAACAGACGTCAGCACCGCGGGCGCCCGCCCCCCCAAGCCGAGCACGCGATCAGCGAAGAAGACCGCCCCCGGCAGGGCGATCACCGCGGCCAGACGCAGGGCCGCCGCCTCCGGCCGCCGCACCGCCGCCCATGCGATCGGCGCCGCGGCGGCCAGCCACGCCGCCAGGGCCAGGGGAGCGATCAGCCATCCCCACCTGACATAGGGCGTGCGCGGGCCGCCCACCGGCACCGCGGCCACCAGGACACCCTTCGTCCCGAGGGGCTGTGAGGCCAGAACTGCGCCGTCGGGCAGGATGAGCATCGAGGTGCCGGTGTTTGCCGCGCGGATCACGGTTCGCCCGGTCTCGGCGGCGCGCAGCACCGACTGCGCCGCGTGCTGCGCTGGACCGGCCGAGGTGCCGAACCAGCCGTCGTTGGTGAGCACGGCCAGCACATCTGCGCCGTCGGAGGCGATCGGTGTGATCAGATCTGTGAACGCCGATTCGTAGCAGATCGCGAGACCGATGGCGCCGCTTTGGGTCTGCACCGGCGCGGCGTCCACCCCCGGCCGCACACCGGCTTCCCCAAACGGGACAAGGCGGCGCTTGGCGTACCGGCCGAGGACGCGGCCCTCGGCGCCGAGCACCAGCACGCCGTTCTGCGGGCCGGGGAGGATCGTGCCGGCCGCGACCACGGCGGGACCGGCGCGGCGGGCGATTTCCGCCCGCGTGGCCGCAGCCGCGCTCAGGTCGATGGGCACAGCGGTCTCTGGATAAACGATGATTTCCGCGCCGGATGCCCGGGCTTCGTCCGTCTGTTTCAGCAGGTCGTCAATGATCGTCGGAACTATCGCGGGGTCGCCCTTGGTCTGCGGACGCACGTTGGGCTGCACCGCCGCGACAATGCGCACCGCCGCCGGCGGCGCGTCTCGCAGGGCGTTGCCGATGACCACCAGGACACCCACGAGGACCGCTGCGCCGATCGAGGTGCCGCTGACGCGGCGACCGCCCATCACATCGGCGACCGCTCCGGCAATCACCCCATTGGCCAGCGCGATCAGGCCGCTAAGCCCCAGCACCCCCACCAGCGGCGCCAGCGACAGGACGATTGGGGTCCGGTATTGCGTGAGCCCCAGCAGGCCCCAGGGGAACCCCAGCGGCCCGACCGACCGAATCACCTCGACGGCCACCCACGTCAGGGGCACAGCCCACAGCCAGGCGTCGCCTCCCCCGCCCCGGCCGTACCGGCGCACGAGCGTCACCGCGCCCGCGGCGAACGCGCCGAGGAAGCCGGCCATCCCGATGGAGAGCATGATCCAGGCAGGGAGTCCGAAGATGCGAACCCACTCCATGAGCCCGCCGTAGGCGATGACTCCCGAGACAAACCCGAGTCGGAAGGCCTCTCCGGGCGTAGCCGTCCGGATCGCGAGCAGGAGCGGGACCAGCGATATCCAGGCGAGCCAGCCCAGATCCCATCTGGGAAAGAGCAAGACGAGGGCGATGCCGCTACAGAGGGCGCCGAGGAACTGGCGCGGGTGGAGACCGGCCGTCACGCCTCCCGACCGTGGCACTTCTTGTACTTCCTGCCGCTTCCGCACCAGCAGGGATCGTTCCGGCCCACCTTGGGCTGCCCGGTGGAGGACCTGGCGCCGACAGCCGCAGGTTCGCGCGTGGGGGTCACGGGACGGGCTACGGGCCTCGCCACCGGTCGTGTCTCCGGCGTCACCTGGACGCGGAACAGCGTGCGCGCCGCATCCTCCTGGATCTCCTGCATCGTGCGCTGGAACATATCGTACCCTTCGCGCTGGTACTCGACCAACGGGCTGGTCTGTGCGTAGGCGCGCAGCCCGATGCCCTCGCGCAGGGCATCCATGTTGTGCAAATGGTCGATCCACTGCCGGTCGATGGTCTGCAGGAGCACCAGGCGCTCGACCTCCCGCATAAGCTCGGGGCCCACCCCGGCTTCCTTCTTCTCATAAGTCTCGATCGCCAGGGCGGCCATCCGCTCACTCACTTCATCCGCCGGGAGACCCCGCAGCGACTCGGGCGCCACATCGCTCAACGGCGGGATTACCTGCGCCAGCCCCTCAACGAGTCCTTCAAGGTCCCAATCTTCGGGATGGACCTCTTTGGCGCAGACCTGCTTCACCTGCGCGTCCACCAGACGCGCCATGATGTCGAGCACGTTCTCACGCAGGCCCTGGCCGGCGAGCACCTTGCGGCGCTCGCCGTAGATGACCTTGCGCTGCACGTTCATCACGTCGTCGTACTCGAGGACATGCTTGCGCATGTCGAAGTGGTATTGCTCAACCTTCTTCTGCGCCGATTCGATCTGCCGGGTCACCAGGTTGTGCTCGATCGGCGTGTCCTCGTCTATGCCGAGCCGGTCCATCAGACCGGCGATGCGCTCGCCGGCGAAGATGCGCATCAGTTCGTCGTCGAGGCCGATGTAGAACCGGCTCGATCCCGAATCGCCCTGGCGGCCCGATCGTCCGCGCAACTGGTTGTCGATACGACGGGCTTCGTGGCGCTCGGTACCGACAACGTGCAGCCCGCCGAGCTCCCGCACCTTCTCCGCCTCAACGGCGTCGGGGGGATTGCCGCCCAGGATGATATCCACGCCGCGCCCGGCCATGTTGGTGGCGATGGTGACGGCGGCAACGCGGCCGGCCTGGGCGATGATCTCTGCCTCGCGCTCGTGCTGCTTGGCGTTGAGCACCTCGTGCCTGACACCCCGCCGGCGCAGCATCTCGGAGAGGTGCTCGTTCTTCTCGATGGACCGCGTGCCCACGAGCACCGGCCGGCCCTGCTTGTTCCACTCGGCGATCTCGTCGACGACCGCCTTCCACTTCGCCTTCTCGGTCTTATAGATCAGGTCGGGGTTGTCCGCACGCACCATCGGCCGGTGCGTGGGAATTACCACGACCGATAGATTGTAGATCTTTGAGAGCTCCTCTTCCTCGGTCTTCGCCGTGCCGGTCATGCCGGCCAGTTTCTCGTACATACGGAAGTAGTTCTGAAACGTGACTGAAGCCAGGGTCTGGCTCTCGTGCTCGACCTTCACGCCTTCTTTAGCCTCGATGGCCTGGTGTAGGCCGTCGGAGTAGCGGCGCCCAAACATCAACCGGCCGGTGAACTCGTCAACGATGATGACCTGGCCGTCCTTGACCACGTAGTCCACGTCCTTCTTGTAGGTCGCGTGCGCGCGCAGCGCCTGGTGGAGGTGGTGCATCAGGTCGCCGTGCTCGGGATCGGAGAGGTCATCGATGCCGAGCAGCCGCTCGACGTGGCCCACGCCTTCATCGGTGAGAATGGCGTTCTTCAGCTTCTCGTCAACCGTGTAATCCGCGCCCGGCTGTAGTCGGGGGATGACTCGGGAGAAGCGCTGGTAGCGCTCCACCCCTCCTTCTACCATGCCCGAAATGATCAGCGGCGTGCGCGCCTCGTCGATGAGGATGAAGTCAACCTCGTCCACGATGGCGTAGTAGAGCTCGCGCTGCGTCAGGTCGTCCAGCCGCAGCGCCATGTTGTCGCGCAGGTAGTCAAAGCCGAATTCGTTGTTCGTTCCGTAGGTGATGTCGGCGGCATAGGCTTCGCGCCGGCTGATCGGCCTGAAGTGATTCAGCCGGTCGTCGTGATGGGGCTTCGGGGTGGTGTACGTGGGATCGTAGAGCCCGGAGAACTCATGCGCGATGGTAGCCACCGTGAATCCCATCGCGTGGTAGATCGGCGCCATCCAGCCCGCGTCCCGGCGGCTCAGGTAGTCGTTTACGGTGACCAGATGCACGCCGCGGCCGGACAGGGCGTTGAGGGCGATGGGCAGCGTGGCCACCAGCGTCTTGCCCTCGCCGGTCTTCATCTCGGCGATCCTGCCGCGATGCAGCACCGCGCCGCCGATCAACTGCACATCGAAGTGGCGCTGGCCGATGGCACGCCGGCTGGCCTCACGCACGGCGGCGAAGACCTCGGGGATCAGCTCGTCCAGGGTCTCCTGCAGCTTCGCCTTGCCCTGGTCGTCGGGCACGCCGGCCATCGTCTCCTGCACGTGCGCCCGCCACCCCGCCACGCGCTCGCGCAGCTCGTCGTCACCGAGCGTCTGGAAGTCCGCCTCCAGGGCGTTGATCTCTTCGACCACCGGCCTGAGACGCGAGACTTCCTTCTCGCTCGAGTCACCCAGCAGCCGGTTCAGCAATCCACGCATGGCACACCTCAGGGCCGGGGGGCGGAGACCCCAGTCAACGGTCCCATTATAGGGGATGCTTCGGGTTGCCGCTGCGGACTTAGACGAAGCGTGAGGGGCTGCTGGTTCTCTGGTCCGGGGCCAGCCGAATCCGCCTCACACCGAGCTACCTGTTCGCCGTCAACCAGGAGATCGGCCGGTTCACCCCAGCCAGGACCGCCCGAACGACAGCCTCGCGAGGATCATCGCGTACCACCGAAGCGCCCGCCAGCGTCTCCTGCTCGGTGCCCGCCAGCGTCACGGTCACCACTGCGACCTCGTGATCGCCCACCGTGTGGACGCCGACCCCCTCGAAAATCAGGAGCCCCTGCGCCCGCAGGAACACCTCGATCGCGTGGAGCGTCGCCTGCGCCACCAGCGCCAGGCGGTGCCGCGGGACGCTGGGGCCCGCGGCGATGCCTTCGTAGAGCATCCCGCGGTCTTCCAGATGGACCTTCACCTCGGCGCTGGTGCGCACAACGCTGACTGACAACCCGACGAACTTGAGGCGCGCCTGGGGGACGGGTGACGTCTGTTCTTCAGGCCGCAGCGCCGCCACGCGTACCTGGCGGGCGTCGAGCTGAACACCGAGCTCCGCGGCTACCGCCGACACGACATCGATGGCGATGAGCTTGGGGCTCCGGTCGGCCTGCCCGAGGACGTGCACGACGTCGATCTCGCCGTCCGAGGTGGCCACCACGCGGGCTGCGACGACGCCGCGCAGCCGGCGCACGACATCCTCTGCCTGCTCAACCTCTGATCGGCCGCCGTCCCGAGCCACGATGCACCCCCTGATGCGGTGTTGTCCTACTCCGGCTCGATCAATCCGTAGTTCCCGTCGTGCCGCCTGTACAAGACGTTGATCTCCTGCGTCCGGGCATGGCGGAACACGAAGAACTCGTGCCCCAGCAGTTCCAACTGGAGCGCCGCTTCCTCGGCGGTCATGGGCTTCATGGCGAAGCGCTTGGTCCGCACGATGGCCGGCGAGGATGCTCCGGCCGGGGGCTCTTCTGACGGGCCCGCGCGCAGCGCGATCTCCGCCGATTCCTCCTGCCGCTGGCGCTTGCGCGATTCGTTCTGGCGCCGCTTTTCGATCATGCGGCTGCGGTACTTCTCGATCTGCCGCTCCAGCTTCCCGGCGGCCAGATCAACCGACGCGTACATGTCCGCGGACGACTCCTCGGCCCGCAGCACCAGCCCGTCGCACCATACGGTCACCTCGACGAACTGCTCGCGGCCCCGGTTGCGGTCGCGGGCGACGCCCAGGACCACCTGGGCGTCCTGGACCTGATCGAAGTAGCGCGGCAGCTTCGAGAGCTTCTCCGTGACGTAGGTGCGCAGCGCGTCGGTGACTGCGAGGTTCTTGCCCTGCACGCGGATCGCCCGCTGGAGG
>Ga0209642_10003443_pt1 | contig 10233 bp, 15 predicted proteins | sample RifCSP19_2_FD_184025 | JGI IMG/M metagenome (GOLD analysis project Ga0209642, IMG submission 184025) | Soil microbial communities from Rifle, Colorado - Rifle CSP2_sed 19_2 (SPAdes) (version 2) | ecosystem: Environmental > Terrestrial > Deep subsurface > Rock core/Sediment | place: Rifle... | reverse complement strand
GGATTTGTCTGCCCCGTCGTCTGACCAGTTTGTGCAGCACTCTGCCCGGAACCCGTTTGAGGTGATACTCCCCCGCGCAAAAGTTCAATTTGCCCTTGATATCTTCCAAGGAGAAACGCGGCAATGAGAAGCAATACTAAAAGAAACGGAATGATTTTTTCGGGGACTTTCATGTCAGAGCCTTCACTATACGCAAGAAAGATGACCCTGTCAACCAAGCGTACTATTGTGTTCCTCGCAACCTCATCGCGTCAATAACACGCCGAACTGCCAGCACATATGCCGCGCTGCGAAGATCAATATTCTTTTCTTTTGAAACGCTCCAAACCGCATCGAAGGCCGTTTCCATCACTTCCCGCAATTTTCGCAGAACAACCTCCTTCTTCCATGAAGAACCGGTGAGATTTTGCGACCATTCAAAATATGAAGTCGTCACCCCTCCGGCATTTGAGAGGATATCGGGAACGATGAGAACTCCTTTCTTTTGAAGAATCACATGAGCCTCTGGAGTCACGGGAGCATTCGCCATTTCAATAACGATTCGCGCCTGAACTTTGCCGGCATTCCCCTTATGAATAGAACCCTCAAGAGCCGCCGGTACCAAGATATCAACCTTCAGCTCAAGCAGATCCTTGTCAGCAAGCGTTTTCCCTAGCTTTACATCGCAGACCGATCCGACGCAATAATTTCCTGCAATAGTCCCTTTCTCCTTTTTTTTGGCAAGCGTCAACTCCGGATTCATACCCTTGGGAACAAATATGGCTCCTTTGCTATCCGAAGCCGCCACGACTGTAAACCCGGCCTGATCGGCAAAATAGGCAAACCAATACCCCACATTTCCGAATCCTTGGATGGCAACCGTTGTGTACTGCCTCTTGAGTTTCAGTTTCTTCGCAATCTGTTCAAGAACAATCGCACCCCCGAATCCCGTTGCCTCCTCTCGTCCTTGCGATCCGCCCAGTTCCACGGGCTTTCCCGTCAGAACTGCATATGGAGACGATGGATTCTCCATTTGCCATTTGCCATTAGCCATTAGCCATTTCTGGTATTCATCCAACATCCAAGACATGATTTGTGCATTGGTATTAACGTCTGGGGCGGGAACGTCTTTCCAAGCTCCAAAGTATGGAGCAAATGCTTTCATATAGGCTCTTGAGAGCCGTTCGAGTTCTTTTTCAGACAAACTCTTGGGATCCACGACAATCCCGCCCTTGCCGCCTCCGAAGGGTATGTCAACAACCGCGCACTTCCAGGTCATAAGCATCGAGAGGGCTTTCATCTCCGCTTCATCCACCTGGGGATGAAACCGTATTCCTCCCTTATATGGACCACGTGCGGAGTTATGTTGTGATCGGAAAGCAATAAATGTTTTTTTTCTTCCGTTATCCATTTTAACGGATATATTCATCCGAATGATATGTTCCGGAATCATTAATTGCTCAAAAACCTTCTTTGATACGCCGATGTACTTCTTGACTGAATCAAGCTGTGCAACCGCGTTGATATATGGATCAGGCATAGAAAAGTCCAATAGCAATCTAGAAATCTAGCTATCAAGTCTCCTGTTGCGCTTTGTCTGTGTTCTCAGGCTCCGAATGAATGAACCAACCATTTTATTGTACGCCAATATTTTCTCCTGATAAAAATCAAGTCTCTCACTTGAAATCAGATGCTGCTTCTGCGCTTTGAGTAGCCAATCCTCAGTTTCGGCGCTTGATCCCCGACCATAACGCAAAAATTGTTCGAACTCACCGGGTACACCTCTCCCATACCCTTCTGCCACATTCGCACCCATTGATCCGGAGGATTTTAATACCTGATACTCAATGGCTCTACTTATTTGGGTCCTTGGCCACTTCGATACATCCTCACAAACCATTTCGAACATTTCCATTGCTACTTGCCAAATTTTCAGATCTTGGAAACTTTTTATCTCGCCTGCCATCTTTTTATCTTGATCGCTTGATCACTCGATAGCTTGATAGCTCTTAGACTATTTTTACCAACTCTGCGAACTCCCGGTAAGATATCGTTCGACATCAAGCGCCGCCATACATCCGAATCCAGCAGCCGTGACTGCCTGACGATAGCGAAAATCAACGACATCTCCCGCCCCAAAGACACCCTGAACCGACGTCATTGTCGGGTATCCCTCCAACCACAACTTTTCATCGATGCGGGTATTGCTTCCTCTCCTCTTACTCTGTGATTTTTGCGATACGTGAGATGCATCTATTAGTCCATTAAGCCCCGTCATTAAATATCCCTTCTTATCCAGTTCTAACTGTCCCTTAACTAGATCGGTAACCGGCAGATGACCGATCGCCAAAAAGAGCCCATCTGCCGAAAGCGTGCTCCGCTTCTTCGTTTTCAAATCTTCTACGACAATCGCCTCAAGTTTCTCATCCCCCTTAACCTCAAGGACTGCGGTATTCCAAAGCACACTGACCTTATCTTTATTCTCCTCCAGGACCCGCTGCTGCATGATCTGTGACGCTCGAAGCTTGTCTCGCCGATGAATGAGGGTAACCTCCCGAGCATGTTTTGTGAGGGCTAATACCTCCTCCATTGCCGCATCCCCGCCACCGACAACAAAAGTGACCTTCTCCTTAAAAAACGCTGCGTCACAGACAGCACAGGTCGAGACTCCACGACCCAAAAGGCGCCCCTCCCCAAGTTCAAGCATTCTTGCTTTCGCCCCGGTAGTAATAAGAATAGTTTTTGCCCGATATTCCTGCGCTTGACTGCCCTCACCGATCCGTACCCGAAAAGGTTGAGTCGAAAGATCAACCCTGGAGACATCCCGATCAAGAATTTCAGTTCCGAACCGCTTTGCTTGCTCACGCATCCGGTTCATGAGTTCCGGTCCCATAATGCCCTCTGTAAAACCGGGGTAGTTTTCAACTTCGGTCGTGAGCATCAACTGACCACCCCATGCTTCTCCCGCCAGCAGAAGCGGTGAAAGGCGGGCACGCGCAAGATAGACGGCCGCACTATATCCGGCCGGCCCGGAACCAATAATAATGGTGTTCCTTACGTCACTCATAAAAACAGAAAATCAGTAGAAAATCATAGATAAACAATAGACAAACAATCGTTAAGGCTTCTTCTTAAAAGAAGTTATGAAATTATTCAACTTCACCCGCAAATTTTTAACCGAATGCTCAAATGCTTCATCAGTCTCCCAATAATCCAACTTGCTACTGATTCTAAATAAAGACCATACCTCAATGAGCGAACCCCGGGCGTTATAAAGAAATTGTAATCTATCCTTATAATGATATCGGCCCCAAGCTTCAGCAATATTAGCCGAAACAGAAATAGCTGCTCGTCTGATCTGACTAGTCAGACCGTATACTTCTTCTTTTGGAAACTTCCTAGTTTTGTCATAAACAACTAGCGCCAAATCTTCAGCTAGTCGATAGACTTCTAGATCTTTAAGGTCCATCCTTCAAACAATTTAAAAGCGATGGCTTATCTATCGCTTCTCTATTGCTTATCTATAGCTTCACTATAGCTTATACTCTGCTTAACTGGCCGCTTTCTTCAAAAGCCCCTCGTATCCCTGCTTGCCGCCAAATCCGATCTTCCTCTCAATTTCCTTCCCGTCTTTGTAAAGGATAACCGTGGGAATGCTCATGATTCCGAATTTCGCGGGATATTCCTGGCTTTCATCGACGTTGAGCTTGCCGATTTTGACTTTTCCTTTATACTCCTCGGAAAGTTCGTCAATGATTGGTTCAGCCAATCTGCATGGTCCGCACCAAGGAGCCCAAAAATCAACCAATACCGGAATGTTGCTCTTGAGGACCTCCGCCTCAAAATTTTGATCATCAAAAGTAACTGTCGCTCCCGCCATAAACCTCCATCAAAGATCAAGACTAACTAATGGAAAATAAGTTCTGAATCATTCGCGCGAATTCTTTCTGTTTTGTTCGTGAACCCATACAACGAACGGCCTCTCCGGATACAATCTCTTTGCCGGCGCTTGCCAGGGCGGAACGCACCGCAACAATTTGCTGGGCGATCTCCATGCAACCGCGCCTCTCATTGTACATCTCCTTAATTCCCTCCACCTGTCCCGCAATACGATTCAATCTATTAATCACTGAATCAGGCTTCCTAACCTGCTTGCCCCGTTGATTTTCCGAATCTGAAGGCATAGCCGAAGAAGTCGAAAAACCTTTACGGGGCCCCTCGATTCGTCTGAGTCTTACTTCAATGGAATCCATCATACAAATGAAAAATGTAAAAAGTAAAATGTAAAACTTTGAATTTTTAATTTTTAACTTTAAATTTGTTTTATACTCCCCCCCAGTATATCGACCTGGGTCGGTTGTGTCAAGAATGAAAAGTATTGAATGTTAGCGAAGCGTGCGATCAAGACTCGTCATCTTCCGTAAGACCCGCTCAAAATATACATCCGCCCGCTTCATCTTCTTTCGGGCATCACTGACGGTCTGGGCCGTGACTTTAAGATCCCGCATGATGGTCTTATATCGCTCATCCCCTTGGATGCGTTTCAAAAGCTCAAGGCGCTTGGCAAGCATCGCAATCTCTTCCTTGGTAAGAAACTCCAGAAAAAACGCCTCCGCTTCCTGCCAATTCCCCAATGACGAAAATGCCAGAAACAACTTCTCGAGAAGGTATTGTTCTTCCTCAAACTCAAGCGGCTTCTTTACGCTCACTCTTGCCATACGATTGCCCTTTCAATCTAATATATCATAGTAACGTAGCCCTTTTGCAGTCTGTGCCAAGAAAAAAATCGCTTCTGACCATCCCATGTTTCACAGCTAAATTTGATGGTCTATAATGGTTAAATGATTATGGAAGACCTCATTATTATCGGCGCCGGCCCTGCCGGGCTCACCGCCGGCCTCTATGCCGGGCTGTACGGATTGCAAACACGCGTCATCGGCGAGACGATCGGCGGAGCTCTGAAGCTCGCACCTATGATTTTTGACTATCCGGGAGTCAAGGCCATGAAAGGGTCCGACTGGCTCGATGCCATGTTTGCTCAACTGAAAGAAGCGGGAGCTGAGGTTTTTGAGAAAAAAATCACGGCAATCTCCAGAAATAATCAAGAATCATTCAAGGTCAACGCGCAGGATGAGACGTTCGAAACCCTTTCTCTTATCTTCGCTTCAGGGAATAAAAAAAGGCGGCCTGATTACAGCGGATCGGATTTGGCGAAAACACTGGGAATTGAGTTAACCCAGGAGAATTTTATCGTCGTCGATGAAAAAATGAGAACAAATATTCCGGGAATCTACGCAGCAGGAAATTGTTTAGAATACCCGCTGGGCGCAGAACAGCTGATTGACGCGGCGGCTCAAGGAGCTCGGGCCGCTGCCCAAGTCTACGAGTACCTGAAAGGCAAAAAAGCCCCTCTTCTCTGGGGAAAAGCCACCATTCCGAATCTGTAACACCTACAAAATCGAAGAATAAATTAACCACGCGCTAACAAGAAGCAGTATAGTTCCCAAAGACAACTTCATATATTTTTCGGCCTTATGCTCCCACTCTTTGATCTCAACAATCTTCTTTCCCTGCCAGACAACATACAGCACCACAATAAGCGGTAAAACAAAAAGGAAGTTGTAGTAAAGAAAATAAACGATAACCAACGGCAAGGCCATGCCGGAATTGGCAAGAATGGTTGCCGTACCGACATAGATTGGCAACGAGCATGGCGTCTCCAACACTGTCACGGCAATACCCAGTGCTATGGTTGCCGGCAGACTGACGCGCTCAACGAGCCCCATGAGCTTTTCCTTGCTTGCTGAAGGGATTCTCAAATGAATCGGCGAATTGGGCCAAACAACATCCTTGAGCATGATGACTGCCGCAACCCCAAGGATACTGCCGATGATGATGTTAACTATTCCAAATGAGACAACTTGTTGAATTTGTCTGACAAGTGAATAAAATGCAAGTCCGATGAGAAGGTATGTCAGAAAAATGGAAAGAATGTATGCAATTCCGATCCGAAGCACGCTCTTTGGTTTCTTGGCAAAAACAATAAGATACCCCAAAAGCATGACCATCATCCCGATGGCGCATGGGTTGATTCCATCAACCAACCCGGCAATGGTAACCAAGGGAAAGCTCACCAAACCGCCATGCTGTGAAAGATAACACCCGACATCCGTGCATTCACCCATAAAGGGTATCTTACTCCTCCCTTGCAACGTTTACCAAAAATTCCTCACAAAAAAGACCATTAATAAGTAACCTCATCACCGACCTTGACTCCATGCTCTTGAGCCCATCCGGAATTGACCTCAAGCACCCAATCGGCAGGTTCTTGAGATTGAACACGGATCTCCGTTCCGTCCTGACTGCCGGATGGAGCAGGAACATTCCGAACAATCTCATTGACCCTTCCATCACGGATAAACAACATATCCAGAGAAAAACGCATCTGACGCATCCAAAAGGAGCGACGTACCTGATCATCAAAGACAAATAACATTCCCTCATCCTCCACGAGTCTCTCCCGTCCTGAAAGTCCTTGAGACCATTCTTCCGCTGAATCGGCAATCTCCACTCCCAATGTCTGTTCCCCAACACGCAGTACTGATAGATCACGTTTTTCTTTCCCAACGTTTGCAGAAAAAGTCAGCCATGCCAAACCTAAAACAATCAGTATAAGGGATACAATAATAGTATTTCTCATAGGTTTATTTTGCAGTATATGAGTACAATAATACTCCACCACTTACAATGAACAGAATTCCCATGGCTTGAGCAACATTGATACTTGAGATCATCCAAGAGGAAATCCGCAACTCTTCAAGAAAAAACCGCCCCATCCCGTAAAGCACCAGGTATCCGGCAAAGTAGCTCCCTGGCTTTATGCTGGATCCCCGCTTTCTGAAAACAAGATAGAGTAACCCGAACGTCAAAAGACTCCATAGCAACTCATAGAGAAAAAGCGGATGAAAATACGTGTACTCCTCAAATCCTGACAAGCGTTTTTCCAGTGGAATAGATAGTCCCCAAGGCAAAGCAGTCGGCTTCCCGTAAAGCTCTTGATTAAAGAAATTCCCCCATCGCCCGACCGCCTGCCCGACAGGTAAGCCAAATGCCACCAAATCTATCAAACCAAGAAATCTCTGACGAACACAACTCGAGAATTGAGAAATTGTTTTCCTCTGGAGAGCGGGGACCTTGACAAATTTGCGCCGGTCACTAGGCCAGGCAAATAGCCTGGCTAATCTACCAAGAACAAGGAAACTCATCAATCCAAACCCTTTGTGACCAAGCAAATTTCTGTCAAGCGACCTCAGCTCTCTTAAACATAACCATAAACAATAAAACCACAACCCTAGAAACCCACCAAAAATCGCCCCAAAGATCCCCATCCCACCTGTCCAGACCGCCGGAATCAACAGCAGATGTTCCTGATAAAAATCCCAGAGGTCTAAGACATGGTAGATTCTGGCAAAAACCACTCCGGGAATAACCACCCACCATAAAGAACCCCAGACATCGTCTGGAGAAATTTCGAATTTCGAATTTCGAATTTCGAATTTGCGAGCAAAGCGCGCTGCCACCCAAAAGCCCGCCAGAATTCCCAGCCCGACAAACAATCCATAGAGGTGGAAGCCCAACGACCCAAACATATTCTATTATTGTATCAAGGGAAAACGAGAAAAGTTAAAGGAGAATCAAGCTCACCAACCCGAAAGCGGCCGACAGAACCCAAACAAAGACTTTTTGCTCCTCAAGCGTCACATCACGGGATACCATCCAAAAAAGCCATGAATTCAACTCGCTTGGATTTTTGAGTTGATCCCTCCAGATATCATGAAGAAGATGCACCATCACACCCAAAGCAACGCCTTTGCCGAAAAGCCCCGAAGAACTCGTCACTGCGAAAAAAACGACCGGGATGTACACCAAAGCAAAGATGCCATTGCGGAAAGCCAAGTGATACTGCTCTTTCCTCCGTGTAAGAAGCGTCTCCAAAGCCTCTTTCCAGTGCTGAGTCCGAACCTTTTCTTGGATCTGCTGTGAAAGCTGTTCATGGGGTCGAATGACATAGACATAAAGGACGCGATCCAACCCCAACAGTCCCAATCCGATAACTCCGCCCACCCACAATCCGACCAGATCAAAAAAAGCACCGAAACTTTGAGGAAACTCCCAGCGCAAGATTGTCACTACTGCGAGATAAATAAGAAGCACCTTCAAATGCGCTACCCCGAGTTTGCGCAACATAGATCTACTCTAACACACTTGGGGCTTCTTCAACAACAAACCGCTAACCTTTGATCTCAAACGTGCTTGAACCCGATGGTTTTTCCCAAACGACGGCGACATCGGTAACTTCAGCCGAAGGACTCCCATCCCAGCACCAAGCGATCATCTCGTTAACTGAACTCTTTTCCCCTTCAAAGACCGCCTCCACTCCGGTGAATTCAATCAATTTGTCATTTTTCATTTGCAATTTTTCATTGGAAACATTCCTCACCCATCCGCATAGTCCCAAAGCCCTCGCCTGACGTTGGGTATAAGCTCGGAAAAATACTCCTTGAACCCGTCCGGAAATGTATACATGTGCTCTAACGTTCATCTGAAAATGTAAACAGATGCGTATTCAACTTCACATGCATCTCATCTTTAAACGTAACGCCTTCCTCCGCAAGGCGCCTTCGCTGTTCCTCCGCTCCATCAAACGCAAAATTGGGGGCCAACCGCCCAGTTCTGTCCACCACCCTGTGGCACGGCACTCCGGGATCACGATTCGCATGCATCGCCCAGCCGATCTTGCGCGCATCTCTCGTTCCCAACGCCTGCGCAATCTCCCCATAGGTAGTTACCTTCCCGGGAGGGACCTTCTTCACAATCTTGTAAACATCCTCAAAGAAACTCATTTCACCTATAGTACCACTTTGAACGCAGCTACTCAAGTTAAGCCAAGTGGCTTTGTACTTTCTACAATAATGCGCGGGGAGAGGCAACAAATTTACGCTGATCGCCTAGACCAGGCTGACAGCCTGGCAAGCCGACCAATGCTGAAAGAATACCAGGACACAATCATTGGCGATCGAGTAAATTTCCGTTGCCCGACCTCAGCGCACAACCCTAATCCGTAAACACCTGCACGAACATCTTCCCGTACCGGCCTCCGTCAATCACGCCAATTCCCACTTTCGAAAAATCGGAAGAAAGAAAATTCTCCCGATGCCCCGAACTCTGCATCAGACCATCGTGTGCCATCGCGAGTGACGGCGCCAACGCAAGATTTTCACCGGCGACGAAAAAGCGTATATCGGCCTCCTGGAGACGATCCCCAACATCCTCGCCTTCCGGACTGACATGCGAAAAATATCCCCGTTCAAACATGTCTTTCGCATGCGCTCGCGCCACCGGAACAATCGCGGTATCCCAGGAAAGCTCCGTGATGCCTTGCTTTGCCCGTTCCTGATTCACCAGTGCAAACATCGCTGTCTCGGAATACTCATCAACGGAAAACTCGGGCTCATTGAGCTCAAATCCAAGGTTAACCCGCTCTGTCCCGCTCGGCCTAACGGTCAAAAACGCCATGCTCTCCTGTATCGCTTCGCCGAAGACCGAATCCATTCCCCGCTCAAGGATACCGGTCCGCCGGATTAAGAAGCCGCCGATCTGGCTCTTGGTTATCGCATCCTTCACATCCGTGCGGATCGGCAGGCTGACAGCCAGTGTCAGAACCACGGCAATGGTCACAATACCGTTCACGAGAGCCGGGAAAATTCCCATGAACTTCTGCCACAACCGGGGAAAGTATTTCTCAGGAAACTCACGGAGAAATCCAACAAGGAGGAGTGCAAGGATCGCATGCGCAGCGCTATAGACAAGAAGAAAACCCAAGGCGTTTGCTATGCCTCTGGAAATCGAAAAATAGGTAATAAAGATATACGCCGCCCTTGAATAATAACGCAAACCAAAAACAAAAGATCCCAAAAAGGAAACCAGATCGGTAATCAGATGGAAAAACCCACGCTCCCATCCGTCTGTAATCCAAATGATGAGAAGAACAATGAGAATTAGATCAATGTAATTGCCTTGGAACGTCATATAAAGTTAAAAGTGAAAAATGTAAAGATAAAAGTGACAGTTCAAAGTTAAAAGTTACCTTTAAACAATTTTGAATTTTAAACTGCAATTTTGAATTTTCAACTTTAATCTTTAAACTTTCTTCTTTTCTTCTTCGTAAAGCGGCTCTCCCCGACGCAGTTTCGT
>Ga0209642_10003436_pt1 | contig 10246 bp, 11 predicted proteins | sample RifCSP19_2_FD_184025 | JGI IMG/M metagenome (GOLD analysis project Ga0209642, IMG submission 184025) | Soil microbial communities from Rifle, Colorado - Rifle CSP2_sed 19_2 (SPAdes) (version 2) | ecosystem: Environmental > Terrestrial > Deep subsurface > Rock core/Sediment | place: Rifle... | reverse complement strand
GAAAGGGCAAAGGGGACGGTGAGGAAAAAGGCCATCCATTTCAGGTTGTTGAGGAAGGCGCCGACAAACGAGCGGTCGCGCAGGAAGAGCCGAGCGTAGTTCTCCAGGCCGACGAACTGCGCTTCTCCGATGCCGGACCACTCCGTCATCGAGTAGTAGAAGGCGCCGATGGCCGGTCCGATCACCACGATCAGATGGAGCACGAGGATGGGAAGGATGAAGAGCCAGAGCACCTTCCAGCGGCGCGCGACGAGGCCCCTGCTCCTCGCGGATGGACGCCGCCGATTCGAGCCGTTGACGGTTACGACGCTCTTCCGGACCAAGCCTCATCTTCCTCAGGCGAGCGCGCTCGCCTCATGGGCGGGGCGCTGCTGCGCAGCAGCGTCCCGCCCTGGTATCTGCCAGCAGACTAACGCAACGGAATGGCGGGCATCTCCCCAGCCGCCCGTTCCTCGTCCATCATATCCTGCAATCCCTGCAGGTACTCCGTGGAGCTGATCTCGCCTGACCACACCTTCTCGACTTCGATCAGGTATGTCTCGCTTTGCGGCGGCCAGAATGTCCAGCTGGTGTAGCCGTAGCCGCCGGCCAGCGAAGCCTCGCCCATGGCGGCGATGATCGCCGCAAAGCGCGCGTCCACGCCGCTGAGCATATCCGCCGTGAGCCGAACCGGACCCGAGTTGAAGCCGGCGGCGAGCAGCCGGGCCTGGACCTCGGGGCTGTAGTAGTAGCTCAGGAACTCGGCGGCATTGTCAGGGTAGAGGGATTCTGCGTGGATCGACAGGCTACCCCCGACGCCGAGGTCGTAGATCGGGTCGCCCGTGGCGGAAGGAACGGGGACCCAGTCCCATTCGTTCGGGTTGCCATTGGCCTCGCCGAAGAGGCCCAGCCAGCCGCCAATCGCCCACGTCCCCTCGATGTCCATGGCCGCTTCGCCGGAAGAGAACATCGCGTCGCGTTCGGCGAAGGAAAGCGTGTAGTAGCGATCGAGGCCGCCCATGAACCAGCTATTCTGCTGGAAGGTGTTGAGCAGATCCATGGCCTCGACGAGCACCGGATCGGTCCATGGTCTCTCGCCGGTCAGCGCTTCGTACACGACCTGCGGTCCGGCGACGTGGTTCATGAACTCGCCGATATACCACTCGCTCGCCTGGCGGAACTCCCCGACGGCGTGAGCGAAGGGAACGACCCCGGCGGCCTGGATCTCCTCGCTAAGGGCCACCAGTTCGTCCATCGTCGTGGGCGGCGTCCAGTCATGTTGCTCGAAGAGGGTCTTGTTGTAGTAGAGGACGAGCGTTTCGACCTCGAGCGGAATGCTGTACAGCAACCCGTCGGCGCGGCCGATTTCGAGCGCCCATGGCATGACCAGATCCGCCCACTCGAACGCCTCGGCGTACGTGTCGAGCGGCAGCAAGTAGCCGGCCCGGGCCAGCGAGGTCGCAGCCGTCGGACCCATCGTGCGGATAAGGTCAGGGCCTTCGCCTGAAGGCAACGCGGCCCGCAGGGCGTCCCAGGCGTTCGCCTGGGGCACGAGCTCGACGATGGTGGTCATACTCTGCTCGTTGAAGGGCGTGATGACGTTCTCGTCGAAGGTCTGGGTGAAGTCATCCGCGGTCATCCACATCGTGATGGTGACCTTCTCCGCCGGCGCGGGGCTCGGCGCTTGGGTCGCGGGAGCCTGCGTCGGAGCGACCTCGGGCGGCTTCGTCGCTTCGGGGGTGGCTGTTGCGCGACAACCGGCCAGCACAGTGGCCGCGATCAGCAACAGCGGCAGTACGGTTCTGCGTGGGTTTCTCATGGCGATCCTCCATCAGTATCTACGTCTAAGCTTGCGGCGTTGCCAAGCGGCTCTCTCCGTTCCATTGCTCGCCTATTCACCTCCTTCGTCAGCCCTCGGCGAGTCCAGCAAGACGGCCAGAGGCTGCCGTTTTCAACGCAGCGGGTAGCAACCATGGTCGAACGTCGCCTCCAACATGGCGATGAAGTTGGCCAGGGGTACGTAGTTGGTCACGCTGTTGGAAGAGCCGACGCAGTATCCGCCTCCCGGGCCAATGGCCAAGATGCGTTGGCGGACCTCGGCGCGCACGTCTTCGGGAGTGCCCATGGTGAGCGTGGAACCCAGGTCGATATTGCCCACCAGACACAGTCTCCCGGCATAGTCGCGCTTCAGTTCGGCGATGTCCATGGCCTTGGGCTCGATGGGCTGGATGGCCTGGATGCCGCAGTCAATCAAGTCCTTGAGTATGGGCCGTAGGTCTCCATCGGAGTGGAAAAGCAAAGGTTTCTTGTGGCGGGCCGCTGCCTCTCCAATGCGGCGGTACCAGGGGAAGAGATGCTCGCGCATGATGGATGGGTTGAACAGAAGCCCTTGGCCGAAGGCGATGTCGTCGGCCAGCCACAGTGCGCCGATCTGAGGCAGAGCGGCGGCGCGTTCGTAGAGCGCGGCCCACAACATCCCGACGTGGGCGAACATGCGCCCGATAAGCTCCGGCTCGTCCCGCAGCTTATAGCAGTACACCTCGTAGCCCATCAGGTCCTTCGTGAAGCGCTCGAAAATGCCGTCGGTGCACAGGATAAGTCCCATCCCGTCATGCAGCGCGCCCTGGACTTCGGAGAGAGCCTCTTCGAGGGGAAGAGGGTCGATGCGGCCGCTGCGCAGCTCGACGACGCCGGTCGTCGGGTCCGGCCACGGGAAAGCCTCGAAGTCGGCCAGGGAGGAGATCAGACCGCCGTGCTCGGGGGCCCACTGGCGCATGCGCTCGGTGGCGTAGGCCGCGCCGGTCTGCGTCTCTTCCCTGTGCAGGCGGGCGGCGATCTCCAGGCGCAGGTCTCGGTAACCGATCCAGGCGCTGTAGTAGTCGTATCCGGCCGCGTAGTGGAAAGCCACATCATCGCCAAAGGTCTTCAGCGGACGGCCCAGGAATGCCTCCTTCACCTCGAAGTCGTGGAAGAGCTCCAGCGCAGGGACGCAATCCGGCTGCCCGCAGGCAAGGGCTGTGCGCAAGCGGTCGAACGATGGCGCCCGACCGGACAACGGCGCCGGGCGGGGAGGAGGCGTACTCATGGGCGCGATGTCTCCGCGGGCTCTCGGCCCTGCGATCGCGGGTCAGCTTCGCCCAAGAGGCTCAGAAGCTCAACCCGGCTTGGCAGCGAGGGTTGAGCGCCCATGCGCGTGCAGGCCAGGGCGCCGGCGGCGTTGCCCCAGCGGACGGCATCCGCGAGAGCCCGCCCCTCGACGAGAGCCACCGCCAGACCGGCGACGAACGCGTCGCCGGCGGCCGTGGTATCGACGACCGGAACGTCGAACGCCGGCAGCAGGGATAGAGAGGCGCCGTCGATGGCCAAGGCGCCGTGCTTGCCAAGGGTGATCACGACGGCGCACGCCCCACGGCGCGCCAGATCGATTGCCGCTCTCTCAGCGTCCTCCTGGGACCGGATAGGTACTCCTGCCAGCAGGCCCGCTTCGCTTTCATTGGCGACCAGCACATCGACGAGAGGCCAAAGCTCATCGGGCAGGTTGCAGGCCGGGGACGGGTTGAGAATCGTCTTTAGGCCGTGGCGGTGCGCGACCTCGGCTGCCCGTGCAACGGTCTGCATGGGGGTCTCGAGCTGGAGCAGCAAGACGTCGTGCTCCGCGATGACCGTCGCGGCGGCGTTGATGTCGGCTGGGGCGAGTCGCGCATTGGCGCCGGAGACGACGACGATCATGTTCTGCCCCGAGTCCTCAACCACGATCAAGGCCAGACCGGTCGACGTTCCTTCCTCGCGCAGGACCCCGGATACCTCCACGCCTTCCTGGGAGATCGCCTGTCGCAATTGCTCCCCGTACGCGTCCGCGCCGACCCGTCCGATCAGGGAGACGTGCGCCCCCAGGCGCGCGGCGGCTACGGCCTGGTTCGCGCCTTTGCCGCCCGGAATGGCCTGGAGCTGGCTAGCGATGATGGTCTCCCCCGGCCGGGGGAGCGCTTTCGTCCGGACCACGAGGTCGATGTTGAGGCTGCCGACGACGACCACATCAGCGCACATGGGGCACCTTCCCTTACTCCGTGGGCGCGGACGCCTCTCGGTGAGGCGGCGCGGTCGAGTCTCGGACGGCGAGTTCGGTTCGCAGCAGCACCCGGCGCGTCGGGGCGTCGTAATCATGGATTCGCTCGACAAGCAGCTTGGCGGCGGTTGCGCCCATCTGGTACTTGGGTTGGCTTACGGTGGTCAGCGGTGGCACGACGTAGGAGGCAAGCTCGACGTCGTCGAAACCCACGATCGAGAGCTGGGTCGGTATGTGCAGGCCATGCTCGGCCGCCGCCCGGATGGCGCCGATGGCCATCATGTCGTTGTTGGCAAAGATGGCGGTCGGCGGATCGGGCAGGGCCAGCAGCCAGCGCGTCGCCTGATAGCCGCTCTCATAGCGGAAATCGCCTCTGACGGCCAGCTGCTCATCGAAAGGGATATCGGCTTCTCGCAGCGCCCTGCGATATCCGGCGCAGCGCTCGGCGCTGGGGGTCACCTCCGAGGGTCCCGTGATGCAACCGATCCTGCGGTGGTTCAGGTCGAGCAGGTGGCGTGTGGCCAGCCAACCGCCGCGCTCGTTGTCGGTGAGAACCATGTCGGCCTGCACACCCGGCACGTCGCGGTCGACGACGACGAGCGGGATGCGGCGTGCCTGCAAAGCCCGGACGTGCTCCGTGCTCATGCCGGCGGCGACGAAGACGATCCCATCCACCTGCTTCTCCGACAGGACCTCGGTATACGTCAGTTCCTTCTCCAGGTCGCCGTCGGTATTGCAGAGAATGGTGCTGAAGCCTAACTCGAAGCTGGCGTCTTCCATGCCGCGTGCGGTCTCGGCGAAGAAGGGGTTGGCGCTGTCGGGGATCACGAGGCCGATGGTGTGAGTCCGCTTCACACGCAGGCTGCGGGCGAGAATGTTGGGGCGATAGCCCAGCTCTTGCATGGCCTGGTGGACCCTGAGACGCAGGTCTTCGCTGACGCGTCGTGTGCCGTTGATCACGTGGGAGACCGTTGTGGTGGATACGTTGGCTCGTTCGGCCACATCGCGTATGGTGGCGATGGGGCACCTCCGGGGTCTAGCAATCGATTGCGCAACCGTTTGCGGCATTGTAGCACGGATCGAGAGGGCCTGTCAACAGGCTGGGGATGTGATCCACTGTCGCCCAGGACGAGGGCCCCGCGCGATCGGGCAAGCGGGTCCGTTGGCGTGGGATCGATTTCCTTGCGGAGCACCTGATTCCCGAGGGAGAGAAACGAGCGTGGAGTTCTCTTGCCACGGGTGATTGTCCCTTCTTGCCCCGGCTGTATAATGAGGGCAAGGAAATTCGGATTTCTGCTCATTGGGCCGTGGCATCCTGAAATGTCAAGCAGTTGTCACCAACGCCAGACATCAGCGGTAATATTGGGGGCGTCAAACGAGTCAATGGTTAGGCCGTTGCCCGTTCTCTCTTTTGGTGGATCATGTCGGTCGAACCAATCGATCCGGCCGTCACGGCATACTTAGACACGCTCGTGCCCCCTCGGGCCCCCGAGTTCCATGTGATGGAAGAGGAGGCCGCGCGGACCAGCTTTCCTATCATCGGGCCGGCGGTCGGGCACTTCTGCTACCTGATGGCCCGACTGCTCCATGCAACAACGGTTTTCGAGCTGGGCTCCGGATTCGGGTACTCGACCGCCTGGTTTGCGCGCGCGGTTCTCGAGAATGGCGGTGGGGTGGTGCACCACGTTGTATGGGACGACGAGCTATCGGCCCGGGCCCGAAAGCACCTCGCCATTCTCAAGCTGGATCACCTCGTTCAGTTTCAAGTCGGTGAGGCCATCGAGGCGCTGCGGAGCACGCCGGGACCATTTGATCTCATCTTCAATGACATCGACAAGGCAGGCTATCCGGGGGCCTTGCCTGTGATCCGACAGCGCTTGCGCCCCGGGGGGCTCCTGCTCGCCGACAACCTGCTCTGGCATGGGCGGATTCTCGACCCAGCAGATCAGTCTGCGGATACCACAGGCATACGTGAATTCACGCGACTGATCATGACTGCCCCGGAGTGGAGGGCGAGTATCGTGCCAATTCGGGACGGTGTGCTGGTCGCACAACGCGTCTGAGGGCACGGCCCAACCCGCGTTTGGAGCTGGCGGGGTCCCAAGCGCTTCGGCCGCCGCCGGCTCTCTTCAACTGACTTGGACGGCGGCGGCCTCCGCAGGTCCCGCAGTTGAAACGCAAGGCGTTAGCCGGATAACAAGATCAGCCTTTGCGTACCGGACGAGCGATTACGCAGGAGGGAAGCGACCTGATCCGCCTCAGTTGGCTTGGCAATCTCCCTGAGTCGCCTTCGACCGACCCGCGAAGAACGCCCCGCATAGAACGCGGGACCTGCGGCGGGACTTCGCCCCGCGAAGAACGCCCCGCAAAGATCGCGGGGCCTACGGCGGGACCTATGGCGGGACCTGCGACATCTCGAGGCCGTTAGCCTCCGGCATGGCCGCGTCCATTCCTTTGACCTGCTGATAACGCTTGACGTTATTGTCGCAGTGCGTTATCATTGCGGCGATGATCAAGGACTTTGCGGACAAGGAGAGCGAGAGGCTCTTTCAACGGCAGCTTTCACGCAGCATTACGCCCACTATCCAGCGAGGCGCGCGCCGCAAGCTTGAGATCCTCCATGGTGCGGAATCGTTGCAAGACTTGCGGGTTCCCCCGGGAAATCGTCTCGAGAAGCTTTCCGGCGCTCGCGCCGGTCAGCACAGCATCCGCATGAACGATCGCTGGAGAGTTTGTTTTGTCTGGCGAGAAGGAGATGCCTACCAGGTCAAAGTCGTGGACTATCACAGGGAGTGACCGATGGCCGATGAGATGCTTGATCCCATTCATCCAGGGGAGATCCTCTTGGAGGAGTTCTTGAAGCCGATGGGGGTCAGCCAATATCGATTGGCGAAAGACATTGGAGTGCCGCCGCGGCGGATCAACGAGATTGTCCATGGCAAGCGAGGAATCTCAGCCGACACCGCCTTGCGCCTCTCCCGCTATTTCACAATCAGCGAAGGGTTCTGGATCAATCTACAAGCCAGGTATGATCTCGAAGTCGAGAGAGACCGATTAGGGAAGCGCCTAGAGAGAGAGGTCCGTGTTTACTCTTCAGCGGGCTAGCAAGCGCATGCAGTCCGACCCGCCTAGCTGCAAATCAAGAGCACTGTCCCTTGCCAGGCAAGTTGCGCGAGAATAGGTCATCCGCCCCAGCCACCGGCGGCCGGCTGATCCGCGCGGCGTGCCTTAGGTGCACTCGCGCAATTCATGCAGAACAGCTCTAGTCTGAATATCCCACTATGCACTCTCAAGATTTCCAAGACTTTCACTGTAGCTGCTTTGAAACGTCGTTTGGCGCGACACGGGCTGGTTTGAGCGTAGAAGCACTCTTGCGCCTAAGAGGCGATGAACGCGTCGAAGCCGAAAGGCTGGTTTTGCTGGCAGTCGAAACGGGGACAGACTCGCGCCCGATCCTTGCCGCTGGTCATCTGAAACTGCAATCGGCAGGCCCAATCCTCAAGCAGCGTCTTACCGGACCAATAGATAACGCACGACCTGACAACCGGGTACATGCCGCGTGGGCGCTCTTCAAGATCGACAATTGCTTGGAGGCAGGTCACATTATCGTTGACGTGCTCAAGCAAACTCCGAGGCACCAACAATGGGCGCGCATGATGGCAGTTGAGTCACTTGCGGATTTTGGAGAAGTATCCTTGGCTGTCACCCCCCTGTTTGAAACCCTGCTCGACGACGACGGTTTTATTGCCTATCTTGCGACTATCTCTCTTAAGCGCATTTTTGGGTCAAAGAGCGCTGTCGTCAACCTTCTCAACGAAATACAACTGATGCAAACTGGCAACAAAGTTTCCGCGAATAGAGCAGGGATTCAAGACGCACTTGAGCAAGTCAAAGTGCTTACCGGCACACACTCGTCGTCATGAATGTGGGCGTGCGCTCAACACCTCACTGCAGCGGACCTGGCCAACTCGGCGCGATAATCCGAACGCGTCTTGCCGGGCCGCCTGTCCCTGCTATCTTGCAGGGGCTCCCCACAAAGAACGCCCCGCACAGAGGGGAACGCCCCGCTAAGAACGCGGGACCTACGGCGGGACTTCGCAGCTCCCCATCCAGTACATGGAGCAGGCGAGGCCGTTGGGCGGCTAGCTTCTTGAGAGGAGTCAGTATGTAACTTTAGCAAAGCGAATAATAGGTGATCGGCGAACATGATGACTTATCCGAAATGTATGGATCATGATCCGGACTATCGTATTAGATTCTCTGGAGGAGAAATGATTACGAAAACATACCAACCCAGCATTACCAATCAGGATATCCAATCAGCACTTAACTTGGAAAACACTGAATATTCAGAAGAAACTAAGGTTCAGCTTGCAGAAGCAAAGAGAAAATATCGTAAAACTGTATTTGGGCTCTCAGTTACTATGCTGTTTGTTGGAGTACTTGCCTTTTTCATCGGATGGTTGTTCCAAGGCCATTGGGTGGGAAATTTCGGAATGGTAGCGGGTGCAGGTATGGCCTTATTGGGTTTAATCAGCTTCGTCCAGAAAATGGTGGTTTCATTCATGTTGGCATCTCAGAAAGATCCAAGAGCTGTGATGCGCTCCTTCACCGAAGAGGTTGTGTCTACAATCAAGGATAATTCCATTCTTTTCGCAGATCTTGCACGAGTCGTCCCGTTGGTGGCACCGTCAACTTTGAAAAACATCTCTGTCGAGATGTTTTCTGAAGATTTGAAAAAGATCAATCAGGATGTCCGTTCGGCGGTCAAATCCCAAGAAACCGCCATATGTGCAGAATGTAGCGAGAAAAGAAGCGGTCTATGGTCTGTTGAGAGTTGGGAATTGGCCGAAAGCTGGGAATTATCCGAAAAAAGTCTGGAAGAGAATAGGTTTTTGTTACGCTGTAACAACTGCGATACAGTGTATTGTTCAACCTGCTATTTGAAGATGCCGACGAAAGATGGTTTTCAAAAGCAACCGAACTGTCCAAACTGCGGAAAATCAATGAGAGATCAAGCTGATCAATTTCAACCTCTAAGAGTTTTTCTGCCAAACCCTGATGTAAGTGTCGGCATTATATCGATTGATGCGATCTCCGTTGAAGAAGTGGACGAACACCTAGCTCATCTACAAGCTAATGTGAAAATCGTATGGAATGTGAGAAAAATCATCGTACCTGAATCTGCATATGTAGGCAAATTAAGGGGACTTGGTGACAGGGGCAATGTAGAATGCCATTTTTACAATACAGCAGTGAAGATCGCAGAGAAATGGTACCTGCTTGCAGCTTTGCCCAGTGGTGCTGTTTCCAACTAACACAACAAATCAGATTCTTGAACACCAATACACTGACAAGACTTCCAATATGGATCCAGATGATAATTGTTGTCATGCCACGTGTTAGGCTGAAACCTGCCGCAGGACGGGGGTGAGTTAAGCACCCCAGATGAAGGAGGCAGCAGCGATGGACGAAAGACGGCAACGGCTGACCGCCAAGAGGAAATTCCAGGTGTACCTGGAGACGAGAGCCCCCGGAGCGAACGTGGGGGAGATCCTGCGGCGGTTCGGGCTCCACGTGAATGACCTGCGGCGAATTGAAACTTCGGTGGAGGGGGCAGCGATCGAGGCCTTGCGGGGCAAGCGGAACGGCCACGTCCAAGCGGAGGGGGTGTCGCCGGAGGAGTACGCGGACCTGGTCAAGGAGCTCCAGGAGAAAGAGCACGCCCTGGCCCAGCTGATGGTGGAGTACACCCTGCTCAAAAAAACCCGTTCCCTTGGAATGGCAGCCGCGGGCTCCAAGGGATCCACGTCTCGGGAGAGCGGCGGCAGGCGGTGATGGCGCTGCTCGAGGAGGCGATCGCCCAGGGACTGACGGCCCGCGCCGCGTGCGCGGTGCTGGGGCTCTCCGAGCGGCGGTGGCGGACCTGGCGGGCTCGAGCTCGCGTCGGCGACTTCGAGCGGCACGCGGCCCCGGCCCACGTCCGTCCCTACAACGCCCTCACGCCGCAGGAGCGGGAGCTGATCCGCTCGGCGGTGGGCAGCGCGGAGTGGGCGGACGCAAGCTGCCGGGAGCTCTCGGTCAAGATCCTCGAGCGGCACGCGGTGTACGTTTCGCATGTGTCCATCTGGCTTTTCGAGCGGGAACTGGGCATTGCCGGGCATCGGGGGAAGCGCCGGCGGATGGGGGTCAGGCGGCCCG
>Ga0209642_10003431_pt1 | contig 10251 bp, 17 predicted proteins | sample RifCSP19_2_FD_184025 | JGI IMG/M metagenome (GOLD analysis project Ga0209642, IMG submission 184025) | Soil microbial communities from Rifle, Colorado - Rifle CSP2_sed 19_2 (SPAdes) (version 2) | ecosystem: Environmental > Terrestrial > Deep subsurface > Rock core/Sediment | place: Rifle... | reverse complement strand
ATGGTAGATGCTGCCACAAGTGTCTTGCCAGTAATATCTTCTATCACCTGGGCATAGATATGATTATTACTCCTGTAGACATTAAATCTTGGCCTTTCGGAAGTACCTCTGATTTTCCTCCTAATCCTTCGCTTCCTTTTTAAGTGACTTTCTTTCTTCTTTTCTATATCCATGTCGTTTCACTCCATTGTAAAATGAAAATTGAAGATTGAAAAATGCAAAGTTAAAAACTTCTTTTAAAATTTACAATTTGTATTTTGCAATTTACAATTGCCGTAAGGCTTATGCTGCCTTGCCTCCGCCTCCAGCCTTCCCAGCCTTACCCGCCTTCCTCCTTATAACCTCGCCTGCATATTTTATGCCTTTACCTTTGTAAGGATCCGGGGGTCTGAATGCTTTTATCTCCGCGGCGGTATGGCCTAAAAGCTGTTTATCTATCCCTTTTAATATAATGCTGGTCTGCTTGTCTACTGTCACAGTTATACCTTTAGGCAGTGTATATTGAACAGGGTGCGAATAACCAAGGCTCAGATTCAGCATACTGCCTTGGGCTTCAGCCCTATAACCGACTCCAAAGATTTCAAGGTTTTTCTGAAAACCCTCTGTAACCCCCCTAATCATATTTGCTACCAGACTGCGGGTCAAACCGTGGAGCATGATAGTCCCTGTATCTTCTCCATTCCTTGTTATCTTTATTTCGTTGCCGGAAACCGTAGTCTTAAGCTCTTTGCCCAAAGACTGGACAAGACTACCCTTCGGCCCTTCAACTTTTACAACATCGCCATTAAGGCTAACCTTGACCCCTTGTGGAATAGATATAATCTTTTTACCAATCCTAGACATTTAAAGCTCCTCATAAATAAATTAAAGTCAAAAGTCAGGAGTCAGAAGCCAAAAACTTAAATTTTAGACTCATGACTTCTGACTTTCCACTTTCTTAATATACCGTGCAGATAAGTTCTCCTCCAACCCCCATCTCTCCGGCTTTCTTATCAGTAAGAATTCCTTCAGATGTAGAAAGAATTGATATGCCCATTCCATTCAATACCTTTGTAATATTATCCTTCTTCACAAATATCCTGAGACCCGGTTTGCTCACTCTCTTTATAACTGATATGACCCCTTTCTTTGAGGGCTCATATTTAAGTTGGATTTTAATTATCCCCTGTTTATTATCCTTTACCAGTTCGTAGTCTTTAATATACCCCTCTTGCTTCAATATTTTTATTATCTCCAGCTTAAGGTTAGAGGAAGGTGTTTCCACCTCTTTATGTCTGGCACGGTTAGCATTTCTTATGCGGGTAAGCATATCTGCAATAGGATCTGTAATAGCCATTTTAAACTCCTTTTAAATACCGTTATCCGTGACCGTGAACCGTGTCCGTGAAGAAAAGTTTTTTACGGTCACGGACAACGGACACGAAACACGGTCTTTCATTTACCAACTCGATTTAATAAGCCCTGGAATCTCGCCTTTTAATGCCAGCTTACGCAAACACAATCTGCACATCTTGAACTTTCTATAATAACCCCTTGACCTTCCGCACAAAGGACATCGGTTATATTCCCTGACTTTAAACTTATTTTTTCTCGCAGCCTTTACTGCCAAACATTTCTTTGCCACAAAACCCCCGTTTTAGTTTGGAGCCATGAGTTATGAGTTCTGAGACAGAACATGTAAACTTTTGTTTTTACTCCTAACTCCCAACTCCGAACTCTTAACTCTGTTGTCTGAACGGCATCCCAAAATATTTTAATAGCGCCTTGGCCTCATCATCAGTTCTTGCAGTAGTAACAAAAGTTATATTCATACCCCTTATTTTATCTATCTTATCGTATTCTATCTCCAGAAAGATAATCTGCTCTTTTATTCCAACGGTGTAACTCCCCCTTCCGTCAAAAGACTTGTCAGATACACCCTTAAAGTCTCTCACCCGAGGAAGTGCAAAATTAACAAACCTGTCTAAAAACTCATACATTTTTGCGCCCCTGAGGGTAACCATGCAACCTATGGGCATGCCTTGTCTTAACTTGAATGAGGCTATGGATTTCTTCGCTGTTGTAACAACTGGCTTCTGTCCTGTTATGCTAACCATATCCTGCACTGCATGATCAACAACCTTTACATTTTGTGTAGCCTCTCCGAGCCCCATATTCAAAACAATTTTTTCAAGCCGAGGCACCTGCATGACATTTTTATACTTAAACTCCTTCATCATGCTTGGCACAATATTTTTATTGTATACACCTTTTAATCGGACCATTATTTCTCCAAAACCTCCCCGCATTTTTTACAGAGTCTTACCCTCTTACCATCCTCAAGGACTTTTCGTCCCACTCGAACTGGCCCCTTACATTTATCGCAGAGAAGCATTACATTGGATATAGCCAATGGCGCTTCTTTCTCTATGATACCACCCTGTTTGTATTTGGCAGATGGTTTCGTATGCCTCTTTACCAGATTTAATTTCTCAATTAACACGTGTCCCTTGTCAGGAATTACCCTGATAACCCTTCCGGTCTTTCCCTGTTCCTTGCCTTTCACTATCATGACCTGATCATTTTTTCTTATTTTACATTTAGCTAGCTGCATTTACTTCTCCTCTTACACTGCTTAAAGTACTTCCGGCGCCAGGGATATAATCTTTATAAACTTCTTTGCTCTAAGCTCTCGTGCCACAGGACCAAAGATACGGGTACCTACCGGCTCATTGTCTTTATTTATAATAACAGCAGAATTCTCATCAAATCTTATATATGAACCATCGGGCCGCCTTGTCTCTTTAACAGTCCGGACAACAACTGCCCTTACCTTCTCACCCTTTTTTACCTTGGCATTGGGAATCGCCATTTTCACCGACGCTGTGATAATATCTCCTATTACGGCATATCTCTTATTAGAGGCACCTATAACACCTATGCATGCTATCTTCTTTGCACCTGAATTATCTGCCACATTAAGTATGCTTCTCATCTGAATCATTTATGCCTTCTCCACTATTTGGTTTACACGCCATTTCTTTAACTTGCTTAAAGGTCTTGTTTCTACAATCTTTACCTTGTCACCTTCTTTACACTCACCTTTTTCATCATGAGCCATATATTTAACCTGCCTTTTAATATACTTTCCATAAAGTGGGTCTTTAACCAGCCTTTCAACCAAAACCATAACAGTCTTGTTCATCTTGTTGCTCACAACAGTTCCCGTTCTCGTCTTTCTTAACCCCTTTTTTGCATTATCTGCCATATCTTATGCCCTCTTTTCCATACCCTTTTCTTTAATAATTGTCTTCATGCGAGCAATATCTTTCTTTAACTGAGGAATCTTCATAGGATTATCGAGCTGCCCTGCTGCATGCTGTAATTTTATATTGAAAAGCTCTTTGGATAAGTCTTTAATTTGAAGCTGAAGGTCATCTAAGGTCAATTCTCTTATCTCCGAAGGCTTCATATATGCCCCTCCCTGTAAGCAATTCTGGTAGGTATGGACAGTTTATGGCTCGCTAGCCTGAAGGCCTCTTTAGCCACATCCTCGGTAACACCCTCCATTTCATAGAGAATCCTACCCGGCTTTATAACAGCAACCCAGTCCTCGGGATTACCTTTCCCACTCCCCATTCTTGTTTCAGCAGGCTTCTTGGTAACAGGTTTATCAGGAAATACCCTTATCCATATCTTGCCACCCCTCTTTATAAACCGAGTTATAGCAATACGGGCAGCCTCTATCTCCCTCGTTGTAAGCCAGCCGCACTCTGTAGCCTGAAGACCATAATCACCAAAGTTAAGTTCAGCGCCTCTTGCGGCCTTACCCCTTCTTTTACCCCTTTGCTGCTTCCTGAATTTTGTCCTTTTCGGCATTAACATAAGTCGCTACGCTCCATTGAAAATTAAAAAATGAAAATTTTAAAATTTAAAACTCAAAGCCTTCTCTCTTAAATTTACATTTTGCAATTTGCACTTTTCATTTCTCAATTACCATTTCCTGCGGCATTATTTCTCCCTTAAATACCCAAACCTTTACACCTATTAACCCGTAAGTTGTCATGGCCTCTGCAAAACCATAGTCAATATCTGCCCTCAGTGTATGAAGCGGCACCCTTCCCTCTCTATACCACTCTGTTCTTGCAATCTCCGCGCCCCCAAGCCTTCCTGCACACATAACTTTTATTCCCTTTGCACCTAACTTGACTGCGGTTGTTACAGCCTTTTTCATAGCTCTCCTGAATGCAACCCTTCTCTCCATCTGAAGCGCGATATTTTCAGCCACAAGCTGTGCATCCGTATCAGGCTTTCTAACCTCCTGGATGTCTATATTAATATCCTTACCCGCAAACTTCACAATATCCTTTTTCAATACATCAATCTCAGAACCTTTTTTCCCTATCACTATGCCAGGTTTAGCCGTATGTATAATAACTCTGGTATTGCTTGCTGTTCTTTCTATGTTTATCTTTGAAACTCCCGCATGTTTAAGCTTTTCTTTAATAAATTTTCTTATCTTTATATCTTGGTGCAGGAATTTGGCATAGTCCTTTTCCTCATACCATTTGGAGTTCCAGTCCTTGTAAATGCCTATTCTAAAACCTATTGGATTAACTTTCTGACCCAAAAATCTACCTCCTTATAGCTCGTCTAGTATTATAGTAATGTGGCTGCTTCGTCTTCTTATAACATTTGCCCTGCCCATGGCCTTGGCATGTATCCGCTTCGTGGTAGGGGCCTGATCAACATATGCCTTCTTGATATACAGTGTATCCACATCCATCTTCTTTGTATTCTCTGCATTAGCTATAGCACTTCTTACTATTTTATCAACAAGCTTGGAAACAGCTTTTCTGGTAAAAGCCAATGTTGATATAGCGTCGTTAACCTTTTTACCTCTTATAAGGTCTACCACAAGCCGCGCCTTTTGCGGACTAACCTTTGCATATCTTGCAATTGCCTTTGATTCCATTTCCCTGCCCCTTTATATACGATTACTTTAAATTTCGCATCGTGTACTTTTCATTCTACCACTGCTTTAAGTCTTTTGTGCTTCTTTACTAACCTCTGCACCCGCAACCTTTGTTTTTTTATCTCCCGAGTGACTGCGGAATGTCCGGGTCGGTGAAAACTCACCCAATTTATGACCTACCACATTTTCGGTTATAAAAACAGGTATAAATTTCTTGCCATTATGAACAGCTATCGTATGACCTATCATATCCGGAGTAATGGTAGAACGCCTAGACCATGTCTTAATGACCTTTTTAGCCTTGGCTTCATTTGCCTGAACTATCTTCTTCAACAGGTGTTCATCTACAAACGGGCCTTTTTTTACGGAACGAGCCACTACTTCCTCCTCCTGGAAACTATATATTTATCTGTTTCTTTGCGCCTTCTTGTCTTAAATCCCTTGGTTGGAGTACCCCAGGGACTTTGAGGATGATTACCACCTTTACTTTTACCCTCGCCTCCGCCATGTGGGTGATCTACCGGATTCATGGCAACACCCCTAACCCTGGGATTTCTCCCAAGCCACCTGGATCTACCTGCCTTTCCAATAGTTACATTCTCATGATCTACATTGCCAAGCTGACCTATACTTGCATAACAATCCTGCAACACATATCTAACCTCACCAGAAGGAAGTTTTACCTGAGCCATGCTCCCTTCTTTGGCCATAAGTTGGGCAAAACTGCCAGCGCTTCTCGCCATCTGCCCGCCGCCGCCGATCTTGAGTTCAATATTATGAATAAATGTGCCAAGCGGTATGGACTTTATGGGCATGGCATTGCCTGGTTTTATGTCAACGCCCTCTCCTGCAATAACAGCATCTCCAACCTTTAAATCAAGCGGGGCCAATATATATCTCTTCTCTCCATCAGCATAATTGAGTAACGCAATCCTGCTGGAGCGATTTGGATCATATTCTATTGCTGCAACCCTTGAAGGCACACCTCTTTTATCCCGCTTAAAATCTATAAGCCTGTATGCTCTTTTATGGCCGCCACCCATCCACCTGGATGTAACCCTGCCGTATGAATTTCTACCGCCTGTCCTTTTAAAAGGCGCAATAAGAGATTTTTCTGGTTCTACCTTTGTAATCTCCTCAAAGGTCAATGTGGTCAATTTCCTTATCCCTGGTGATGTTGGCTTATATGTTTTTAATGGCATCCTGTCGCTCCGCTCCATTGAAAAATGCAAAGTGCAAATTTCAAATTGAAAAATAAGAACCTTCCTTAATTTTTCAATTTGCAATCTTCAATTTGCAATTGCCGTAAGGCTCATGCTCCCTCAAATAGAGGTATCTTATCTCCCTGTTTTAATGTAATATACGCCTTCTTCCGAGTCGGTCTTTTACTCATATTTCTACCGGTTCTTTTAACCTTGCCCGGCACTCTCATGGTATTTACATCAAGAACCTTCACGTTGAATACCTTTTCAACTGCCTCTGCTATATCATTCTTATTAGCCTGCAAATCAACCCAAAACGCCACCTTGTTTGATTCAGCCTTCTGCGCCGTACTCTTTTCAGTAACAACAGTGCCCTTTAATATTTGATATATGTCCTTCACCCCGTTAGACCTCCCTCTGTCTTCCGTTCAAATTTCCAGCCCCGTCAGATTTCTTCAAGATCAAAGGTCTAATGGGGTTCATTGAAGCAAATTCCTTTCAAGTTGTTCTATAGCTGTTTTTGTTATTATCAAATCATCATAGTGCAGAAGATCAAATACATTGAGCCCCTTGATATTCAACAACTTAAAATCCTTTAGATTTCTGGAAGCCAATTCAAGATTTGGATTAGCACCATCTATAACTATTAGCCCTCTGGTTGAGTTAATCTTTTTTAGAATCCCAAGAACTTCTTTAGTCTTTGGTTCATTAAGCAATATGTTATCTAAAACCTTCAGCTTTCCATCTTTTACCTTTAAGGCTAGACAGGACATAAGCGCAGCCTTACTCACCTTCTTTGGCACCTTGTATGAGTAATCTCTTGGATGCGGACCAAAAACTGTTCCCCCATGCCTCCACAAAGGTGAACGGTTTGAACCAGCTCTTGCCCTGCCCGTTCCTTTCTGCTTCCAGGGTTTTACTCCACCGCCTGAAACATTAGCCCTTGTCTTTGTTGAAGCCGTACCTAATCTTCTGTTTGCCAACTGCATCTTTACCGTCTCATAAAACAGATCTTGTTTTACTTGACCAGCAAAAATAGTATCATTCAATTTAAGATCCCCAACCTTTTTATTCTCTAAGTTTAATATATCTATTTTCGGCATCTTTTATCCCTTTAAACCCTTCTTCTTAGCCTTTCTTATTTCTACGATACTATTTACCGGCCCCGGCACTCCGCCTTTAACCAAAACTATACCCTCTTCCGGCCTGACTTCAACAACCTTAAGATTCTGGGTGGTCGATCTTTCATTCCCATAATGACCTCCCATTCTCATACCTTTATAAACCCTGGATGGATCAGAGCTTGAGCCGATTGAACCGGGCGCCTTATTAAACATGGAACCGTGACTGCCTGGGCCGCCAGCAAAATTCCACCGCTTCATAACACCCGTAAAGCCCCTTCCCTTGGTTACTCCGGATACATCCACAAACTCACCTGCTTTAAATATATTTTCACATGTTACCTTCTGACCCACCTGATAACTATCCAGTGCCTCACCCTTAAATTCTTTTAGATGATAGAACGTTGGTGTTTTTGCCTTTGCGAAATGACCTTGAAGAGGCTTATTTACACGCTCTTTTTTCTTTTCAACAAAACCAAGCTGAACGGAATCATAACCATCATTCGTCTTACTCTTTTTCTGTATCACAAAACAAGGGCCGGCCTTTATCACAGTAACAGGAATGACCTCTCCTTCCTTCGTGAATATTTGCGACATTCCAATTTTTTTTCCTAATATCCCGTTGAGCATTGCTATCTAGACCCCTTATGCATTCAGTTTTATCTCTACATCTACGCCAGCAGGCAAATCCAGTTTCATCAAGGCATCAACTGTCTGCTGATTTGGTTCAATGATATCCATCAGTCTGTTATGCGTTCTTATCTCAAATTGCTCCCTGGATTTTTTATCCACATGCGGAGAACGCAGTACACAATATTTATTTATCTTTGTGGGCAACGGTATAGGTCCTCTGATATTTGCGCCTGTTCTTTTGGCGGTTTCTACAATCTCTTTCACAGAGTGATCCAACAACCTATGATCATATGCCTTTAGTCTTATCCGTATCTTTTGATCCTTCATTTCGTTTTGCTCCTCAAATACAGGTAAAGGTAGAGAAAAACTATACCTATACCTATACCTTTGTCTATACCTGCTCTTCTCTTACGCCAATATCTTGGTTACCACCCCTGCACCTACTGTCCTGCCACCTTCTCTGATTGCAAATCGTAATCCCTCTTCCATTGCTATGGGCATGATGAGCTCTACTTCCAGATTGGTGTTGTCTCCTGGCATTACCATCTCTACCCCCTGGGGTAATGTGGCTACTCCGGTTACATCGGTTGTCCTGAAGTAGAACTGCGGCCGGTATCCATTGAAGAATGGGGTGTGTCTTCCGCCTTCTTCTTTTGTTAGGACGTATATCTCTGCCTTAAATTTGGTGTGCGGGGTTATGGTGCCAGGTTTTGCCAATACCTGCCCTCTTTCTACTTCTTCTTTTTTTGTGCCTCTTAGTAATACTCCCAGGTTGTCTCCGGCTCTTCCTTCGTCTAAAAGCTTCCTGAACATTTCTATGCCGGTTGCTACGGTCTTCTGGGTCGGCTTTATGCCTACTATTTCTATTTCTTCTCCTACTTTTATTACGCCTCTTTCTACTCTTCCGGTTACTACGGTTCCTCTACCGGATATGGAGAAGACGTCTTCTATGGGCATGATGAAGGGTTTGTCGATGTCTCTTTTGGGCTCTTTTATGTAGGTGTCTACGGTGTCAAGGAGTTGGAGTATTGGGCCGCAGCTTTTGCATTCTTTTTTGCCGCATCCGCACTCTAATGCCTTTATCGCACTCCCTTTTACTACGGGGATTTCATCTCCGGGAAATTTGTACTTGGTAAGAAGTTCTCTTACTTCGAGTTCTACTAGGTCCATGAGTTCTTTGTCGTCTACCATGTCTGTTTTGTTGAGAAATACAACGATGGCGGGGACACCGACTTGTCTTGCCAGGAGTATATGTTCTCTTGTCTGGGGCATGGGGCCGTCTGCTGCTGATACAACGAGTATGGCACCGTCCATCTGCGCAGCTCCGGTTATCATGTTCTTTACATAGTCTGCATGGCCGGGACAGTCTACATGGGCATAGTGCCTCTTTTCTGTCTGGTATTCTACATGGGAGATGCTTATGGTTAATCCCCTTTCTCTTTCTTCAGGGGCTTTGTCTATATTCTCATATGCCAAGAATTCGGCAAATCCTTTGGCGCTTAATACTTTTGTTATTGCCGCTGTCAGGCTTGTCTTGCCATGGTCTACGTGTCCTATGGTCCCTATGTTGATGTGCGGCTTTGTCCTGTCAAATTTGGCCTTGCTCATATGCCCTCCTTGAAAAATTAGTTCGTAGTATTGAGTTCGTAGTTCGGAGTAACTACAAACTACCAACTATGAACTCTTAACTGTATTTACTTCCCCTGCACCTTTGCAACAATCTCTTCCTTTACGGAATTTGGCACCTGCTCATAATGAGAGAATTGCATGGTAAATGTAGCCCTTCCCTGTGTCTTAGACCTTATATCAGTGGAATAACCAAACATCTGGGCAAGCGGAACCTTTGAAGATACCACATTAAATCCTCCCCTTGTCTCCATACCTAATATCTTACCCCTTCGGGAATTCAAATCTCCAATAACATCACCCATGAACTGCTCCGGCGTTACAACCTCCACATCCATAATTGGCTCCAAAATAATTGGGTTTGCCTTTTTACATCCGTCTTTAAAAGCCATAGAGGCTGCTATCTTAAATGCGATTTCAGATGAGTCAACATCATGGTATGAACCGTCAAAAAGCGATACCTTTAAATCTACAACAGGATAGCCGGCAAGCACACCTGTTTCTATGGCCTCTCTCAATCCCTTTTCTACAGCCGGCACATACTCTTTAGGAACTGTCCCTCCCACAATATCATTCTCAAACTCAAACCCTTTGCCAGGCTCCTGGGGTTCAACGGTAAGCCACACATGACCATACTGGCCGCGGCCACCTGTTTGTTTTATATATTTACCCTCTGCTTCAACCTTCTTTGTAATTGTCTCTCTATAGGCAACCT
>Ga0209642_10003426_pt1 | contig 10260 bp, 3 predicted proteins | sample RifCSP19_2_FD_184025 | JGI IMG/M metagenome (GOLD analysis project Ga0209642, IMG submission 184025) | Soil microbial communities from Rifle, Colorado - Rifle CSP2_sed 19_2 (SPAdes) (version 2) | ecosystem: Environmental > Terrestrial > Deep subsurface > Rock core/Sediment | place: Rifle... | reverse complement strand
TGCAGGCCATCTCCGCCCGCGTGACAGGCGCCTCGGGGCGGAAGCGCCGGTCGCCACGGTTCGCCAAGTCCTCACAATCCACCAGCAACCCGTCCGCATCGGCCGCATGAACCCAGTCGTTGTACCACCGATCTGGGGGCACGTCGTCGAAGACGGTCGCCGAAGCCGGCGCGGGCCGGTAATCCTTGCCGTTGCGCACGCGTTCAAGGAAGACGACCGACTCGGCGCGAGTGTGAGGCCTTTCCGGACAGAAGAGCAGCGGTTGTAGCTGGCATCCGGATGTCATCCCGTCTTGCCAGAGCGCATCCACCCACTCCACTGCCCAGTGGTTGAGGGGGAGGTCGCCAAACTGCACCGCGCTCGGCACAGCCGGGGCGAAGTCGGCGCCGTGCAATCCGCGGTCGACGAAGACCGCCGCCTCAGTCCGTTTCAGCCCGTCATTGGGGCAGTAACGCAGCGGACCGAGTGCGCAACCGGAGGTGAATCCCGCATCGTAGAGGGCCTGGATCTCGTTGTGGGCCCAATGATCGAGAGGCACGTCGGCGAATGTCGTGAGCGGAGGCGACTCGGTCCCACAGCCGTTTCCGCTCGTGGTCCAGTTGTTGAAGTCATAGCGGCAAGCCAAGCCGTTCCTCGACACGCTCATCACGTTGTTTTCCCAGTCAACCAGCTTGCGTTCATCGTTGCCCCCGACATGACCCTCCCAGACCTCCAGGCGGTCGAACGGAAGCGAGGCTCGATCGGGGCCGAGGTCCACGTATTCCCCCCCGATCGTGACCCCTCGGGTGGTGGTGAACTGGTCGTCGGCGAGCACTGCCTTGGCCCGGATTGCGTCTTTGAACTCCCCGTATGAAGGATAGTCCACCCCGAGCGTGGCGACTTCTAGGCCCGCCGACTTGCCTGTCAGACGAACGGCCACGGCCACCTTCCCTTTGCGAAAGAACTTCCAGCCTCCTTCCTCGCTCTGCTCGTCCCAGCTATTGTTGCGGCCCAGCACTTGGTGCAAGTGGCCTGGGCCTTCGTAGAAGAGTGCGTTGCGATGCTGATTGCCATACATGCCCAGGGCAAAGAGGTAGTAGATGCTCGTGCCGGGATAAGCAAGCATCGAGTTGCAGGCCTGGTCGGGCGCCAGAGAGCCATCCTCGCAAATGAAGAGCTTGATGCGCTCGCCTCCTTGGCGAATGTTGAGCTCCCAACCGGTGCCGAAGCCGGCGCCTCCCAGGTTGTAGTTGGGGGTGATGTAGTCGTAGCGGTTCCCGAGAGAGGCCGTGTGGCCGCGGATGATGCGATAGTAGTCATCGCCTTCACTCGGCGCGGCTCCGTTGAGCGATTCGACGATCTCGGTCAGCAAGCCCGGATGGCGATACTTCATGACGTAGAACTCGGGGAAGGTAATCGACCGGGTGACCGAGTTGATCAAGTCCCGCGGCAGGTTGTATAGAATGGCGAAGGGGAATGAATCCTGACCGCCAAACTCGTAGCCGACATAGTGCCGCCCGTGGCCGCCGGCGAGATGCCCAGCGCTGAAACCCACGGCGTAGTGAAAGAAGAGCCAATCGAGTAGCATCTTGGCCTTCTGTCTCAGAGCAGGGTCGGGGCTGAAGTCAGCCAAGAGAGCGATGGAGTGGAGTTGAGCCGAAAAGTACTCGGAAGTTGAGAGGTCTTCCTCAGTGCCGCTTCGCACCCAGTCGTCCATCTCGTAATTCAGGTAGTCACCGAGGATGGCTCTGGCGTCGTAGTAGTTGCCTCCCCGATAAGTCCTGCCGTTGTAGCTGAAACTGGGCGGCGGACACCCATAATCCGGGTCAGAGGGGTTGTAGTAGGCTTGGGCGTTCTCCACGCGGGAAGCATAGAGATAGCCGGCGACCAGATAGCGGAAGTGGAAGTTGGCCACCCCGCACCACTGCGCCATAATGACCTCGGTCACGGCGGGGATGAAATTGATCTTCTCGCGGATCTTCGCTGCGTCGGCGTCGGAGATGACTTTCGCCTCTTGGTAGTACTGATAGTAGATGCGGCTGGCGATGATGGCCGTGGGGTGATCGCCGGTGAACCAACAGTTCTCATAGCCGAGATTGCAGTCGTCGGAGGTCAGGTAGCCGATCTCCTCGCTGATCAGTTGCTTCCTCGACTTGCCGTTCCAGGAGTAGTCGGGGAGGCCCATGCGTTCGGCTTCCAGCCAGGCGAAGACGGCCTGGCGCATGGCGTCGGGAAAGTCGCCCTCCCATCGCCGCCCTTGATCCTCGATGTACGCTCGGCGCCGATCCTCGAAAGTCGGGCCGGGATAGAAGGCCCTCGCCGGCGCGCCGGTTGAGACAAGCAGGCCGAGAAGGACGAGCACGGCGAACAACGGTGAGAATCTGTTCCTGTGCCTCGATCGCGCCTCATGGGGTCTTTCTTGGGATCGCATCGCTCACCACCCTTCCGGAGCGCATCACCCGGGATGCTTGAGGCCGCGCATTTCTTGCACCGCCATCACGGAATCACGAGACCTTTGGCTTTGACCAGCATGCACGCCGCTTCCGCCCGGGTCAGGCCCTCCAGCGGGCGGAACAGCCGATCCCCGCGGTTCTGAAGGTCCTCACACTCCTGGACCAGGCCGTCGCGGTGCGCCGCCGCCACCCATTTGCCATACCACTCCGTGGGCAGGACGTCGTCGTACACCGCCGCGCCCGGCTGCCCCGGCTTGTAGTCTGGCCCGTTCATCATCCGCTCGAAGTAGACGGTGGCCTCGGCGCGGGTATGGGCCTTCCGTGGGCAGAAGAGCAGCGGCGCCGTACCACAACCGGCCGTGTAACGATCGCGCCACAAGCCGTCGGCCCATCTAGCAAACCACTCGCTCAGCGGCACGTCGCCAAAGACCACCTGTGTCGGGTGCGGCGGCATGTAACCTGCGCTATGGGCCCCGCGCTCGACGAAGACCGCCATCTCGCCACGCGTCATATCGGCCTCGGGACAGTAGCTGAGAGGCTGTGTCGAACATCCGGCGACGAAACCCGCACGGTAGAGCGTCTCGATGGCGCCCCTCGCCCAATGGCCGGCCCCTACATCGGAGAAGATGCTGCCGGGCGGCGTCTGCGCGCCGCAGCCATTCCCGCTCATCGCCCAGGCGTTGAAGTCGTAACGACAAGTCAGGCCGTCCCTGGAGACGGTCATCACGTTGTTGTCCCAAGTGACCAGATTCGGAGAATCTGAAGACGAAGCTACCAACCGGCCCGGCGCGCGCGTGTAGGTCTTACTATGATCAATCACGATGCCCTTGCCGTTCGTAAAACTGCCGCTGCCTATTGAACGCGACCGTGAGGTAAAATCCGAAAAGGAAGAGTAGCAAAAATCCTCCGAACACGATGGGTCAATTCGCGCCACTTCTACGCCGCCGGTGCCGGGGCCAGGATTTATCGCAATTGCAGTGTTCCCCCTTAGGAGAAAGGTCCACTGATAATTGCTGAGCCAGTATTCATTGTTCCACTGGTCAGTCCGCTGGAGCGACCCCTGCACCTGATCGAATGACTGGCCGTCCGATGAGAGGTGCATGACGGGATTTGAAAGATTTTCGAGAAGTATGTTGTTTCTATAGAGCGAGCCGTTCGCGCCGAGACAGCAATAGCACTCTCCGCCGCCGCACGGCGAAACGGTGCGGCCGTTTACCGTCTGTCCCGGCGAGCCGCACGCCCCCCCGTCGAGGTCACCCGCAAAGTCATTGATCCAAAATTCAAATGGATAGCCGCCGTCCTCTCGGCGAACGACAATTCGCCACTCCTGCCCGCCATCAGGCCCAGCGGCAAGGACAAACGAATTCGTGTTGAACACGTTGTTCCGGTACGAATCCCGCTTGAGAATCCACTGACCGCCCGAAAGGTAGGGCATCCCCTCGACGAGCGACGGCATCCGATACAATGAGACGTACCCTTCGAGCCCGGACGAATGCTCACGCTTTGCGCCCCAGTAGATGTACCACGGCATCGTGTCGGCCCATCCGCCTTCGTAGACTGCGCGGTAGGTGCGCCCCAAGAGGCCGCCCCACTGGTTTACATTCATCGAGAATTGCATGCCGGCATCCAGAAATAGAAGGTCCAAGGACATTTTCGCTCGCCTCTGCATGTCCGGTTCGCCGAAATCATTAAGAAGGCGCCACGCCGAGATTGCGCGTGATTGATAGGAAGCGGAGTTCGTTTCTTCATTGGGACGCTTCAGAATACTATCCATCAAAGCAACCATCCAGTCGCGGGTGAACGTCAGCGCGTTGTAGGTGCCCCCGGGCGTGTATGTCCTTCCGCCGTAGGAGAATGTACGCGAGAAGTACGGACCGCGGTTGCCGTACGTGACGCTCGTTCCCGAAGATTGCATCGCCGAGAGATAGTGCACGGCGGTCTTTATGGGCTGCATGTCGGCTGAACCCTGACTATCCGACGGCGAGGCGTCGAAGAAGTTGCTGTCGCCCGCAACTTCCCGGAAGAACGACTGCAACTCGGAATTCGGGTAATGAAACTGCAGGTAGAGGCGCGCAAGCGTTGCTGGGGAAAACGACCCTGACTGGTCTTTCCACGCCACAAGCCCCTGAATACTCCCATCGATACACATGAGATCGTTCCATGTGGTCGCGCCCGAGTACGGATCGACGAATTTTTCAACACCGAATCCTTCATCGATGTAGGGACCGGCGCAACTCCCCTCGGCAGTTTTGAGGCACGGCGTATTCTCATTGAACACAGCTTGGAGCGCGTCCGTTGAGCGGCAGGTGCTTCCCCCGTGCGTACCTGTTGCAGCCCACGCGAGCACATGCTGGCGGCCATCCTGCGGATTGAAGCTCAATCCCCTTGCGGTCTGCTGATTCGCGATCGATGAAATCCAATCACTGCTTCGCTGGTCGAAGGTCCGGCCGTCAGCTCCAACTGCCGAATTCTGAGCCTGTGTTTCCAAACTGAAAAGAAACAAGAAAACAAAGAGGGCAAGAACCGCAGTCGAAATTTTGAGTTTGTGTTCCATGCTCTTACTCCACCCCCATGAAATCCGGTCGGGTGTCATTGGTTTCGTTCGATTCTTGGAGTTGGGATGGTTCATCTACAGTCCGTTGGATGGTATGTCCGGGAGGCTGAGCCTTGGGGACTCCGTGGGCTCCTGAACAGCGTGGCATTCGTCCGAGGTGAGATAGCCGATCTCCTCGCTGATCAGCTGCTTCCTCGGCTTCCCGTTCCAAGAGGAGTCGGAGAGGCCCAGGCGCTCGGCCTCCAGCCAGGCGAAGATCGCTTGGCGCATGGCGTCCGGGAAGTCGCCCTCCCAACGCCGGCCTTGGTCTTCGATGTACGCTTGCCGCCGGTCCTCGAACGTATGGCCGCCGTAAAATGCCCACCCCTTGCTGACCGAAAGGAGCAGCGCGAGCAGCGCCAGGGCCAGAAGCGTGACGACGGACACCAGCCGCCGCAGAGCGCGCGGTTTCACTTCGATACACACCATGAGCAGACCAGCACTTTCATCTTCGATCAAATCGAGTCCTCTCTCCTCTCAGATTCCGCTTCCATACCGTTGGGGCGGCTGCAGGATCGCACAACTCCGCCAGCCCGAACGGCCATCCCAGGGACGTCATCGACGTGAACTCGCCAGCGCGAGACATCCCCTTATTGGATGTTATGTCGTGTTGACGTGCGCGGCTCGGGGTACCTTGGTCCTGAAATCGGAGTACTTTGGTCACAGGCTCTAGGATAAGATCCGGCGGGCATCGCGGGTCGTACGCCGACGGAGCCGCCAGGCGGCGAGGGGGCTGGCAGAAGGCTTGCGGAAGGGGCGGGGGTCAGGGCGCGGCCGCCTTTGCCCTGACCATCATGCAGGCAGCCTCGGCGCGGGTCAGCCCGGCCGTCGGGCGGAAGAGCCGATCGCCTCGATTGGGCTGATCTTCGCAATCCGCCAGAAGGCCCTTGCGATACGCCTCAACCACCCATTTGCTGTACCACAGCCCCAGGGGCACATCGTCGTAGGCCGTTGCGCTCGGCTCCGCAGGCCGATGGTCGGGTCCCATCAGCATGCGCATGAAGTACACCGTCGCTTCGGCCCGCGTGTGGAGCGCCACCGGGCAGAAGAGGGGAGGTTCCAACCCACAGCCTGCCGTGTAGCGGTCGCGCCAGAGCGCGTCCGCCCACTTGGCGAACCACTCGGCCAGTGGAACGTCGGCGAAGACCGCCTCGGCCGGTGCGGGCGGCAGATAGCCTCCGCCGTGAACGCCGCGCTCGATGAAGACCGCCATCTCGCCGCGCGTCATCGTGGCTTCGGGGCAGTAGCGCAGCGGGTTTGTGGCGCAGCCGGCGATGGTGCGATCTTGGTAGAGTTGCTCAATGTCGTCGTAAGCCCAGTGCGAGGGTGGGACATCGGCGAAAGTCTGGGCTTCGCTCTCACCGCGCCAGGCGAGGCGGATGCCGTCGGCGACGACAATCCCCTGCGCGCCCTCGGCGAGGATTGTCACTTTGCCCCCCAATCCGGCGTCGAACCAGAATGTGCCGAGCGAATTCCAACGCCCGCTGTTCTGCGATTGATCAACGGTAACCGTGGAGACGCCGCCGCTGTGGTTGATCTGATGGGCCACACGATTCGCAGCCGTAGCTTGGACAAGTCGACCGTGCCACTCGAAGACTTCGTACAGTCCGGGCACGCCGATCCTCGGCGTGAAGACCGCCCTGGCGTTCGAGCCTCCATCGGCAAGCGCAGCGGGATGCGAATCGTAGTGAATGGCGCAGCGCAGCGTGAACTCGTCCTGGATCGTGTCCCCGCAGTCCTGGATCGGCGTGAATCCGCTCAGGACGGGATTTGGCGAGCCGGGCGAGACGCCGGAGGGAGTGTTGTCGATCAAGAGGTCGGTGACGACCGTGCGCGGTGAGTTGACCAGAACGATGCCGTCACCCAAATACGGATGCCCCGGGCGGAGGGAGAGGCTCACCGGATGGGCCTGGTCGAATGGACGGCCATCGTTCACGGTGGGGTCTTGACCGCCCTGGAAGCGTTGATAGGGGCCGTTGTAGCCTTGCAGGCCTACGAGCCGGTCGGCCGTGACGGTGGCGCTGTGTCCGGAGGAGTTGTGCAGCACGGCGCCCTTCTCGAAGAAGCGCACGAAGACGTGCGGTTCCAGCTCCTGCGGGCCGCTGGTCGGTATTCCCAGGTCGACATCGAACTCGTCGTAGTAATCCGCCCAGTAGTAGGACCCCCAGGGATCGGCCGTGATCGAAAGGTATCCGTCGCTCAGTGTGACCAGGGTGAATACGAAGCGCATGAACTGGAAGTCGTCCCGTGTTGGGTCCGGCGTTCCGCCGGTTCCGGGGAAATCCATGTTGGCCAGGAGCAGGGTGGCCATCGGCTTGCGTCCCCTAGCAGCGAACTCGTCCTGCGTGTCCTTGATCCACCACCACCAATCCAGAGTCTGGCCCAAGGAGGCGTCCTCGCCGATCATGCCGTTCTTATCGCCCCAGGCCACGGAATCCCAACCACCGGAGTTGAGGATCACATAGGCCTCGCCGGCCGTCCGCCGCAGGGAGGCGGTTACCTTCTCGGCTCCCACGCGAAATGCGGCATCGACATCAATCCCCTCTCGATAGTCGTTGACATGGTTGCCATTGAGATCAATATCATGCGTGCAGGGGTTGTCGTCCCCATAGGGGGGCGCGCCGACCCACAGGCCGTCGCTGGCGTAGCCGTCATAGAAGCTCAGATCTACGATGCTGGCAAACCAGTCTCCCACGAACTCGTTGTAGCGTTTCCCCGCGAACTCGGGCAGAGCCGGCGCGTAGTCAGTGTAGTTGGCGAGGAATGTGTCCTCGCTGTACAGCAGACAGCGCACGCCGCTAGACGTATGCGCCCACGCCGCCTCCGGCATCTTCCCCGACGTCTCCATCCCCGCCCCGCCATTGATGTCCCGCGTGGAGAAAATCAGGATGTTTGGGTTGAGCGCCTTCAGGGTTTGAGCGTAGGCAGTGCTGGTCTTGCTGGTCACCACCATATCGAACTTGGCCTCGTACCAAGCGGCCGCCCCACCCCAGGTGAAGGAAGCGATGTGGGGAAAGGGTTGCATCGTCCGCGCGCCGGCGGGGGCAGCGGAGGCGATGCCGCCGACCAGCGTGCCGGCAAAGGCAAACACCAAGAGCGCCGCGAGCAGACGGCTTGAGCACTTGGGGCAGATCGGCTTTCCCCGGTCTTTCCCCTGGCCAGCGGCGTACCCAGCTAGTCTCTCAGTCATCGCATCCCACCCTTCCCATCATGGAGTAAGGCCCTTCGCGCGGGCCATCATGCAGGCCGCCTCGGCGCGGGTAAGCTCTTGCTCCGGGCGAAAGCGGCGATCTCCTTGGTTGGATGGATCCTCGCAGCCTTCCGTCAGCCCATCCGCATGGGCTGCCCCGACCCACTTGCGGTACCACTGCCCCTGGGCCACGTCATCGTAGTACATCTGCGCCGGCTCGGGCGGCTGATAGTCGCGGCCATGGATCATGCGCGTGAAGAAGACAACGGCCTCGGCGCGCGTATGCGGGCGCAACGGGCAGAACTGGAGCGGGGCGGCCGTGCATCCGGCGGTGTAGCCATCGCGCCAGAGGCCGTCGGCCCATTTCGCGTACCAGGAAGTTAGCTCCACGTCGGTGAAGACCGCCGAAGTCGGCTGCTCAGGGAGGAACCCGCCACCGTGAATGCCGCGCTCGACGAACACCGCTGATTCGGCGCGGGTCATGGACTGGCCCGGGCAATAGCGCCGCGGCGTCGTGCTGCACCCGGCGACGTATCCGGCGCGGTACAAGCGCTCCACATAGGAGTTCGCCCAGTGGGAAAGCGGGACGTCTTCAAAGGTAGGAGGCTCGACGGTCCCGTCATCGAAGCGGAAGCCTCCGTCGGCGTTGAAGCTGACGCGATGGCCAGCCACCTGGACGTGGAACCATCCCCCTTCCTCCACCAAGAAGGCGTCGTCCGCAGCGACCTGGCTAGCAGATGCCCCGGCATCGACTGCCTGCAACACATGCAGGAAATAGGTCTCACTTGCCGGGTCGTTGGGTACCACGGCGATCTCCTCTGCCGAAAGCGTCACTGCGGCGGCCGTGGGGAGGAGCCTCTTCATCCAGAGAGCCCCACCCCCGTTCACGACGGTGACCAGCCCGGCCCCTCGATCCTGGGGAGCAGCGCCGGGATCCACACGCCACTTCCTCTCGATTCCCAGGCTCGGCGTTACGACTCTGTCGAACAGCACGAACAGGTCGGGCTTGATGTAGACCAGCTGACGGGTGAAACGGGACAGCGTTGCTGGATCGTACGCGTTGGTCGCGTCCGCATAGACGTAGTCGTAGGTTGAAGTGGTCGTGGAGGCAAGGATGCCTGGGCCGACGTCGTAGATCGAACCAGGCTGATAGGTTTCCACGCCTTGGGCGAGCGTGGGAAAGTCGACGATTCGCCTTTGGCCCTGTCCCGCGATGAGCAGAGGCTCGGCCGGTCCATCGAGCAGTAGCCCCTTCCTTTCCAGGATGAGCGCGTTTTGGGCATAGGCGTCGCTCTCGCTCCAGTGGTAGCGCTGCGCGACGAAGAGCGCCGCCAGGTCGTCTGGCGAAGTGAACCCGCTGCGCATGGAGACCCAGCCAAGCTTCTCGAAATGCCGCGTCGCGGGGAAGCCGATCTGCTCGGGCGAGCGAGGGTCGACCCATTTGTCTTCAAGGATCAACTGCAGCATCATGTCCCACGATCCGCCATCGACGAACAACTCGGGAGAGGCGTGGCTGCGCAGCCACGCGCCAAGCTCACCGATCTTCTGCTCCTGAGCGTCGGGCGAGAAGCGCCGGCGGCTGTACAGGAACATGGGTTGGACGAAGGACAGCCGAATGCCGCCTTCCGGCGAGGAGCCGCCGACACGCTGGTAGGCTTCGCCCTCCGGCCGCAGCATGTGCGCCTGAAACTCGGCCCCGTGGCGGAGAACCTCGCTGCCGTAAACAAACTCGTCGGATAGCTTGCCGGTCGCGGTGTTGAATGCCAGCAAATAGGGCGCCAGGTGCCAGGGCAAGACATCGGTCCCACTCGCCTGGAAGTAGTCGAACGAATTGCCGACCTTCCCCAGCCCGCCGTGCCAACCCCCGTCCCCTCCTTGCGCCTCGAGCGCGGGAAGGATCTTTCCCACCCAGTCGCTGTCGAAATTGGCCAGATACTCCGCCGCCTTCTGGTTGACTTGCGCGTACGAGGCATCCCCAACCCTGGAGGGCTCATAGAGCGCAAATCCGACAATCACGTAGGCATAGTGGGAGATCTCGTTCGAAC
>Ga0209642_10003423_pt1 | contig 10262 bp, 12 predicted proteins | sample RifCSP19_2_FD_184025 | JGI IMG/M metagenome (GOLD analysis project Ga0209642, IMG submission 184025) | Soil microbial communities from Rifle, Colorado - Rifle CSP2_sed 19_2 (SPAdes) (version 2) | ecosystem: Environmental > Terrestrial > Deep subsurface > Rock core/Sediment | place: Rifle... | reverse complement strand
TGTCAAATTTTTTCTCTACGAACGCTGTTTGCTTTTACCACCTTCAAATAATCCTAACTCATTCTTATAGGGAATATTAAGATGGCTGTATGCACTTTCTGAAGCCTTTCGTCCATGCGATGTCCTGATGATAAAGCCTGATTTCAGAAGAAAAGGTTCAATAACATCCAATAAAACGTCTGTTTCTATTTGGAGAGTTGAAGCAAGTGCTTCAATCCCGGCAGGTCCTCCTTTATAATTGAGGATAATGGTTTTCAGCAATTTTCTGTCTGTTTCACCCAAACCATATTCATCTATGCCTTCGAGGGCTAACGCTTCCATGGCTACATCTTTCGTTATTTTTCCTTGAGCCCTAACCTGTGCGTAGTCACGAACACGTTTTAATAATCTATTTGCAACCCTTGGAGTGCCTCTCGCCCTCCGCGCTATTTCATAAGCACCATCCTGTTCAATAATTATATCCAGTATTGCTGAAGAGCGTTTTACAATTTTGACCAGATCTTTCTCATTATAAAAATCCAGATCTCTTGTAATCCCGAATCTTTCTCTTAAAGGTGAGGATAACAGGCCAGACCTGGTTGTTGCACCAATCAATGTAAAAGGTTCAAGCCTGTATCTGTGAGTTCTTGCATGTACACCTTTATCGAATATGAAATCAACTGCAAAATCTTCCATAGCTGGATAAAGAAATTCCTCCACGACTTTAGGTAACCTATCAAATCGCCCCCTTTTTCTAAAGCCGGTCCGGAAGATGTAATAATCTTGGTTCCCATCTCATTGGCGATAATATGAGCTAACGTTGTCTTTCCCAGTCCCGGGGGACCGTTGAACAAGATGTGGTCTATAGGTTCTTCTCTCTTCAACGCTGCTTCAATAGCAATCTTTAATGTTTCTACAATTTTATCCTGCCCTGTATACTCAGAAAGCCGTTTGGGTCTTAAGGTTATGTTATTATCTTCATCTAACGAACTATCTTCTTTTAAAATATCGGGAATTTTATTCGACTCTTCATATATCATTTCTTTTGACCTCTATATACTTCCTCAAATAATTCTTCAGATGAAGTTATACGTGGATTTCGTCTCATAGCTTCCTCTATCATTTCTCGTGCTTCTGTTAGTTTATGGCCTAATTGAGTTATAAGAACATCTTCGACTTCCTTCCTGAAATCTTCTGCAATTTCAGCTGTTACTTCAATTTTAGGCATTAGTGCATACATTGCTACCTTTCCTTTGAGAGTAGCAATAATTTTTTCTGCTTTTCTTTCTCCGATGCCTTTTAACTGTCTTAAAGCTTTAGAATCTTTTTCCTCAATAAAACGCGCTATATCCCCAACAGGTTTTATAAGAGCTTTAATGGCAGCGGTAGGGCCTATATCTTCAACTGATATGAAAAGCTCAAAAAACTTTTTATCGAAGGGGTGTTTAAATCCTACAAGAATTGGTTTAGGCTGTCTTTCTGTCTGGTTATACGAGATATGCAATTTTAATTCTTTCATTCCCTTTTTTTCATCTTCTTTAATTTCGTTTATCAAATAAGCCGGGATTAATATGTCATAACCGATTCCACCTACTAACAATGTAACTCGGTCATCAAATGTTTCTATTAATTCTCCTTCCAGATAAGATATCATCTGCCCTTCCGCGGATTCTTTCTATAAAATGCCGTCAATGCTATAGCCAATGCATCTGTAGCATGAAAGGATTTAACATCAGTCATTTTAAGCAAGTTCTTTATAGCTTCTCTTACCTGATACTTATTTGCCCCTCCATATCCAGTCAAGGAATTTTTCACTTCTTTTGGCGTAATCTCTATCATAGAGACATTATTTTGAGAAACAGACAGATATATGATACCTAACACTCCTCCTAATAATATACCAGCCTTGGGATATCTGACCAAGGAAAATATATTTTCTATTGCTATCAAATCTGGATTTAATGAACGTATAAGTTGATTTATGTCTGAATGAATTTGGAATAATCTGTTAGAGACAGGTTCTTTTGCAGACGTCTTAATGTAACCACATTTGACTATAGAGGGAGTAACCTTATCACATCTAATTGCACCAAAGCCTGTACTCGCTAAGCCCGGGTCTATGCCAAGTATAATCATATAACAAATCGTGAATCTATTTCAGGCGAATTATTTTTTCCTTGGTGCCTCAAAGAGTATCTCCTCCACCATCCGGCAGAGGATATGCCCGAGAGTTATGTGTGTTTCTTGTATATGCGGGGTTTTGTCGGATGGAACAATAAATGCATATGTTGCCTTTGATGCAAACTTGTCTCCTTTCATTCCGGTAAAAGCAATAGTTGTCAATCTTCTCCTTTTTGCTACATCCATTGCCTTGAGGATATTGGGTGAATTACCGCTCGTACTGATTGCAATGACAACATCTCCCTCATTTGAAAGAGATTTAAGCTGCTTGGCAAAGATCTCAGAAAAGTCATAATCATTTGCAATGGATGTAATTACTGCCATGTCTGCATTGAGTGATATTGCCGGAAGACTGGGACGCTCTTTCTGGAATCTATTAATAAATTCTGCTGCAATGTGAGAGGCATCTGTTGCGCTCCCACCATTACCAAAGAGAATTAATTTTTTACCTTTATTGAAAGCATCAGCAATAACCTTTGCAACCTCAATGATAGTGTCAACATTCTCTTCTGCAAATTTCTTTTTTACCTCGATGCTTTCTTCGAATGCCTTGAGTATCTTGTCCTTCATAATGCTGAAATGGGTCTAAGGATATAAATCGTTACGCGTAACGCGTCAAGGTATTTCTTGGCCGCTTGAACCTCAACTTCGTATTAGGGTAACCCAATGAGATTTTTATGTCAATCAGGAATCTCTTAGTTATTTGTAGGGAACAAAGACTACGTCTTTTATCTCTGATGCAGGGCCTTCCTTTGAAGGTCCAAGGGCAGTGACCTTATAATTCCTTTTTGTTAGCGGTTCCTCTTTATCGATAAATGTAGGTATCGTGGTTTCTCCAATAAACAGGTAGCCAGTGGTTTTATCTATTTCCCTGTAAACCCTGTAACCAACTACCCATGTATCGGGTACTTCTTTCCAGATGAGATACACTTTATCATCTTTTACCACTGCCTGGAGTCCTCCAGGAGCAGACGGAACAAAATCAGAAGGGCTTACCTCAAGCTCCTCTGATGCAGACCCTTCATCTCTTATAACCCTTCCACTCAAGCTCCTTATTGTATAATAAACAGTTTTCTCTGCATTAAAACTATCCCTGAAGGATGTTTCCTTAACTGGTTCTTTATTAAAAGGAGTTAAAGAGTAAATGCCTTTCTTGTCACTTTTGTAGATATTATAGAGAATTTCATCTCCTGCACTTCCCCAGGTTAAAGTAAGGGAATCAAACTCAATTTTGAACGAAAGTTTTTCAGGAAGGGATGGCGGCTCTTTTGGCATAATCTCTATGATATTTGAGTCATTGCTTAATACCCCTCTCAGATTCTCAGAAACAATTTTATATGTATATTGAGAGTCGATTTTAAAATCAGTATCAGTATAAGACCGCTTATCAGGCTCAAGAAAGATGATAATAGAGGGGGACGGGGGGATTACTTTCATAAGTTGAAATCCCTTTATTGTCAACTCTTCACCTGCCGGGAAATCCCAAAATAAAAGAATCTCTGATTCTCTGTGGATAGCCCTCAGGTCTGAAGGTGCATCAGGCTTTTCATATGATTTCAGGGTGGGTTCGCCTTTTTTCCCACACGAGATAATCAAAAGGCAAAAAATAAGAAGGAAGGGGAGAAGGGAAGAACGGGAGAAACGGAGCAATACCATGTCACCAAGTCTCCATGTCACCGAGTCTCCGCATCAATCTTTTTATCTGTTTCCTGACTTCATCAGGTGATGTGCTACCAGTGGACTTCTTCGCCTTCACTGACTCTTCTGGTCTAAGGAAAGGATAGATATCATCTGAAATTAACGGAGAATATTTATTCAATTCCCTCAGAGTAAGTTCCCCGAGCTTCTTCTTTTTCGAAATGCAATAAAGGACAATCCTGCCTGTGATCTTATGTGCCTTCCTGAAAGGCAATCCTTTCTTAACAAGATATTCTGCAATATCTGTTGCCGTCGAGTATCCCTCCACTGCAGTTTCATACATCCTGTTTGTATTGAATTTTATTCCTGGTAACATTTCATTCAGGATATCCAGACAGGCTTTGACTGTATCAACAGTATCAAAAAGAGGCAGCTTATCTTCCTGTAAATCTCTATTATATGAAAGTGGCAACCCCTTCATTATGGTCAAAAGGGAAAAGAGGTTTCCATAGACTCTTCCTGTCTTCCCCCTGATGAGTTCTGCCACATCCGGATTCTTCTTCTGTGGCATTGCACTCGACCCTGTTGTAAAAGCATCAGGCATCTCTATGAATCTGAATTCTTCTGTTGACCATAGCACAAGCTCTTCGGCAAGCCTCGACAGATGCATGATAAGTATTGATGAATTCGAGAGAGACTCTATAACAAAGTCCCTGTCAGATACCGAATCAATACTGTTTTGAGATATGTCATCAAAACCGAGGAGTCTTGCTACATAGACCCTGTCTATTGGAAAGGTTGTCCCTGCAATTGCAGAAGCTCCAAGGGGAAGGATATTAATCCTTTTCAATGTATCCTTGAATCTTTTTTTATCCCTTTCAAGCATCTCAACATAGGCAAGGATGTGATGTGGCAGCAGAACCGGTTGTGCCCTCTGTAAATGTGTATAGCCTGGCATCAGGGAATTAATATGTTTTGTTGCAACATTGAGGAAAGTCTTCTGAAATTTCTTTATCAGAGATAATATTTCCTTTGACTCCTCCCTCAGGTATAACCTGAGATCAAGTGCTACCTGGTCATTCCTTGACCGTGCTGTATGGAGTTTCCCACCGGCGTCACCTATCTTTTTTATTAATGCAGATTCGATATTCATGTGGATATCTTCGAGGTCTTTTTTGAACTTGAATTTTCCTTTCTCTATATCTGCTGCAATCTCCTTAAGGCCCTGTATTATCTTTTCAGAATCTTCTTTTGTAATGATCCTCTGCTTACCGAGCATCTTTGCATGTGCAATGCTTCCCTCGATATCATATCTCCAGAGCCGGTTGTCAAAGGAGATGGATTCTGTAAAGTGTTCAACAATCTTTGATGTTTTAAATTTAAATCTTCCTGCCCATGGTTTTTTCATCTTGAACTCCGTCTCTGTCACCCTGAACCCTGCCCTGAACTTGTTTCATGTGTTGATTCAGGGTCTCATAATGTATGATTTTAGATGCTGAAAACAAGTTCAGCATGACATAGACTAAACTATAAAAAATATATTATTTTTAAAGGATTTTTAAATTGACAATGCATAATTGCAAAGTATAATATACCAAAACTTAAGTAAAGATAAAGATTATTCATAAATCTACTGGGCATTTAAAAATATCCTGTTCGTCTTGTATATCTTCATGATCGGCAGTTTCCTCAATGTAAGAAAAAACTATTTGTTTTTGAACATAAGGAGGTAAGAGATGTCAAAGACAGAAAAAAATCTTCAGGATGCCTTTGCAGGAGAATCACAGGCAAACAGGAAATACCTCGCCTTTGCAAAAAAGGCAGAACAGGAGGGATATAAGCAGGTTGCCAAACTCTTCAGAGCTGCTGCTGAAGCTGAAACAGTCCATGCACATAACCACCTGAGGACACTTGGCGGAATCAAGAGTACAAAAGAGAATCTCGAGGAAGCAATAAGCGGAGAATCCTATGAATTCCAGAAGATGTACCCTCAGATGATTGAAGATGCAAAGGCAGAAGACAAAAAAGGAGCACTCCAGAGCTTCAATTATGCAAATGAGGTAGAGAAGATCCATGCAGAACTCTACAAAAAGGCCATTACAAATCTTGGCAAAAATCCCGAGGTAGATTATTATGTATGTCAGGTTTGTGGAAACACAGTTGAAGGTGAGCCACCAGATAAATGTCCTATTTGTAATTCTCCAAAAAAGATGTTCAAGAAGATCGATTGATATATACAAGAGAGCTAAATGAAAATCATTGCATTCCTCGGAAGCCCAAGGAAAGATGGAAACACCGAGCTTCTCCTGAAAGAGACTATTAGGGGAATCGAAGATTCTGGGCTTAAAGTACATGTATTTAATCTGAACCTCATGAGTATCTCTCCATGCCAGAACTGTGGAGGATGTGAAGACACTGGTATATGTGTCTTTGAAGATGACATGTCCCAGATCCATAATACCATCAGGGAAGCTGACAGGATTATCCTTGCTTCTCCCATCTTTTTCTTTGGAGTAAGTGCCCAGGCAAAGATAATGATAGACAGGTGCCAGTGTTTCTGGTGTGAAAAATACCTTTTGAAAAAGCCTATACCAGAAGGCCAATATGGAAGAAAGGGGCTTTTATTATTAGTAGGTGGACAGAAAAAAGAAGTTGGCATTCAGTGTTCTGAGGCAACAGCAAAGGCATTTTTCAGGACAATCAGTGTTCCTGTACATGAAACTCTTGGCTTTCTTGGTATTGATGCAAAGGGTGCGATCCTCAATCACCCAACAGCATTGAGTGAAGCCTATCAGGCAGGGAAAAAATTAATACAAACACACTAAAGGTATTTGTCATTGCGAGGAGTCCTGAGACATCGGGACGACGAAGCAATCCTGAAAAGCGAGATTGCCACGCCCTTCGGGCTCGCAATGACAATGAAAAAGCATATGTTGCATCAACTATAATTACTCTACAAACAAAAGGAGGATGAAATGGTTTCAAAATTACCTGATCAGTTCGTAAGTGTAAGAAAAAGATTCAAGAGATTTGCAGGAGCCCTCGATGACCTTGGCATAGTTGCAAGGGAATCAGGCCCCCTCAGTGAGAAGACCTCTCACCTTGTACAGTTAGCAGCATCTGCTGCCATAAGGTCAGAGGGTTCTGTTCATTCACATACGAGAAGGGCATTAGCAGCCGGTGCAAAACCAGAGGAAATATATCATACGATCCTTCTACTGACAAGTACAATCGGTTTTCCCACGGTTTCTGCTGCTTTGAGCTGGGCTGATGATATCATAAGGAAAAAGCGTTCAAAGAAATGATTTAACCTGTATTATTCAAAGCGAACTCTGTTCCAATGATTGTCGCTCCTTGATTTCACCCTCCCCTCTATCCCCTCCCATCAAGGGAGGGGAGACTAAGGAAGTCCCCTCTCTCCTTGTGGGAGAGGGTTAGGGTGAGGGGTAAATACTTAAATAACTTTTAAGACCTTTATGTATTTATAACATAAGAGCAGTGGCATACACAGTCTCTATCTCTATTCTCTATCTCTATTCTCTATCTCTATTCCCTGTCCCATCCGTATCTGCCGATGAGGGGTACGAAAACGCACGGTGTATGGCGTTCTTCAAAGAGTCCGGCCTTTGATTTTCTAACCTTTATAAGTTGCTGCGAGAAACGCTCTCCAACAGGGGCAACAATGATTCCTTCCTCGGATAGCTGTCCCATAATCGGCTCAGGTATCTTTGGAGTTGCAGCAGTAATCATGACCCTGTCAAAGGGTGCTTCCTCCTGCCATCCCAGGGTTCCATCCCCAACCTTTGTATGAATGTTGCTGTATCCGAGGAAACGAAATCTTCCTTCCGTCTTTTCAACAAGCACAGCAACCCGTTCTATGGTATAAACCTCTTTTGAAAGCTCAGCAAGGATTGCTGCCTGGTATCCCGAGCCTGTACCCACTTCCAATACCTTCTCATTACCTTTAAGTTCGAGAAGCTCTGTCATAATAGCAACCATGTAAGGCTGTGAAATAGTCTGGCCTTCATCAATCGGAAGTGCCATATCATCATAAGCCTTATACTGAATGGGCTCGTCAACAAAGAGATGTCTCGGGACCTTCTTCATTGCCTTTAGGACACGCTCGTCTTTGATACCTCTCGGGATGAGTTGTGTATTTACCATAAATTCTCTCAATTCATCAAAGCCCATTTTAAATCCTAAATTTAGTTTCTTGAGTTTTTGTGTTCATTGGGTTTATGGCGTTTTGTAACTCAATAAACTGTGCAAACTCAAAAAACTCTATAAACTTGTTAGTCTTTTAGAAATCTCCCTCGCAGCTAATACCCCGGATGCGGATGCCTGGATAAGTCCCCTGCTTACTCCTGCTCCATCACCTACTGCAAAAAGGTTTTCTATTTCTGTCTCAAGAGATTCTGTTAGTTTTGGATACCTTGAATAAAACTTTACCTCAGCCCCATACAGCAGGGTATGCCTTGAATTAACTCCGGGTGCAATTTTGTCGAGGACTTCAAGCATCTCAAGGATGTCAGACAGATAACGGAAAGGCATGACAAAACTTAAATCGCCCGGGGTTGCATCTTTGAGCGTTGGTTTTACAAGTCCTTTTGATATCCTTTCATTTGTTGACCGTCTTCCCTGATGGAGATCTCCAAGTCTCTGAAGAATCACCCCTTTACCCAGGAGATTTGCAAGTCCTGCAATATACCTCCCATACAATATGGGTTCGTCAAAAGGCTCTGTAAATGATGTGCTCACCAAAAGTGCAAAGTTTGTATTATTTGTCTTCCTGTTTGCATAGCTGTGGCCATTAACAGTCCATATCCCTTTGAGGTATTCCTTTACAACCTCACCATAGGGATTCACACAGAAAGTTCTTACCTTGTCAAGGAACTTTCCTGAATAGAATATTAGTTTAGGTTCATAAGTTATTTTTGTAAGTGGTTCAAATACAGAGGCTGGCACTTCAACTCTCAGGCCTATATCAACAGGGTTTCTGTAGAGTGTAAGATGCAGTCTCTTTGACTCTCTTTCAAGCCATCTCGAACCTTCCCTGCCCGGTGAAAGGATAAGGTATTCGGAATGGAGACTCCTGCCATCCTTAAGCCTGATCCCTATCACCTTTCCCTTCCTTGCAATCACCTTTTCAGCTTCTGAATCAAAAACTGTTTCTGCCTTTTGATTAATATCTTCCTCAATCTTCTTTAGAAGTGCCTTGCACCGGTCAGTTCCTATATGCCTTATTTTTGAAGGGATGAAATGGAGATTATTTTTAGAGGTGAGTTTTTTAATTCCACGTATTTCATCTGAGTTGCCTCCGTAAATTTCCTTTGGAGCTCCGTATTTCACATAAATTTCATCTACATAATTAATCAGGGATTTCAGTTTCTCGATGTCTATATATCTTGATAGGAAACCACCAACTTCAGGGGAGAGGTTTAATTTTCCATCACTGAATGCCCCTGCTCCACCCCATCCACTGAGAAGCGCGCACTCAGGGCAGGTTTTACATGAGATTTCTTTTATCTTCATAGGACATATTCTTTTGTCGAGGTCCTTGCCCTTTTCAATGATGAGGATCTTTGCAGTCTTTTTCTTTTCGAGGATTTCAAGGGCAGAGAATATACCGGCGGGTCCTGCACCGACGATTATTACATCATAATTTCTTTTCAATGGTATCTATGCCTGAATATATTAACTAAAATTTATCTTCAGCGAATTCAAAGCCTCATAGTTTGTTAGGTCAAGGTGTATGGGCGTAATGGAGATATAACTATCCCTCACAGCCTGGATATCCGTATCCTCACTATGCTCTCCATGGAGCTGGCTTCCCCCGATCCAGTAATGTCTCTTCCCCCTCGGGTCATGTATTTCCTTGATAGAATTGCTGTAAGCCATCTTTCCCTGGTGTGTAAATCTTACTCCTTGAATTTTACTTTTATCCACATTCGGCACATTGATATTCAGCAGGGTATCACGCGGAAGAGACTTCTCAAGGATAAATCTCCCAATTTTTATAGCGAAAGAAGATGCAGTTTCAAAATGTAGTGGTTGTGCCTCTTCGCCGGTAACGAGAGAGATGGCAAAGGATGGTATGCCCAGTAGTGTACCCTCAAATGCACCGGATACTGTACCTGAGTAAGTTATATCACCTCCAAGGTTACCTCCCATGTTTATACCTGACGCAACGAGTGCAGGCTTTTCAGGCAAAAGCTTGTTAACAGCTAAAATTACACAGTCTGTCGGAGTGCCATCAATGCTATAAACACCTTCTCTCAGTTTTTCAACCTTAAGTGGTCTGTGTAATGTCAGGGAATGACTTACTGCACTTCTTTCCCTGTCAGGAGCAACAATGTATACATCCCCATGCTCCTTCATTGCTGTATAAAGGGCAATAAGGCCGGGAGAATGAATCCCGTCATCATTTGTAATAAGAATAATAGGCATCATCAGTATTTTATCAG
>Ga0209642_10003419_pt1 | contig 10268 bp, 11 predicted proteins | sample RifCSP19_2_FD_184025 | JGI IMG/M metagenome (GOLD analysis project Ga0209642, IMG submission 184025) | Soil microbial communities from Rifle, Colorado - Rifle CSP2_sed 19_2 (SPAdes) (version 2) | ecosystem: Environmental > Terrestrial > Deep subsurface > Rock core/Sediment | place: Rifle... | reverse complement strand
ACGCCGTCGGAGATGCCGACCAAATGAATCTTATTGATCTCGTTGGTCAATTTCTCGATATTGTAGGCATATTTCTCCAATGCGATAATTTTCCGAACATCCCCGGTTTTGTTTCTCGAAACATCATCGAACAATGGGATTACATTTCTTTTTATCTCTCCAAGGTTATCCTGTATCAGTCTTACCAGACGGACTTCCTCTATACTTCCCGCGTCGCTTGATGATTCTTCATGCTTGATATAATTTATCGTGTCGCTTTCCATATCATTTAACAAATTAATTGCACGCCTTGAATACTTATCGTCACGATTTATAATGAAGTGATGAATGGCAAGTACCAGGTTATATGACTTGTTATGCATATTGTCGATAGTAAAAATGCTTTTGCTGACCTCTTTTAACGAGGATGTCTCCTTGACGATTCGATGAACCATATAAATGGAGTACCCTCCAACGGAAATGACACCGGAAAAAGACACCAGCGAGAAGGCAAGCATAAAGGTTCTGAGGCTTTTTTTCGTTTTCCCGCTGGACATGGTGACCATTGATCCTTTTCCTTTTTCGCCCCGAATGTCCGGGCAAGGTGACATCGAATTTACGTTCGGTCCGACAACCCCGGGAGGGCCTCCCGGAACGCTGTGCACAATATTGCGATCTCCTCACGAACGTTCCCGTCGGTCGCACCGGTATTCGCAACCTCGGCGGACATCCGCTCCTGCAACCCCCGCAATGCCAGGACCCTCGTTCGCAACGCTTCACGCGCCGCGTCCAGGGTCTCGTTCAGCTCCACCACCCGGCCTTCCGGGACGTTCGTCTTCAGGTCCCCGGTCCCGATCCGGGACATCGCCTCGTCCAACGTCCAGGGTCTCGTTCAGCTACACCACCCGGCCTTCCGGGACGTTCGTCTTCAGGTCCCCGGTCCCGATCCGGGACATCGCCTCGTCCAACGGCGCCAACGCCTCGGCGATCTTCCGGAAGGCGGCGCGTGCGGCGGCAAGGGCGAACAGGAGGAGCACCCCTGCCGAAACCAGGAGACTACTCAGCAGAACGGGGGAGACGATCTCCCACGGACCGGCAACCGTCACGTGGGAACGGAAGATTTGCCGCTCCAACCCCTGCGAGGAAAGATGCCAGATCGCCCCTCCGGCGGCGAAGGCGATGAAGAGCCCCAACAGGAGAAAACAGAGGGCAAACCGTCCCTGGAGCCGGCGGCTGATGAAGTATCGCCTTCTTCGATATGGGCGTCCCGCGCCGTTTCGGTTCCCCATGAACCCTCCCATCCTTTCCTCCGAGGCGGGACCCGGACCCGTCACTTCACGTGGCACTGGAAGCAGAGGGCGCTTCGCCGGTTGCTCACGGAGAGGTAATACTTCTCCTTCGAATACACGTTGTGGCACGTCCCGCAACCGACCTTCCCGTTGAAGAGGACGATGGCCGGGTTGAACATCGACGGATGGACGTAGTGGCCGCGACGATACGCCTTCATGTAGTCGACCCCGACGGGGTGGGAGCTTCCACCGTGGTTGTAGACCCCTGCCCCTGCCCCGACCCGGAGGGCGGTGGGCCGGGTGGAGGTATCGTCGTGGCACATGAGACACTCATGGGAGGCCCGGTCGATGGAGCCCTCGAAGAGGTTCTGCTCGAACCCCACGGCCTTCCTCCGGCTCCCGGTGTGCGCGGGCAGATTCGCTTCCCCGTGGGTGCCGGGAAGCGACTCGTGGCACAGGAAACAGAACCGTCTCCCCCGTTTTTCCGTTCTCATGAGGTGTTCCCGGTTCCCGTGGACATCGTGGCAAGTGGCGCACGTCATCTTCCCGTTCCAGTCGAGCGGGAAGCCCGCTGGAAGGGCCGTCGCCGGCCTCATCCCCGACGGGTGGGAGAGGCCCAGCGATCCATGACATCTCTCGCACAGGCGGTCGATCTCGCGGACGAAAATCCTCTTCGGGCCGGAGAGGGAAAGATGGCATTCGTCGCATTTCCCCTCGAAGTCGTGCACGCGGTTCCCGGGAAGGTCCGCCGAGGCGAGGAGGGGGCCCAGGACGACGGCGAGGATCAGCCAGCGCCGGCGCCTGCGCGGGACGGAAGGCCTCCCCGGGACCCCGGTCGCCCCGGTCGCCGTCCGGTCTTCCTTCAAAGGGTAAAACTCCGCAGGGCGTGCCCCAGGCGATCGATCTCCGCCTTCACCCTTCCCCGGTCCCCGGGGGACTCCACCTGCCTCAGAGCCGCTTCCGCGACGTCTTCGCACGCGTTGCCGAGGGAACGGAAACGCTCCTGAAGCCCGGCCTGCATCGTGTTGAACGATTCCGCCGACTTCCGGAGCTGGTCGTTCTTCCGGAGCCGGATCGGCCGGGCGCCTTGTGCCAAGGCCAGTTCGTCCAGAGCGACTTTGAGCCGGTACACCGGCCCGGCGATCTTGTGGGAGGTGAGCACGGTCGTCAGGGCGACGGCGACGGAGATCACCACCGCTTCGGCGACCAGCGCCACGACGATCGCTCGGGAGAGGGCGTTGTCGGCCGTCACCAGGGAGCGGATGACTTCACCGAAAGACGTCGCCTCTCCCTTCGGGAGGGCCAGGTAGAGGGAGAGGACCGTCCCCCCGAGACCGGCCAGGACGATCCCCGCGAACTTCCCGACGAACTTCCACTCGAAGGTCCGTTCGATCATCTCATCCTCTTTATTTTGCGAACTCCGCATCGTCGATCAACACCTTGTATTTATATCCCGCCCCCAGGTTGACGTTCGTCTTCAACGTCCCCGTGACCGTCGCCACATCGCCCGGTGTCACCAGGTCCGTGGTCACCGCGACGATCCGGTCATCGGGGGCCGTCCCGGTCCCGTCCGACAGGGTGATCCAGTTTTTCTTCAGGATGTTCCTGCTGACCTTGATGACCTTTCCCCGCAAGGTGACCGGGTGATGACCTTTCCCCGCAAGGTGACCGGGCGGTCTTTCAACTGTTCCCTTCCCGAAAAAATCTCCTCGACGGTTTTCTCTTTCCCCGTTTTTTTTATCTCGCCTTTTTTCGGGACGGGGGCCACAGGGCTGCTCTTCGGATGGGCGACCGACGCCATCGCCTGGTTGTCCGGCCGGGGTACGTTTTTTACAACCCTTATCCGCGCGACGAAACGGATTTCATCGAAGGTCCTGTTCATCGCCTTGCTCTCGAACGTCTTCATGACATCTCCACCCACGTACTCGATCGGGTCACCGACGGATACCCGGAGGGGGGACGTCGCAAGCCATATCTTCTTGCCGGCTTCCTTCAGTCGGATGTACGTGTAATTCCCCGCGTTTTTCGTATAGATGACGGTCCCGGCGTGGATCGTTTCCTCCGCGGACAGTCCCGGAACCGCAACGGAGAGGACCGCCAGCATTGCGACGATGAAACGTACGGCTTTCACACTTCCTCCTGAATCTTACGGATATTCTTCCGGGTTATGCTCTTCGCCGTGGCACGTCAGGTAACACCGGCCGCTGAAGGTTCCCAACTTTTGGAAGTACAGCCTCCCCGAACTGTCCGGCTGAACGATGGTCAGATCGAAATTGATGAGGTGGGCGTTGTTCACGGGATTGCCCTGCGTCATGCTGATGCCGTGGGGGTCGTGGCATGCGGAGCATGGAGCTTTTTTGTCTACGATATGCTTCTTGTGCTCCTTGAAACTCCGGTTACCGAGGATGCTCGACCTGCCGTGGCAGGCGTAGCAGAGCGCATAGGCCGCGGCGCTCTCCGTGAAATTGTCGGCCGTCGCGTAATTCTTCGCCAGGAGGTGGTTGTTGGTCGAGCCGTGGGGCCCCTTCGGCCCTGCCGGGTCGTTGTTGTTGTGGCAATCCGTGCAGAAGATCCTGCTGGAGGTGGTGTAGGGAGGCAGAAGACTCGGGACGTTCGGGTTCACCCCCTGCGCCATGACGGGGTGGAAGGAGGGGTTCGCCGGGTTGAACTCCAGCCGGGTGTTCAACTGGGCGATCTGCCGGGTGATGGACAGAGTGGTGGTGAAATTCGTATCCGCATGGCACTTGAAACAGATCTCGTACTGGTTCTGTGAATACCGGATCGCCTGTCCGGACGCGTCGATCCCCTTTACGCCGGCCGTCGCCCCCGAAACGAGAGGAGCGCCCGTGGAAGGGATCGCGTTGGACTGATGGGAGTTGTGGCAATCGGCGCACTCGACGTGTTTTTGGACGCCGCCGCCCGGCAGGAAGCTTTCCGCCGGGTCGTGCACGCCCGCGTAGTTCTGCACGAAATGCCCGTACTGCTTCGTCAGTTCGTTCCCGATGTTCTTCGCCGCCACGTTCCCGGTATGGCACACGAGGCAGTTGTCTTCGTCGACGGCGTAATGGAGCAGCCGCGCGTGCCCGCCCGCGGTATGGGGGACGTGGCAATTCCTGCATCCGTTCTCCGACACCGTGGGATACGTCGATTCGAACCACGGGTTCGTCCCCTGCCCGTTCCACGTCTTCCCGGAGGTGGAATGGGACGTCGACGGCCAGCCGTCCTTCTCGTGGCATGCGGTGCAAAGGGCCGAATACCGATCCGACATCACGAGGAATTTGCCGAAGCTGTTTTCATGCGGGTCGTGGCACGCGGTGCACTGCATCTCCCTGTTCTTGTCGAGCTTCACCGGCGGGGGCAGTATGGAGGGGTCGGCCAGCTCGAGGTTCCCGGCCGCGAGGCCGCTGTCGTACACGAAGGAGACCGGGTGGTCGTCCGACAGGTCGGTGCCGAGCTTCGTCCGTCCTTCGGGGATGAAGCGGACACCGCCGGCGAAGGGGATCTCCTGCGGCCGCGTGACCAGCGCCCCGAGGGCGATGGTTCCGTCGTGACAGCTAAGGCACAGTTTCGACGCGCCGGTCGGCTGCCCCACGGTCGCCGTCAAGGTGGAACTCTGGTACGGAACGTAATTTGCCGTTGAATCGCTCCGGTTCCATAGGTACGGGATGTCCCGCCGCGCGTTGTGGGGCGCGTGGCAGAAGACGCAGAGTTCCCCCTCGGTGGTCGATTTGACCGGCCCCGGGCCCGTGATGGAAAGGTTATGCTTCGTGTCGGCGATGCCGCCCGACGACACCCCGCCGGGGATCAGGGAAAACGACAGCATCACGACGATCAAGCCCAGCGGATATTTTCGGATCATTGCGGGAGTTCCCCTCCCTTCATGTACTGGAAGATCTGAACCCTTTTATTATATGAGTCGGAAACGAAGACCCTGTCCCTGCCGTCGATGAAGATACCGGAGGGAAGCCAGAATTCGCCGAACCCCTGCCCGTGTTTCCCGAAGGCCATGAGGAGCCTTCCCTCCTTGTCGAACACCTGGACGTTGGCGAAGAGCGCGTCGACCACGTAGATGTTCTCGTCGCTGTCGACGGCGACCCCCTTCGGCCGGGAAAAGGTTCCCGGGCCATCGCCGGGTGCGCCGAACCCGCGGAGGAACCTCCCCTCCTGGTCAAAGACCTGCACCCGGTAGTTCAGGGAATCGGTCACGAGGATGTTGCCGGCCCGCGAAACCGCGATATGGGTGGGGGAGTGAAACCTTCCCTCCTCGTTCCCCTCCTTCCCGATGATCCCTTTCAGCCGATGATCCGCGAGGGAAAACCTCAAGATCCCCGAATGGATCGTGTCCACCACCAGCAATTCGTCCTTTGCCGCGTGGATGGCGACTCCGGTCGGCCTTCCCATCTCGCCGCCCCGGATCTCCCCCGCCGGGTTCCCCCCGTCTTTGGTAAAGACCTTGACCGCCCCTGCCGCGGAGTCGGAAACGTAGACCCGGCCCCTTTTGTCGTCGACGGCGACCCCGATCGGGGAAAGGAGGGCGGCCTCTTTTCCGGGGAACGCGGAATATCTTTTCCCCCTGGGGTCATACACGTGGATCTTTCTCAAGAAATGATCGACCACGTACACTCGCCCCTCGGCGTCCACCGTCACTCCGTGCGGGTTCACCATGGGGGTGTCGGCCTTTCCGGCGAGGTACCGTAAAAAGTTCCGGAACGCGCCGTTCCCGATTCCCATGTCCTCGGGCCGGGAGACGGCGTTCACGAAGTGGATCCTCGGGATCTCCGGCGGCTCGGGCCAGAGGATGACCGGGGTCGGCTCTTTTCGTTCACGAAGTGGATCCTCGGGATCTCCGGCGGCTCGGGCCAGAGGATGACCGGGGTCGGCTCTTTTTCCGGCACCGCCATCTTGAAGCAGCCCGCAAGGAAAACGAGAAGACCCGCGGCCAGGCACAGCGCCGTGCAACTTCTTCCTCTTTTCGTGGCTCCCCTCCTTTTCAATAGAGCGTCCTCTTGATCGCGGCGTACGCGGAGTGCCGGTTCCGGCTCTGATCGCCGATCCGGTCCTCCTCGTTCAGGAACCGGTAAGAGAACTCTCCGCTCCAGATGCCGTAATACCATTCCAGCCGGGCAACGGCCGCCTTGTCGACCGTCCTGTTCGATGTGCCGTCCACCTTGGCGTAGGAACTCTCGATGCTGATTTTGCTCCACCTGGACCATCCCCACTGCAATTGAGAGCCGAATCCGAAGAATTTTTCGTCCGTGTTCGTCTCCTTAAAGGTCGTCTCGCCGTAATATCCCGACAGCCCGAAGGAAACTTCGTCGCCCGGACGGAAGAAAAAATTCTCCGAGGCGCGCCACCGACTCAAGGATACCCCGGTACTGCTTTCCGTGTCTTCCAAGGTCAGCCGGGTGGTGGTCCACCTCCATGCCAGTTCCGTGTCGATGGTCTGCGTCGTGTCTTCATTCAATACGTCGGGGGGGATCCCCGACAGGAATTCCTGCTTCAAACGCGAATACCTGTAATCGATCCTCCAGGCGGACCACAGGTACAGGCCGACGCCGTAGGTCTGGGTATACGTGGCGTCGTCGAAGGCCGGGTTGCTGAGATATGTGTAGTTCACGAGGACGGTCTGGCCTTCCGCGATGGCACCGAAGGATGCACGGCTGATCCTCACGGACGTCCCGAGGATCTCGATTCGATAATCCGTATCCAAAAGGTAAACGATGCTGCGGTCAGCGCTGGTGACGACGATCGAGGGTATGTCCACATTTTTATTATTAAGTAATGTTACCTCTCCGGTACGGAGGATATGAGACTCGTCGATCACATGGAGGAACACTTCTCCAACAGATCGTGTGGTTACCTTGTAATCATGCCCCGTACTGGCGTACAGCGTGCCCCAGGGGATACGGCGTTGGTAATTGAAGTTCAGATCCCCCCCGTAGGTATCCTCCCCTTGAGGGCTGTTTCTTGCGTTTAAAGATCCCGATGTCGTGAGGTTTTCGTAGAGGAGGTGGGAAAAACCGGCGGAGGCGGATGTCGCGTCGACGGTGGATCCCCCCGATGAATCGCTTGTGTACGTGAGATTATAATTGGTGACGAAGTTTCCGGTGTGTCTCCAGTTCAAGTATTCGGAGAGGAAAATGCCGGATGAACTGAAGAAATTACTTTCCGCCCATCGGTATGTGAGGCTGGAGTTCAACAATACCCTGCCGTCAGGCGTGATCCTGTAACTGTTCTGCACCCCCCCGAAGAAATTTTCCGTATTGATTGTCGCGCCCAGCGACGTCCTGTCCATGGCCGTATACGTCGCATTGAGATTCGTGTCGTTGCTCTTTTCCTCATGCCGCATCTGAAGGCGGGTCTCGTCCCGGGTTTCCTCCGAATCGAAAAACCCGGTCTGGTTCAACGTGGTGTGGACATACCCCAATGTCGTGGGGAGTATTCTGTTCTTCAGCATCAGCGTCGTTCCGTACGTGTCGCTCTCGGTTTCCGATCGGCCGGCGAGGCTGCTGGTCAATACGGAGCGTTGTCTCCTTCCGAACAGAATCAAGGTGTACGGTTTTTGCGGAAGAAACGTAAGGTCGAAGGAGTACCCCAGCAGAAAGGAATTGCGGGTGTTCCGCCTGCCCGGGTCCGGTGTCTCGGTCGTCTGCTCCCATTCGGGGGAAAGGCCGACGGTGTAGGTGAGAAAGGCGGGGTGATATCCCCACCCCGATGTTTGCAGGTCCACCCTTTCCTTCAAGGCATGGGAGTCGTTTTCTTCGGCGATGTACGGCCCCTCCCTTTTCTCGGATTCGAAATCGTACGAAAGATCGAGGGCGAGCTGCGGCCGGGCGATGGAGTAATTCCTCCCCCCATACTCCGCGGACGCATTGTCCGGTGGGACAATCCCCCGGAAAAGAACGAGGAGAATAGCCGAAAGAAGAACCGCATGACGACGATGAGTCACGGGCGGTGCCCCTTTACCATGTCTCGCGGTATTCCGCCGTCAGCATGCGGCTGTTCCTGCCGACATGGGCGTTGTGGCAGGATCGGCACTCCCCCTTCCCTTCATGCAGTGACTCGTTGAAGACGAAGCCACCGGCATGGCAGCCAAGACACAACGCATCGGCCTTTTTCCCGAGGAGATACGGTTCCGGGGAGCTGTGCGGGCCGTGGCACTGGGTGCAGAGACCGGCGCTTACCGGGCCGTGGACCCAGAGGCCGTTCCTTCGCGCCGATTCCGCTTACCGGGCCGTGGACCCAGAGGCCGTTCCTTCGTGCCGATTCCGGGGATTTCGTTTCGTGGCAGCCGACACACAACTCGCGCAACGGGGCGACCAGTTCCCCGGGGACGATCCCGGGTTTTGCGATGGAGCCCGCGGCCTTCGCCTCTTTTGAAAAACCCCTGAACCCCCCGGTCTCGGAGGTTTCATGGCAAAGATAACACGCGCCCGAGGCATACGGCCCGTGGGAGAACCGGGTTGCTTCTACGAACGGTCTTCTCTTCCTTTGCCTTGGACCCTGCTCTGCCTTTTTGGCCGCCTCCATCTCCTTTTCCGGGCCTTTTCCCCCTTCGTCGAGAGGCGGAACCCCGGTGAAGAAAAAGGTCAGAACTTTATGCTTTGCGTATCGATCGCACCCTGAACTGCACGCGATGAACGGAATTGCCGCCAGCACAAGGAAGAAGGACCTGCTTCTTCCCTTCATTTCCTTCTTTCCTGTCCTTCTTTCCTGGCGGGGGGCTCCGCGGGGATCGGTTTCCGTTCCACCACGGGAAGGGGCGCACCGACCCACTCCCCGAAACCGTAGACGTTCACCTTCTTGTCCCCCAGCAGGTTGCCGACATAGACCAGGTACTTCACCTTGAAGTCCTTGTCGACGTGCTTTTCGAAAAACCCGACGTTTTCATAATCGACGTGCAGCGGCGACGGGAGGTACATGCTCCCCGTGTGCGGTCCGTACCCCCCGAAAAACAGGAGGAGATCGGTCGTTTTCCCGTCGAAGATCTGGGTGTTCTCGAAAGCAGCGTCCACGACGTAGATCAACCCGCCCCGGTCCACGGCGATCCCCTTGGGTCTCGCGAACCCGCCGAGGGTGTCCCCCTGGTAACCGTACGTTTTCAGGTACTTTCCGCTCGGGTCGAACTTCTGGATCCGGAAATTGAAGGAGTCATTGACATAAAGATTCCCATCAAGATCGACGCTGACATGCGTCGGCCTGTCGAACATGCCCTTTTCTCCTCCTCGTTCTCCGATCGTTTGCACAGTCTTTCCGGTGTCCTTGTCCATCACGACCACTTTATTGTCGGGAAAATCAGCCACATAGATTCTGTCCTTGTAAACCGCTACATCCATCGGCCTCTTCAACTGGTCTTTCCCGCCATACGCCCTCAAGAACTTGTTGTCCTTGTCGAAGACCACGATCTGTTTTCTGGCGCCGTCGGCGACATACTTTACGTCGTCCGCCGTGACCCACAACCCGAGAGGATCCCCAAGAGCGCCTTCCCTTTCGTCCTTGATAAAATCGAACTCTTTCTTCACAAGGTCGAGGAACAACACTTTATTGTATGTTCGGTCAAGGATGTAGATCCTGCCCTTGGAAGTACCGATGCCCTGGGGTCTCGCGATCCGCTTCCGCGAAGGTCGTTTCCCGATCAGCCACTCCTGCAGCGCACCCGCTTTCTTCCCCCCGATATCCTCCTCGGAAGAGATGGAAAGAAGAAATTGCAACCTCGGTTGTTGGGGAAGCGGGGGGAAAAAGGCGGTCTCCACCTTTTTTCCCGCATGCGCGCAACCGAAAAAGAGCAGGGGGATCAGGATCAGTAACCACTTCTTCTTCATGCGTATCCGTCCTTTTACTTCCCGGTTTTTTCCTTGCCGCACGATCTCCTCGACTCCTCGGGGGTCGCGTCCATCCCCTCCCTCGGCGTCGTACGAAGCCCGTTCTCCGCGGGTTCGCACCGGTCGTAGGACACCGGCTCGTGACACGCGGGGGCGCACGTTCCGCCCGTCTCCGTCT
>Ga0209642_10003414_pt1 | contig 10279 bp, 9 predicted proteins | sample RifCSP19_2_FD_184025 | JGI IMG/M metagenome (GOLD analysis project Ga0209642, IMG submission 184025) | Soil microbial communities from Rifle, Colorado - Rifle CSP2_sed 19_2 (SPAdes) (version 2) | ecosystem: Environmental > Terrestrial > Deep subsurface > Rock core/Sediment | place: Rifle... | reverse complement strand
ACACATACCGGTGAATTGCCCAGACCAGCAGTGCGGCGACCGAGGCGAACGAGATCGAGACGGCGAGCGCCGTTCCGACTTCTCTCGAAGTCACGGTGAAGACGAGAGACAGAGCGAAAACCGCCGACGCGCCGAGCGCGGATATCCGCAAGCCGATATCCGGCCGGCCTGCCCCAGGAATCGAGGGGGCCACGGCCCGTAGGCTACCCAAGGCACCTGTCCCGAACAAGAGGACGAGGCAGAGCTCGTATGCTGGGACCGCCGCGGTGCCGAAGAGGAGACCTAACAGAGGCCTGCCGAACAGCACAAGTCCCGAAGCGAAAGCCCCGGTAATCGCCACGGAAGTGACAAGTGCAGTGGTGAGGTATGCAGCGACCCTCTTTCCATCCTGCGCGGCTCTGTACTCCGATACAACAGGATATGTAGTGACGCTGATGCTCCCCGGCACGATCCAGAGGGAGCGGGTTACGAACACCGCCAAGGCATACGTTCCGATGACGGCCGGATCGGCCACGAACAGCGAAAGGACGACGATGTCTGCGTGATAAAGGATTGTGCTCAGTGCGTTCGTCCCCGTCAGTTGCAGCCCGAACGGCAGGAGCTGCCGGGCATCCCGACCGACCGCGACAAGGCCAGAAAAGCGGAGGAGGTCCCGCGAATGGACCACAAGAGCTCCGAAGACTAGGGCCGATGTTGCCAGTGATGCAAGCATGAGGCCGAAGAGGCCGAGGCCAACTGCCAGGAAGGTAACCGCCAGCACTAGGTTTCCTGAGGCCTGGGCGATCGAAAAGAGCGCCAGCGATCGGAAGCGCCGACGGCCTTGGAGGAGGCCCGCCAGCGCGGCGATTCCCAAGTTAATCGGCATCTGGATTCCTTGGATAAGGAGGAGGACGCCGAAGCCTGGGAACGCGAGGAACTGTGCGATCAGACCCGAGAGGCTGGCCAGTATTAGCCCGAAAAGCGCTCCCATGCAGATCGCGAGAAGGAGGGCGCTGGCCGCAAGCGTTCCGATCTCCGCGTTCCGTCCCTGTCGCTCCGCAGCCACCCGTGTGAGCGTGGCACCGACGCCCAGGTCGCCAACGAGACCGATGAGGGATGCGATCGCGAGTGCCGCCGCCCACGTCCCGTACCCTTCGATGCCAACATAGAATACGAAAATCGGTCGGAGCGCAATTCCGACAGCCAGCGATACGGCGGTCGATGAAAGGGTCCATATCGCCCCAAGAACCAACCGTCGGTGCTCTCTCGACATCGGGGACACGCCTCGCTGGCGTTCCCCGTATAAAACATGAGCGGCCCGGAATTCAGCGGCGATACAAATCGAACGGCCGTACCGTCACCAAACCTTCACCACCGGGAGGTCAGAGCATCTGACGCATTTGGGTCGCATTTGATATTGGCCTCCGGGCGTTTTAAGGAGTGAACGGCCATCCTCACTGGCCATTCGGCGTAGTCGGTATTGGTCCTGGTCCGAGAGATGCGAGGCCAGTGTGTTGAACTCGGAGCTTGGTGCGCAACCCCGGCAGCCCTGGGGGCTGTCCCTCGTTCGCGATATCCTTCACTGGAGCGAGCCCGAGGTTCAGGGCCTTAGGGGTCGGTTTGTGCGCACGCTTCGGAGGTACCTGGACTGGAATCGACAGCTACTTTTGGACCCCTGGCTACGGTACCTCCCCGTCGTCGAAATTCTGCGCCATTCACTTTTCCGGAAATCTCCTCGAGTCCTCGACGTGGGGAGCGGAGCCGCAGGGCTCGCGCATTTCCTCCGGCGGCCTGTCACAGGGGTCGATCTAGAGTTCCCTCGGGCCGAACTCTCACGGTTCCTGTCGGCCCTAATGCCCGTGCGGGCATCTGCGACGAACCTGCCCTTCCGTGACTCGTCGTTTGACGCGGTCGTTTCCATGGATCTGCTTGAACACCTGCCGCGCTCCCGCCGTACGACAGCCGTCCGCGAACTGTTCCGAGTCGCGCGGGACCTCCTCATCTTCGGTTTCCCGTATGGAGAGAAGAGCGCTGCGTTCGACAGTGAAGCCCTCCGGGAGGAACGGGCAAGAGGTGTAAGGCTTGGTTGGCGCGAGGAACATGTCCGCCACGGTGTGCCCGGAGATGAACTTCACCGCGAGGTCTTGGCGGCACTGTCCGAGCTTCGACCGGAAATGCGCCTCACATGGTTCGGCCAAGAGGGGTTGCTTGGCCTTCGGCTCCGGTGGAAATTACAGTTCTTCGTGAACAAGGACTCCCGACTTTACGGGGGGATCTTCGGTCCGCTGTACTGGATTCATGCTCGGAGTCGGCCTCGGAAGTCATACCGCAGAATCTACGTGGCCACATTGCCGCGCCCGCGTCTGCGGTCCGCCTCTGACCGCAAACACCCAGATGTATGCGTCGCCGACGGCGCTGACCAGCAGGGCCAGTTTGGTTTCCGGTCCCAGGAGAACGGTCAGTGGTCGGGCCGGCGAACAGCGACGCAAGTTTCATGGTGGTAACTCGCGCATGAACTCGCCGTGCGCCTGCTGTTTCTTTCATTGGACCTAAAGCCAGGGGAGGAGTGGATTGAGTTCTTACGTCTCGTTGGAACAGCAGCTTGAAACATTGAGTCAACCCACACCCGCTGCGGTTGAAGAGAGTTTCGTGTCCCATCCGCCTCAGGTCTTGGGGACCGACGCCGAGGACCTTCGCGGGCTGCACGTGCTCTTCGTGCACCCATCCGATGCGACGTTCATCCGAACAGATCTCGCCCTATTGAGAACCTTTTGTGACGTCGTCTCGCTCCGCTTTCAAGGAAAAGCGAGTTACCCGCGGCTGGCAGCCGGGGTCGCGAGGGCTGACCTCGTTGTTTCCTGGTTTGCGCTAGGCTTTGCGGGCTTCGCCAGCATCCTCGGGAAGACGATGCGAACAAAGTCGATCCTCATTGCAGGAGGGTGGGACGTCGCTGCGATGCCGGAGATTGGGTACGGTCGTCTCCTTACTGAGTGGGGTGACTTGACCGCCCGAGTGTCCCTGTCGATGGCCAATCGAGTCCTCGCCTTCTCCGAGTGGAGCAGACAACGGATTCACGACGTCGCCCCGAGAGCCAAGGCACACACAGCATACCTCGGTGTAGACACCGGACGCTTTAGGCCCTCCGCGAAGGCCGCGCTGGTCGTGACCACTGGAGGAGTGAAGGAGGAGAACCTTCGGCGGAAGGGGCTTCGGGCTTTCGTTGACTCGGCGCGGTCCGTCCCAGAGGCTGAGTTCGTCCTCCTCGGGCCGCAGTCCGATGGCTCTGCAGAGGAACTCCTCAGGGACGCCCCGGCGAACCTCTCAATACCCGGCTGGGTGCCCGACAACGAGCTGCAGGAGATTCTTTCACGAGCGAAGGTGTACGTGCAGCCCTCCTACACAGAGGGTTTTGGAGTGGCGCTCGTTGAGGCGATGGCGAGCGGTTGCGTTCCGGTGGTAACCCCGGTTGGCGCAATCCCCGAGGTTGTGGGAGACGCCGGCCTGTACGTTCGGTACGGGGATCACGAAGGGCTCGCGGGAGCGATTAGGCAGGCGCTCGGCTCCGATCTAGGGGGGAAGGCGCGTCAGCGAGTCGAGTCTCATTTCACACTGTCCCACCGGCTGAACGCTCTCCGTGCCGCGGTCGCGGAGGTAACCGGCCGTGTCTCCTAACCCGCTCTTGAGCATATGCACTACGAATTACAACTGCGCCAATGTTCTCCCGCGGCACCTCGCGTCAGTGTACCGCACCTTGGAGGGAATCGGCTTCGAGTATATCGTCGTGGACAATCGCTCGAAGGACGGCAGCTTGCCGATTCTGAGCGACTGGGCCATGCAGCAGCCGAACATGTCGGTCTCCTCGCGGCGATGCACCATGGGGGAGGGACGACAGATTGCATTCTCACATTCGCGGGGTCAGTTCATCATGGTCCTGGATACGGATGTCATCTACTCGAGTCGTCTCAGGGTGTTCCTTGAGCGATATCTACAGCGCCATTCCGATGTCTCGGTGCAAGCGCTTTATTGCGGTATCTTTCCCCGTGATCACTGGACCCGAGTCGGCGGCCGTCGAAGCTTGAACACGAATGAGGATGTCGACATGTGGATCCGCCTCCTACGGCTCGGAAAGATGAAGTGGTACCCCCTCTCGATGGGAGAGAACCTGAAGGAACCTAGTGCCCTCGGGAGCTCCGACTACCTGTCTCAACGGTACCCCCCTTCAGAACGAGTTTTCCGTCTGCTACGCCGGGAGTGGGACCTGCTGAAGACTCGACCTCTACGAGGAGTAGACCTTGGGGCCGCGATTCGGGCAAACACAATTGACTTCGGCCTCGAAGCGACCGTCGGAGCATGGCCGCAGGCTCGGGTTCGGCAGTCCACGTTTGGACATTGGGCCAGCTTCGTTCGCGATTTGAGAGCGGCAATCTCACATGTGTAGCCGTTCGGCTTACGCTCTAACTAGAATGACGCCGGATCCTGCGCCCCTCGATGGATAATCATCGGCCTGTGGCACCTCGGGCACTCGCCGGCGCCTTCTGCACACGCGACGTGATAAAACTTCCCGCACTCACATCGGTATCCCGGCAACGCTGGCGTCAGTGAGTCTCCGCAGAGGCCGCAGAGCACGCCGCGTCGCCTCGGCTCTAGCTTTGTTCCAGCCGCCGGACGATGGACGAAGAACCGGAACACGAGCGCCCAGAAGAGCGAGATCCACGCGAGGAAGATCACCCAGCCTAAGTTCGAGTGCGCGAGGAGCATGTTCTGCACGCTCTCCTCCGGTGTGCCGCTGTACGCGCCGAACATCACGATCCCAGTCATGCGGAGGATGTTCGCCACATAGCTCGTCAAGAATCCAAGGCCGAGAAGGGCGAATACCCGTGGTTGGAGGCGCTCAAATTCCGTGAGCACAAAGGCGACGAACGCGCTCGCGAAGATCCCGAAGCTGTAGATCCCCGAGCACGCTGTGGTGATGATCACGGTGAGCTCCGTGCCTGATTTCGTCGCGAAGGTGAGCGCGGGCGCCGTCGTGAAGGGGAAGGCATGGACCCGGGCGGGCACGCCAATCAGGTTCAACGTCCATGCGGTCTGGGGCGCAAGGGCCGTCCAAGAATAGATGTCCACGCTCTTCTCGAGGTCTTGGTAATAGAGGCGCGTGAGGAGGAGCGGGAGGACGAGGATGAGAATCAGGGTGCCCATGAAGAGGAGCACGAAATCCCGTTCCCGGGCGAACTTAGCGGGCGCGATGGGGTACGCGAACAGTGCCGCCGCAAACAGGAGCACGGCGGTATCCTCTGTCCCAAGACTGATCGCGCCAAAAACGAGCTGGTTGTACGCCAGGTCGAGGGCGATGATCGAGATCGCGATCGCGGGCAGGAATCGCACGAGACGCCCATGGAGCGTGAACCGGTCAATGATCCGCGACCCGAGGGTCGGACGCACCGATTTCGGGAGGCCGGACTCCGCGCGCCGAAAGATCAGGGCGAGAATCGCAAGCCCTGCGGCAAGGAACGGAATCCCGAAGAGCTCCAGGGCCTGGCCCTTCGGTGGGTTCAGCAGGAGATCGACGCCCGCGAAGATGAGGAGCAAGGCGGCCAGGACGGAGGCTGTGCGATGGCGGCGGAGAAATTCCACCGGGGCCGAAGTGTTCATCGTGGAACATCGGCTTGACGGGACCGCGGTCTACAAAAAGGCTTCTTCCCCGTTATCCCCTGCCGTACGCGAGCACCAAAGTCTTGCCGTGATGCTCAGTCGAGAATCGGGCGAACCGTGACCGCGGATGGGCACTCGCAAAGCCGTTCGACCATCAGCGTCTCGAGGCTCCGATCATGAAAGTACACGCGAATAGGCTTCCCGCACCTCGGACAGGGCGATTCAAGGACACCCATCGACAAGCATTTGTCGCGACGACCGAAAAACGCTCGTCGGCCATTCTCACCGTGGATACTGTCCTAGAGAACCGAGCGGCGTCACTTCCACTTCCGGATTAGCTTGTCCGACGAGGTGATCTCGGTCTGGTACATCGTCTTCACGTACTCGAGCCCTTCCCGATGGGCCTTCTGGTTGAGCGCCTCGATGCCGTCCTCAGGAACGATCGGATTGTACCCGCGGAAGAACGCGTCCGCGGCAGTGTGGATGCCACAAATATTCGTGAGCAGTCCCGTAATCACAACGTCTTCAACGCCGCGAGCGCGAAGAATGGAATCGAGCCCCGTATCGAAAAATGCGCTGTACGTTCGCTTCTCGAGGATGAAATCCCCCTTCGCCGGCCTGAGCTGCGGGATGATCTCGGCACCCTTTGTGCCCTTCATGCTGTGAGGCCCCCAAACCTTGAGCTCGAAGTCCGTTGGCAGGTGTGCGTCATTGCACCAGATCACCGGGATGTGGGCCTTCCGGGCCGCGGCGACGAGACGCGCCACGTTCGGGATGATCCGATTCGCGCGGGGGTTTGCGAGCTTCCCCGTGACGAAGTCGTTCACCATGTCCGCAATGAGAAGAGCCTCCATCAGTCGACGTCCCACGCTGCTCACAGACGAAGACCGAATAAAGATTTGGTTGCGCGGATTCCGAGGACGGATATCCCGCGACTGGAAGGACGGTTTATATCGGTCTCGACCATCTGGCCGACGGTGGCGCATTGAAGGTCGTCTCGGGATCGGCGAGCGTCGCGCTGGCGCACGAGCTGTCGACCGCGATGGGTGCAAAGTTCATTGAGACGGCGTACGAGAAACACCCCGGTGGGTTTCCGGACGACGAGCGATACGTCCGTGTGCTCGGGGACCTCGCGGGTGACCACGTCGTCCTCATCCAGTCCACGCACCCGGATCCGAAGGTCGTCGAGCTCTTGCTCCTCATCGATGCCGTGCGAGAGCTTCGGCCGCGAATGGTCTCTCTCGTGATCCCGTACTTCGGCTACGGCCGCCAGGACAAGCGCTTCGAGCCAGGCGAGGCTCTATCTGCAAAGGCCCTCGCGAAGCACGTTCAAGTTGGCGTCGACGAAGTCCTCACGATGGGCCTCCACAATCCCGACATCCTCACGTTCTTTGACGTCCCCGCGCGGGAGGTGAACGGCATGCCGGCCGTCGGCCGCTACCTCCGGGGCCGCGACATCGATTTCATCCTCGCGCCCGACGACAATGCGATCCGCCATGCAAAGGATGTCGCGAAGGCCGCAGGAAAGCCATGGGATGCCCTCTCGAAGACCCGTATTGATTCCTACAACGTGAAGTTCGAACCGAAGAAGCTCGATGTCCGTGGGAAGCGCGTGGCGATCGTCGACGATGTCATCTCGACGGGCGGGACCGTTGCACTCGCGGCAAAGGAACTCAAGCAGCAGGGCGCCCGGCACGTGCTCGCTGCCGTCGTCCACGGCCTCTTCGTGGCGAGTGCGTGGGACAAGCTCGCAGTCTGTGACGAGGTGGCGGCGTCCGATACAATCCCTTCACGTGCGACACGGTTCTCTGTGGCGCCGGAGTTCGCGGCCGCCCTGCGGTCGGAATCGCCAGGGCGAAAGTAGGGGCCGTACATACATCTCCATAGAGTACACACGCGACCGTCAATGGCGTTCTTGACCCGTCCCACCGCAAAGGTGTCGGTATGGAAGCGCACGTACCCATCGTGACGAGGATCCGGAACATGGAGCCGTCCCTTGCCACCTTGTTAATCCTGACCGCGGGTGCGGTCGCCGTCGTTGGCCTCGCGATGGCCCTCACGTCGCCTGCGGGGATTCTCGTCGGCGACACGCAGTGGCAGTACATCTCCGCCTTTCACGGACTGGGAGCAACGGTGTTCCTCCTCGGATCGACGATTGCGGTGTACCTGGCCTGGCGGCTGTACATCGGGGAAATCAAAGCGTTTGATGACCTGAAGTGGCTGGCGGCCTTTTCGACCGTCATGTCGGCCGTGACGATCGCGTTCGGGACCTGGATCTACATCGCATATCGCGCGCCCGGCGGCCCGAGAAGCTACTTCCTCGAGAACCTGCCCGAGGTCCACCAGATCTTCTTCGAGTTCAAGGAGTTCATCGCCCTCTTCACGCTTCCGATGTTCTTCACCTCCACATTCATCCTGTGGCGGTACGGGAAGTCGATTGTACACCACCCACAGGCCCGCGCGGCGGCGAGCGTTCCCGTGCTCCTTGGGTGGGGTTTCTTGCTCGTCGCGTACGTGCTTGGAGCGGCGATCACGAAGCTCCGGGGGGTGTGAGCGATGGATGTCGCACACGAAGCCGCCGTCGTCACGGAGGAGCCCGTCGCCCTTCGGTTCCCGACAGGGGTGATTCTCGCGGCCCTGCTCGCGGCATGGATCGGCCTTATGGCCCTCGCCATCACGAACATCGCCGCCGGCGCGGACGCCGGGTTCCGATCGTGGATTACGCTTCACCCAGGTATCGGGCCATACAGCGGAAAGCAGCTGTTCATGTACGCGGCCTGGTTCGTAGGCTGGCCGGTCCTCCACCTCGCGCTGCGTCGGCGGGAGATGAACCTCAAGCGCGGGTTTGGGTTCTTCCTCTTCGGGATTCTCGTCGCGGTGCTCCTGATGTGGCCGCCGATCTTCGAAGCGATCGCGGACGCACTCTAGGCGAGGGGGTAATCCACGCTTGCGGGTTGGCGGGAGTCACGGTGATCTCCCGCCGCCCCATCTTCGCCTCCAAGGGACTTGAGTCGTTCAACGCTCGATCTGTGTCAACTCCCTCTTCACGGCCGTGAGGTCGGTGAGAATCCGCAGGGTCTCGCCCCCCTCGGCCATCCATGGCGGGGACCACGCTCGCACGCTGCCGGTCTTGAGCGTCGCATCGAACAGGCGTTCTCCAATTGAGGTCCGTGGGAGAACAATATCAAAGCCCTCGACTTGCGGGCTCTCCCCGACGGATACATCTGCCCAGGGAACCGTAAAGTCGGCGCAGTTCAGGCACGACCGGTGGAGGAACGACGAAAACTCCGCGAGGGGCACTTCCACGACTTGCCGATTCGCTCCTTCCACCCGAACGACGCTTCCGCTCGCGGTCATGCCTCGAATTTCCTGCGGCGTCATTCCCGTGACCTTTTCGAATCGGAGGGCGGGGGATCCCGCGGGCGACACGTTCCCATAGCAGAACAAGCCAATGGAGAGGTCGACCGAATATCCCGGCGCGAACTTGTCGAAGTTCGCGTGGCGTCCTGCATACACATGGCACGGTCGACCCACGACCGCAAGTCGTCGATGCTGTCCTCGATCCGTTCGCGCGAACTTCTCGAGGTTCAGAAGGAAATCAAAGTTCGCGGGTAGGCCCACGTTGACAGCGAAGGATCGAGCCCGCGAGGACCAGGACCGGTGCAGCCTGACGGCTTCCTCCGGATCGGAGATGATCCCCATCGCGCCCTCCACGCCATAGTCCGGGAGGAGGGCGACGTCGACGAACTGCTCCGCGAGTGCCGTCGCGATGAGAGGGGCGAGGGTTCCACCGCCCGCTTCGTCGGGATCCCGCACGCCGGTCGCATGGCAGAGCGCAACGCGCCGCACGAGCCCGACACCCTCGTTAACCGGGGCCTCTTCCCCCTTGAGCAACTCCGGTGAGTGCAGGTACTCCCGCCGACAGCTCGGACAGCGGTACCATCGAATCGGATACGACCCGGAGTCGAGGTCGAGTTCGTACTCGTACCGAAGATCGCACTCCCGGTTGCACCGGTTGCAGCGGAATACCTCCTCCTGTGCCATGGAACCGCCGCAATTCTAATAGGCGCTACTTCGAAGATGATTCCGCCGAACATGTGCGGGCTCAAAACCACCGGGGCGGAGTGCGAACTCGACAAGCCGCAAGGTCAGCGCATCCGCATGGAGGATGCCCACGACTTCGCCCGTCTCCACGACGGGCAGCGCGGACAGGCCTTCGCGTCGCATCGCTTCCAACGCAGGGGCTAGCGGGTCCGCGCGTCGAAGCGGCGGGACCCGTCGGACCAACTTCCGAATCTGCGTCCACCCAACGCGGGCGAACCCCTGCCATACTTCATCCGGTAGGCGGTCGCCCATGAAGGGCACGCCCGTCCGCACCTCCTCCGGGGAATGAAAACCATGGATCGCTTCGCTAAGCCGGCGGTAGATGTCGACGTCCGCCACGATGCCGATGTACCGTTTCGTGGAGGAGACGACCGGGACTGCACCAATTCCCGCTCGAGCGAGGAACATCGCGGCCTCCCGCACCGTCACGGTGCCGCTCAGCGTGACGGGTGCGGCCATCAAGTCCTCGACAGCCAAGTCCGAGAACTGCAGGGATTCCACGCCGAATGCACGCGCCGCACGCCGCCTATAGTTTCTGCCGAACACG
>Ga0209642_10003410_pt1 | contig 10282 bp, 10 predicted proteins | sample RifCSP19_2_FD_184025 | JGI IMG/M metagenome (GOLD analysis project Ga0209642, IMG submission 184025) | Soil microbial communities from Rifle, Colorado - Rifle CSP2_sed 19_2 (SPAdes) (version 2) | ecosystem: Environmental > Terrestrial > Deep subsurface > Rock core/Sediment | place: Rifle... | reverse complement strand
GCCTCCGAGCTCACCGTCGAGACCGGCGGCATCGATCCAATGGCTGTTCACGCCGACCCAGTCCGCATCCGCAATCGCTGCTTCAGCCTCGGACACGAACTGCTCAACGTCGGCGCGTTGTCCCGAGACAAATCCGCCGGGGGCGAGACCTGGAAAGCCGAAACGACCATCCGGAAAGTTCTCCCTCAGACCTCCAATCACTTCTCGGAACCACGCGCTGAACTCGGCGCCCCCTCCCCACGAGCGTTGCCACCCTTGTCTCTGCAAATTCGGGCAGGCATGCACTTCATAGTAGCGGTAGCCGGCGCGATAGAACTTGCGCAGACCGGCTTCCACTTTCTCTAGAAACTGCTGAGGGCGGACCGGCGCCTGAGAGAAATCGCCCCCTAGCCGCACCATGACGAAAAGCCCCGGAACCTTCTCCTGCAACTTGCGCAGGCTCTCCAGCTTCTCGGTCAGCTCGACCTTCACCGCTTCGAGACGTGCCTGTTCCACAGCCTGCATGTCGTAGTCTTGCATCGGCTCGCCCACCCTGACATGGGCGCCTATCAAGCACTTGCCTGCCGGCCAGTGGATGCTCTTCGCACCCTGGGAGCTGCCCTTCGGTCCGGTCAGAAACGGAGTCGGGTCGAGAATGTCCTTGGGATAGTTCGTCTCTGAGCGCTCACTGGCTCCGTCGAGCTTTAAGGTCAGGTGTAGATGGGAACCGGTTGAAGCGCCCGTTGAGTCCGCCTTTCCGACCACTTCTCCCGCTTTCACCGTATCGCCCTCCTTCACCATCGGCTTGGAAAGGTGGGCGTAGACGGTCCGGTAGCCTCCCGCGTGACGCACTCGGACATGGATGCCATACGGGTGGTCTTTCGGGTTGGTGTGCACTTGGTAGACTTCGCCATCCGCACAGCAATAGATGTTGCTGCCATTCGGCGCGCGGATATCGAGCCCCTCGTGTCCCGGCAGGCCGAAGCGCGAGTAGATTTGCGGGTTCGCTCCGAAACGCTGGGTGACCATGGCGTAGTCCGTCGGCCAGACCATGCGGAACGGGCGTTCCCGCTCGCCGAAACGGTCGTCGCGCTCGATCCGCAGATGAAGAGCTTCCCTCCACTCTTCTGGCGAAGTGACTTCGATGGAGTCGAGGCGGATTTCGGGGTGGTTCGCCTCGAACCACGCCAGCACGTCGCCGACCTCGGGATAGCCGTCGGGTACGCGTGGGAAAGTGACCACTTCGCTCGGCGTCATGCTGCGGGCCGCGGTTCCGGGGTCCGATGTCAGGTTCACCTTGTAGGTGAGCACGTATTCGGCGGACGCCCGGACCCAGGCCCAGTAATCTTCCTTCGGCAACAAGATGATCTGGCGCTTCACGGGTGAGTTGCGCTCCTCAGTGGAAACCGAGGCCTTTGGACTTCATCGAGACGAAGCGATTCTTGCCGATGACCAAGTGGTCCAAGAGCTCGATGTCCAAGAGCTTCCCGGCTTCGACCATGGCGTGGGTCACGGAGACATCCTCGGGACTGGGCGTCGGATCGCCGCTGGGGTGGTTGTGGGCGACTAGGATCGCCGTTGCACCGGCACGCACCGCGTCCCGGAACACCTCGCCAACACGGATCAGCGACGAATTCACCGAACCTTGATAGACCCGAGTGATGCGCAGCAGTCGATTGCGAGTGTCCAGCAAGAGCACCCGCAGTTCTTCGGCCTCAAGGGCTCCCATGTCATAGAGGATCAGCGCCGCCGCGTCGTCGGGCGATTGAATGACAGGCCTCTCCTCCGGCGACGCCATTGCCAGCCGTCGTCCCAACTCGATGGCCGCCTTCAACTGGGCCGCCTTGGCTGGCCCGATGCCGTGCAAGGAACAGAGCTGATCATACGGGACTCGATGCAGGCCGGGCAGTCCGTCGTACTCTTTCAGCATCCGCTGCGCCAACTGCACCGCATTCGCCCCCTCAACGCCTGAACGGAGAAGGATCGCAATCAGCTCGGCGTTGGACAAAGCCTCGGCTCCCTGAGTCGCCAGACGTTCCCGCGGTCTCTCGGTGGAGGCTAAGTCGGTGATGCGGTACTGGGGAGAGTTGCTAGTCACATCCGTCTCACCCCTCTTTCCTGCGGATCGTCCTGACGGAATATACCCACGGCAAGGCCTCTTGTCAACGCAAGCGGCGCTTGCGAGTGTGTCCCACGTGGTGTGGCAACCGTCGGTCTGTTTGTCCCCAGGCCATCGGCGACCTCCTTCTACCTGTAGCCTCTCCGGCAGGGTAGCGGCGAAGCAATCGCCGTGAAGCCGTCGGATGTGCGTTTGGTTCGAACAGCGAATGCTTCGCCCCTACGCGTCCCCCGGTACCAGCCGTGCTATAATGCCTGGCCGTATGGGGACCCTTAGCGCAAGTCCGGAGCTCATTTCACTGGAAGACACGCTTCTCTATCTGACGGCTTTCTTTGGCGCGTTCCTGGCCGCTGTATGGCTCGGTCTGATCTTTTGGACGTACCGGGACATCACATCACGTTCCCATGACAGACTACTGCGCTTCCTGGCGACCTTCGTTGTCGCCCTCCTCAGCCTCCCAGGCCTGGTCGTTTACCTGATCCTTCGCCCCCCCAGGACCCTCGAAGAAGCCTATCGGCAGACGTTGGAAGAAGAGGCCTTGCTCAGCGAGATCGAGGAGCGCGCCACATGTCCTGGCTGCGGCGCGCAAACTGAGAGGGATTGGCTAGTGTGCGCCAATTGCCACACCCATCTGAGGAAGACGTGCCTCCACTGCGACAGGCTGCTTGAGCTCGCTTGGCGGGTCTGCCCCTACTGCGCGACCCCAGTGATCATCGGCCGACAGGAGGAAGCCGAAGAGCCCGGTCAGGAAGTCGTCGATCCATCACATCTCGAGGAGCCGGTTCGGCCGGAGGTGGCCACGGATTAGGAGTAGCCCGCGCACTTTGTTCGGGCTTCCCCGCGGGACTCCGATTTCGCATGCGGCAGTGGCCGATCTGAGATCGGCCACTACAACGTCGCTGCGCTGCACAGCACGACGTTCGTGGGATAGCTCCTAGGCACGCTGCAGCGCGCCACGGCCGGCATACGCCGCGGCCCGACCGAGCTCCTCCTCGATCCTCAGCAGCTGGTTGTACTTCGCCACGCGATCGGAGCGCGCCGGCGCGCCGGTCTTAATTTGGCCCATGTTCAGCGCAACGGCCAAGTCGGCGATGGTCGTATCCTCTGTCTCTCCCGATCGGTGCGAGGTTACGGCTCGCCAGCCTGCCCTATGGGCCATCTCAACGGCTTCGATCGTCTCCGAGAGCGTACCGATCTGGTTGAGCTTGACCAACAAGGCATTGCAGGCGGCTTCTGAGATGGCGCGTTGCACACGCTGAGGGTTGGTGACCAACAAGTCATCGCCTACGATCTGAATGCGATCGCCTACCGTCTTGGTAAGGAGCTTCCAACTCTCCCAATCATCCTGGGCCAAGCCGTCCTCAATGGATAGGATTGGGTATTGATCGATCCACGACTCCCAGTAGCGGACCATCTGCTCTCCGCTGAGCTCCTTGCCCTCCCGTCGCAGGCGGTATTTTCCGCTCTTGGCGTCGTAAAGCTCCGATGCCGCAGGATCGAGCGCCAGGGCGACTTGATCGCCCGCACGGTAGCCGGCCTGCTCGATGGCCTCAAGGATCACTTCCACGGCCTCGACGTTGGCCTTGAGCGCGGGCGCGTAGCCACCCTCGTCGCCGACCAACGCGGTATAGCCTCTTGACTTCAGCACATCACGCAAGGTGTGGTAGATCTCTGCGCCCCAGCGCAGCCCTTCAGCAAACGACCCTGCACCGACCGGCATCACCATGAATTCCTGAGCATCGGTTGACTGCCAAGCGGTGTGTGCGCCGCCGTTGAGGATGTTCATCATCGGTACGGGCAACAAGTGCGCATGAACGCCGCCGATGTAACGGTAGAGCGGCAGCTCGAGCGCCGCGGCGGCCGCCTTGGCCGTCGCCAGACTGACACCGAGGAGGGAGTTGGCGCCCAATCGCGATTTGCTCGGCGTACCATCCAGCTCAACCAGCGCCAGATCGATCCCCCTTTGGTCGAGCGCGTCCCAGCCGACAAGGGATTCGTGGATTTCCGTGTTCACATGGTGCACGGCTTGCAGGACGCCTTTGCCACGATGTCGACCTTCCTCACCATCGCGGAGCTCGAGGGCCTCATGGACGCCGGTTGAGGCCCCCGAAGGGACAATCGCTCTCCCCATCGCACCGGCGAGCAGACTGACCTCGACCTCGACGGTCGGATTGCCCCGTGAGTCGAGAACCTCGCGGGCATCGATCGACACGATTTCCGTATCCATGAATTGCGCCTCCTGGAGGGTAAGCGTGCTCATTATAATCACGAGCACTGCCCGCATGATAGAATGGCGACATGCAGCCAGTTGGAGTTTACCTCGATTACGCGGCCACGACTCCCGTCGATCCGCGGGTGCTTGAAGCGATGCTGCCGTACTTCGGCGAGTCGTTCGGCAACCCGTCGTCGATCCATTCTTGGGGCCAAGCCGCAGAGGCGAAGGTAGAGGAGGCGCGCAGTTCCATTGCCGCGGTCATGGGGTGCGCCGCGGAGGAAATCGTCTTCACAAGCTGTGGAACGGAGAGTGACAACCTTGCCCTGCGCGGGGCCGCCTTCGCCGAGCGCGCCCGGCGGGGCGCGACGCGCCTGCTCACGACGCCTGTCGAACACCATGCCGTGCTGCGCACTGCATTGCAACTCGCCGAACATCACGGCTTTCGCGTGGAGTTGCTCCCGGTGGACAGCGATGGTCTCGCGGATCCGGATGACCTGAGAACAGCCTTGCGCGATGACGTCGCCGTCGTTTCGGTCATCTATTCCAACAATGAGATCGGCACGATCAACCCAATCCGTGAGCTGGGCGCTATTTGTCGTGAGCGAGGCGTCCCATTTCACACGGACGCCGTCCAGGCCGCGAGCCAACTCGAGGTGAAGGCCCATGATTTGCACGTCGATCTGATGTCCATAGGGGCGCACAAGTTCTACGGACCCAAGGGAGTAGGCGCACTGGTTGTCAGACGGGGCATCAAGCTGTTGCCGCACCAGACAGGGGGAAGTCAAGAGTCCGGGCTTCGGGCCGGGACACAGAACGTGCCTCTCATCGCCGGGATGGCCGAAGCCTTGCGATTAACTCACGAAGAGCGAGAACACCACACCCGTCACTTCCAGGCGCTAAGGGATCGTATCATCTCCGAAGTCAGCACCACAATCCCCGGCGCCCGGCTCACAGGGCACGCCACACAAAGACTGCCGAATCACGCATCCTTCGTCTTCGAAGGCGTCGATGGGAACGCGCTCGTGGCGGCCCTCGACATGGCCGGATTCGCCTGCTCATCAGGCTCCGCCTGCAAGACCGGCGACCCGGAACCGTCCGAAGTCCTCACCGCCCTTGGCCTGTCTCGAAGCTGGGCATTAGGCTCCCTGCGCGTCAGCGTCGGTCGTCGGACGACTTGGAACGAGATCGAGGAGTTCTGCCAGGCTCTCCCCGACGTTGTGGCAAAGCTGCGCGCGGGCGTAACCGTACAAGCATGAATGCCCGCCCGTGGGTCGCCGTCGCCATGAGCGGCGGGGTCGATAGCTCGGTAGCCGCCGCTCTGCTCGTCGAGCGCGGGGAGCGCGTTCTGGGGCTCATGCTGCGCTTCTGGGCCGGAGATGACGGCGGGAATCGGTGTTGCTCCCCGGAAGATGTGGCGCTCGCTCGCAAGGTCGCAGGTCAGCTCGGGGTTCCCTTCTATGTCCTCGACGCCCAAGACCCATTCCAACGCCACGTCGTTGATCCGTTCATTCGTGGCTATGCGCAAGGGAGGACTCCCAACCCTTGCTTGAGCTGCAATCGCCACATCCGCTGGGGTTTGCTGCTCGATCATGCGCTCACCCTCGGAGCTGTTTCCCTCGCCACGGGTCATTACGCACGTCTGGCCGAGCACGACGGACGGCGCCTGTTGCTGCGCGCGCGCGATCGCCAGAAGGATCAAAGCTACGTCTTGAGCGTCATGTCCCAGGCACAGCTCTCGCGCGCCGTATTCCCGCTCGCAGAATTGACCAAGCAGGAGGTGCGTGAACATGCCCGTCGCCTGTCTCTTCCTGTGGCGGATCGCCCAGAGAGCCAGGACCTATGCTTCGTGGGAGAGGCGGGGTATCGCGAGTTTCTATCGCGAAGTGGCGCTAGTCTCCCACCCCCCGGAGCGATCCACGACCGAGACGGCCGAGTCCTTGGTCGGCACACGGGGCTCGCGGAGTACACGATCGGTCAGAGAAAAGGGCTCGGGATCAGCGCCCCTGCCCCGCTCTACGTGCTCGAGAAAGACCTCGAGCACAACGTCCTGATCGTCGGGGGAAAGAACGAACTCGGCCGCGAGGAATTCGAGGCCGGGGAAGTGCGCTGGATCGACGGCCAGACCCCCAAGGGTCCCTTGCGCGTCTCCGTCCGAGTCCGTTACAAGGCCCGAGAATACGACGCCCTGGTGACTCCCCTACCAGGCCAGAGGGCACACGTTCAATCCCTGGAGCTGATACCCGACGTCACACCGGGACAGGCGGCCGTCTTCTACGAAAGGGATGGCTGTCTCGGGGGAGGTATCATCCTGGAATGACGACACCCGGCGCTGCACTCGGTCTCCTGATCGCAAGCATCCTAGGATTGCTCTTTCACCTGGCGCGCGGGGGAAGCCTGCCCCGTTTGGCGCTCTATATCCTGACGTCTTGGATTTCCTTCTTCGCAGGGCAGCTTGTGAGCGCCTGGCTTGGCTGGCAAGCGTGGCGGGTGGGCACGCTCAACTTGCTTCCCGCGGTCATCGCGACGGGCATTGGCTTGACGGCCGCCACGATTCTGGCCGGCCCCGAACGACGTCGTACAGGCGGTACCCGCCGGCGTGCGACGCCGCTGGATGACGAATAGGCTCGCGTGCCTGGAATGCCACTCAGCCGAGCACTGCCCAGCCTGGTCCTCACCATTGCGCTCTCGCTTTCAGCCTCGGCATGCAACGCTCCCGCGCCGACCGTATTGCAAGCGTCTGACACCCCTCCCCCCAGCCCCTTCCCCCCTACGCTTGCGCCGTCGGCAACGCCTCATCCACCGTCTGTCCTTCTAGTCGCCCCGGCCGAATCGGATGCGACCCTGGTGCGAGAGATCTCGCAGGCGCTACTGGAGCTAGCCTCGGCCGAAGGATGGGCTCTTGAAACTCGTCAAGACCTCCCCGGCGGTCCCCTGCTCCCGAGCACGCGGTTGGTCGTCTTGCTGCCCCCGAACTCGGAAGCGGAGACCGTGCTCCTCGCCTCCCCAGAAACGCATTTCCTTGCTGTCGATCTTGCGGACCTCGAGCCACAACCGAACCTCAGCACGATCGGGCCGCAAGGCATCTCAGGGGAGGACCTGGGATTCGCCGCCGGATTCCTCGCAGCCCTTGTCGCGCCGGATTGGCGTGTAGGCGCGATCAGGCCTCCCAATGACTCACGTGCTTCGGCCGAGCTGCGCGGATTTGTGAATGGGTTTCGCTACTTCTGCGGTTTCTGTCGTCCGGCCTATCCTCCCTTCTTGCAGTATCCGATTGTCGCCGAGCTAGCCTCCGGCGTGTCGCCAGCCGAACTCCAGGCCTCATTTCAACGGCTCAAGGAGTCGGGAGTGCAGGTGGCATACCTGCCCTCTTCGATCGACGCCGCGATGCTCGACGACTCGCTGACGCAAGGGGAGATCCAACTGATCGGCAGTCGGCGTCCCGAAAGCCTGACGTTCGGATGGATCGCCTCGTTGCGATTCGATTGGGTGTCCGCGCTACGAGAAGTATGGCCAGAGATCGTCGGACAGAGCTCTGACCTAACCGTCCCCCTGGGGATATCGGTAAGCGACGCGGACGAGAGCATCCTCACGCCGGGAAAGCGGCGCCTGCTCAATGAAGTCCTTGCCGCCCTATCCGAAGGCGCGATCGACTCCGCGGGCTCAGGCGCCTCAACGTCCCCCTGACACGGGAGATCCCCCGAGCTTTACCTCTCGATGACCTCCACCGTCGTACCGCCCGGCCATGACACGGTCAGGTCGCCCGGGTCGTACGCCACGCGCGGATCAGACCAGCGGAAAATCCACTTGGCGTCTTCCGGGCGCGCGTTGACGCAACCATGGGACATGGGGACGCCGAAGTTGTTGTGCCAGAATGTGGCATGGATCGCCACGCCGGTTCCGGAGAACAGTGTGGTCCATGCGATTCCCGGCAGGTCGTATCCGCCCCCGGTTGTACCGCCGCTCATGTGTAAGGAGACCACCTTACGCCAGATCGGGTGAGGTCCCAGCGGTGTGGACCATTCATCCACAGGATGGCCCTGGGCGTTGAACTTGGCGCCCGTCGAGACACGGCAGAAATAGACCTCTCTCTCGCCCTCGTAGCAAGAGAGCGTCTGATAGGTGACATCGACGAAGATGCGCTTGTCCGGCACATCCACGGCGATCGGGCTCATCTCCTCCTCGGATACCGGCCGGAAAGCCTCCGCACGGGCCCAAAGGATGTCGCCATAACCGAAGCGCTCACGGACCCGATACCAGACGGCCGCCTGCCCGTCTTGCTTCACGCTATCCACCCAGAGAACCTGGCTGTAGTAAAGGCGAGGGTTATCGCTGTCCCTCAGCCAAGGGGAGCGGGCCGGAGGATTGTCCAGAACGAGATCGACCCACGGCACGACGACCTCGACCCACATCCCTGGGCCCAAGGAGGTCTCAGGCAAAGTCTCAATCGGCGCGTGAGGCTGGTTCCGCACGGGCTGCAAGTAGGGCGACCAGATGTAGCCCATGGGCGTCTCGACCCAGCGCAGGTTCGGGGCATAGATGGAAAACGGCCTGCCGACCACCTCCCGTAGCCATGGTACGACGGCGTCTTGATAGAGGACATCGACGCCTTGGCTCTCTCCATCTGGCTCCGCCTTGATATCCACCTTCCCGATGTTGACCCTTCCCAGCCACTGGCTGGAAGGGAATTCCGGCAGAGCTGAAGGCTGGGCTGTCCTGGGCGCCAGCGCCGAGGCCAGCGAAAGCCCCGTCAGCTTGAGAAAACCGCGGCGTGACAGCCCCCCCGAGGCGGAGGAGGAGTGGCCCGAGAATGGCCACTGATTCGGGCCGTGCGCGCGAAACTTCGGAGCACCCTCTGGTAGACCCATCGGACAAAGAATAACGGGATGAGCGGGGTCGGTCAAGAGGTAGAAGGACGCTTGTGCTATAATGGACGAACCATGGCCGAACACCAGGCGCCGCATGTGGGCGAAGGACAGAAGGTTCCGGGCGCGTCACAGGCGGAACGGGTGCAGCGGCGCGTTCTGCTTGGCGCAGTGTTCCTCCTCTTGTTGGTGGCAATCGCCGTTGTCGTTGCCACGCTCTACATGGTGAGGAATCCTGGCCAGACGGAGACCTGGCGCGACATCATGATCATCTTCCTGGCCTTCGAGTTCCTGGTCATCGGTCTGGCTCTGATCGTCCTGATCCTGCAGCTGGCACGCCTGACAGCCTTGCTCCAAGAGGAGATCTCGCCGATCCTGCAATCGACCAGTGAGACCGTGAACACGCTGCGCGGCACGACGGCGTTTCTAAGCGACAACCTCGTGCGACCCGTTATACGAGCGGGTAGCTCCATGGCTGCCCTGCGGCGCGCGGTGGAGTGGATCCGCGCCGGGAGATCAAAGTCCTAAGGCCATTGCCGGGAGGGAAAGATGTCGGATCGAGATTCGGATTTCGGTGCATTCATTAGCGGTTTCGTGATCGGCGGCTTGGTCGGCGCTGCCGTAGCCCTGCTTCTTGCGCCTCAATCGGGTGAAGAGACCCGGGCGATCATTCGCGAGAAGGGGATTGAGTTGAAGGACCAAGTGGAGCAAACCGCCACGGATGTCAGGATGAAGGCCGAGGAAATTGCCCGCGAGGCGCGCCAGAAGGCCGAAGACCTGCAGCAAAAGGGCCAGGTGGTTCTGGAGCAGCAGAAGGCGCGCATCGAGCGTGCGGTGGATACGGGCAAGCGCGCCGCCCAGCGCAAGCGGACCGAACTGGCGGGCGGCGAGACCGACGAAGCGTAGGCGAAGCTAGGCCTTCACTGCTAGCGAATCCTCGGCGCCACGCTCACCGAGGGGGTTTGCGCACGGCACGAATCTGATCCGTACCGAAGTCGTCTGGGGCAACCCTGCGGGTTGCCCCTTCTCGTTCGTAGCAACTCCCGACGTCTGCCCTCATCTCCCTTCGACTCTGGCCGCCGCCCAAGGGTCCTAAGAGTTCCTAAC
>Ga0209642_10003403_pt1 | contig 10288 bp, 9 predicted proteins | sample RifCSP19_2_FD_184025 | JGI IMG/M metagenome (GOLD analysis project Ga0209642, IMG submission 184025) | Soil microbial communities from Rifle, Colorado - Rifle CSP2_sed 19_2 (SPAdes) (version 2) | ecosystem: Environmental > Terrestrial > Deep subsurface > Rock core/Sediment | place: Rifle... | reverse complement strand
GTACCGGACGATGTCCGTCCCGGGGTCCGGCGAGGCCGTCGCGACGTCGAGGGCGGGAACGGAGGCCCAGTCCTCGAGGAGACCGTCGATCGCAATCGGCTCCGCGGGCGGCGAGGTCGCGGGCCACAGGATGAGAGCCGAGGCGACCACGAGCATCGCGAGGCCGAAGGCGAGGAGGACATGGTACGTCCTGCGCGGGGGCGTCGGAAGGCGGACGACGGTCACGCTCGCGCCGTTCACGTACCCTTTCCCGTTGATGAAGCCGTTCACGCGGCCCCGGCCGTTCACGAAACCGTTCACCTTCCCGTTCGTGAGGCCGTTCACGCGGGCCCGGCCGTTCGTGGACCCGACCCCGTTCACGTGGCCGTCGCGCAGGGTGGATCGGGAGAGGAGCCCCCGGGCGGAGGGGCGCGGCGTCGGCGGCCCGGGCCGCGCGGAAGGCCGGACGCGCGCGGCTTCCGCCTTCGGAGGCGTCGCCCGGCGCGCCTTCGCCTCCTCCGGCTCCGCGACCATCGATTCCTCGAGCTCCTCCATGAGCCAGCTCAGGGTCGCGGCCCGGATCTGTTCGACTTCTTCCTCGGAAAGAGACTCCTCGAAGGCGTCCACGAGGGATTCCATGCCCGCGGGGGTCGTCGGTTCGGGCTCGACCCTCGGGGCCTCGTCCTCCTCAAGGGACTTCACGAACGCGTCGAGGAGCTCCCGCTCCGCCTTCGGAGCCGAGGAGGGAGCGGCTTTGGGCTGCGATTCCCCGAGGACCATCGAGCAGGCAGGGCACACCTCGGCCTTCGGCGGCAGGGGCTCGTCGCAGTACGGGCACGCCTTCCCTTCCCGGGAGATCGAGTCCTGGAAGGCGGACATCTCCTGGTCGAGGGCGACCTCGTCGACGATGTCCCGAAGCATGGACCGGAGGCGGTCCGCCGCGTCGGGGACCTCGGAGGAACGGGAGAGGAGCCGGGCGCGGGCGATGGAGACCTTCCGAGCGGACGGGTCGAGGGAGGCCGCGCGTTCGAAGGATGTGAGCGCGTCGCCGACCTGCCCCATGGACTCGAGGAGGAGGCCACGGGCGTACCAGAGGGCCGCGTCCTCGGGCTCGTCCTCGAGGTGGAGGTCGTAGAAGGCGAGGAGCCCCCGCGGGCCCTGCTCGTTCAGCTCCCGTCGGACGGCCTCGTCCATCATTTCGTCGTCGAACACCGCACCGCAGTCGAGGCACGCGGTCGCGAATGAGGAGGTGGGGCAGCGGCAGAGGGGGCACTCGCACTGCTCGTCGAGGACCGCGTCGCGGCCTTTCCATGCGCCCAGGTTCAGCTGGGAGCGGACCGCGGCCTGGATGCGGCGGGCCGCCTCGGGACCGATCTCGGGGATCCGGGCGAGCTCGGCCTCCGCGGCACGCTGGAGCTTCCACGGCGCGTTGTACCCTCGTTTGAGGAGGGCCTTCGCGATGACCTCGTCCACTCCGCGAATCCGGCGGATCTCCGCGAGCTGTTCCTCGTCGTAGTCTCCCTTGATCCGGCGGACCCTCCGCTCCTTCGGGGCGGATGCGAACACCTTCGGAGACGCGACGCGGCGGCCGCACGTCGGGCATTGCGCATCCTCAGGGCCCAGGAACGTGGCGCATGCGGGGCACTTCGCGGTCCTCGTTCCCGGGCCCGGAACCTCCGCGAGAGGCTGTCTCGCGTGGCAGGAATCGCAGATGACTTGACTCGCGTTCACGGCGCCGCAGTCGGGGCAGGCCAGGCTGTCGTCGAGGGTCGCGAGGTCCCGCCGGATCGAGGCGACACCGCACGCGTCGCAGAGACTCAGGGGGAGACGACGGCCGCCGCAGAGGGGACAGGACGGGAGATCCGAGACCCTTCGGGTCACGTCATCGTCTCCCGCACGATGGCCAGGGCCCGCTGGGCTTCCGTGAAGGCGGGACGGATCTGGAGGGCCCGCTCGAAACAGAAGAGGGCGTCCTCCGCCGAGCCCTCGTTCAGGAGGGCCCGGCCCTTCTGGAGCCAGGCCTCCGGGAACTCGGGGCGCCGGCTCAGGGCGACGTTGAAGCACTGGAGGGCCCTCGGGGCGTTCTTCGCCTCGAGGAAGGCCGTGCCGAGGTTGAGCCACAGGGTCGGGTAGTCCGGGCTGTCCTCGAGAGCCGTGCCGAAAAGTTTCATGGCCCCGTCCAGGTCCCCGCCTCGTGCGCGGAGGATCCCGAGGTTCATGAGCGCGATCTCGGACTTCGGGTCGAGGGCGAGGGCCGCCCGGAAGCACTCCTCCCCGCGGTCGGGCCGCCCGAGATGAAGGAGGGCCAGGCCCTTGTTGCACCAGGCGTCGACGAAGGCGGGACTCAGCTTCAGGGCCTGGTTGAAGTGCTGCAGAGCCTCGAGGGCCTCCCCGAGCCTCTCGCGGACGACCCCCAGGTTGTTCCAGCCCGGCGCGTAGTCGGGGTCCGCCCGGACGGCGGACTCGAAGGAGGCTCGCGCACCCGCGAGATTCCCCCGGGATAGAAGCTCCGTGCCCCGCGCGATCTGCCGCAGGGCGGCCCGACGGCCCGCTGAGCGGGAGGGCCGAGACGGTTCCCTCGGTGCCCGGCGGAATCCGTGGAGCATTGGCGGTTTCTACGTTAAATAGGGACTATGGATTTTCCCCCGCCATTATCAGGTCGGATTTGTGAGAACTTGGCTCGGTCGGGAGGGAGGCCTCAAGTCCCGGGGCGCCCTCCCCCGCGCCCGGAAACGGAGGCGGTCCGGAATGGAACGCGCGGCGATCCTCTGCGACGGGTACTTCGGCCAGAACACCGGGAAGACGGCGAACGGCCTCGTCCGGTATTCGAAGCGGTTCGAGATCGTCTCCGTGATCGACCGCACGAAGGCCGGACGGGACGCGGGGGAGGTCCTGGACGGGGCGCCGAAGGGCATCCCGATCGTCGCGGACCTCGCGGAGGCCGTCGCGAGGACGAAGCCGGAGACCCTCGTGATCGGGGTCGCCACGTTCGGTGGATACATCCCGAAGGAGTTTCGCCCGGTCCTGCGCGATGCGATCACGAAGGGGCTCAACGTCGTCGCGGGACTCCATGAGTACCTGAACGACGACCCGGAGCTCGCCGCCCTCGCGGCAAAGCACGGGGTCCAGCTCGTGGACGTCCGCCGCCCGCGGTCCATCCGCGAGGCGCAGCAATTCAGCGACCGAGCGCGGAAGCTGCCCTGCCTGCGCATCCCTGTCCTGGGGACGGACGGGTCCATCGGGAAGAGGACGACGGCCCTCCTGCTCGTGGACGCCCTGAACGCGGCCGGCGTGCGCGCGACGTTCGTCGCGACGGGGCAGACGGGCCTCCTCCAGGGATCTCCCTACGGGGTGCCGCTCGACTCGATCAAGGGGGACTTCATGGTCGGCGAGCTCGAGGCGGAGATCGTCCGCGCGCACGACGAGACGAAGCCGAGGGTCATCATCGTCGAGGGGCAGGGGAGCATCTCCCATCCCGCGTACGTGTGCGGCTCCCGGGCCATCATCACGGCATCGATGCCCACCGCGATCGTCATGATGCACGCCCCCGCGCGGAAGACGAGGAACTTCCGGAGGGACGTCGTCGCGTGGCCCATGCCCACCGTGGAGGAGGAGATGGAGTGGCTCACGTTCTTCTCCCGCGGGGCGAAGGTCATCGCCCTTGCCATGAACCACGAGAACATGACGCGGGAGCAGGTCGAGGCGACCGTAAAGGAGTGGGAGGCGAGGTACGGGCTGCCTGCGGCGGACCCCCTCTGGCACGGCTGCGGGAAGTTCGTCGATCGGATCAAGACGATTCTATGAGGATCCCCAAGTCCCATCCAAGGCGCGAATCCCTTCTGACACGGGAGAGGCTCGTCCGGGCCCTCCGGGACGACGTCGTCGTGGCCGAGGGCCTCATCGCCCACGGGCGCGGGGAGGCGTGGGACTATCTGTTCGGGGAGGAGACGAGCGCGCCCGCCCTCGTCGCGGAGAAGGCCGCCGCCGCGGCCCTCCTCCTCGCGCGACGACCGGCGATCTCCGTGAACGGGAACGTCGCCGCCCTGGCCGCGAAGGAGGTCGTGCGGCTCGCGAGAGCGATCCCCGCGCGAATCGAGGTGAACCTGTTCCACCGCACGGAGGCCCGGGTCCGGCGGATCGCGAGGATCCTCGAGCGGGCGGGAGCGAAGGACGTCCTCGGGGCCGCACCCGACGCCCGGATTCCCGGACTCGAATCGAGGCGGGCCCTCTCCCACCGCGAGGGCGTTTTCGGGGCCGACGTCGTCCTCGTGCCCCTCGAAGACGGGGACCGCGCGGAGGCCCTCGTCCGGATGGGGAAGACAGTCATCAGCGTGGACCTGAACCCTCTGTCCCGCACAACCCGGTCAGCCTCGATCCCCGTCGTGGATGAGCTACGTCGCGCCCTCCCGGCCATTCGGACGTTCCTCGAGGAATTGAGAGAGGATCCCAACGAGGCACGCCGGATGCTGCGCACGTACGACAAGGCGGGCAACCTCGGAGCCTACTTCGCGTTCCTCGAGTGGCGCCTCCGGCGGCTGCAGCCGCGAGGACGGACGAGGAGGGAGCGCCGGCGGGCGCGAGGCCGCCGATCTCACGCGAAGTGACCAGGTTTCCACTTGATCGAGCAGCCGTACGGCGGCGTGAGCGGCGTCCGGACGGACCGGTCCACGAGGAGGTCATCGAGGGCGTCCCTCACGTACCGCTTCGCCACCTTCCTCGGATCCTTGTGGTTGTCGTCCAGGCGCCCTCGGTAGCGGATCACACGGTCCGCGTCGAGGACGTAGAAGTCGGGCGTGGACACGGGACCGTAGGCCTCCGCGACCTTCTGCGATTCGTCCCGAAGGTACGGGAAGTTGTAGCCCAGACGCTTCGCCCGGGCGACCATGTGGTCGAAGTCGTCCTCCTCATACTTCACCTCGTCGTTCGAGTTGATCCCGACGAGCTGGACGCCCTTCCCCGCGTAGTCCCTTTGGATCTCGATGAACCGCGACTCCCACGCCTGCACGTAGGGGCAGTGGTTGCATGTGAAGAAGACGACGAGGACGGGCTTGTCCGCGAAGCTCCCGAGCCGATACGTCTTCCCGTCGACGCCCGGGAGGTCGAAATCGGGCACCGTCTGGCCGGGCTGGAGACCGGGTACCGCGGGCATGGGATCCCATCCTCCCACTCGTTCGAGCCCCATAAGCCTTTTCCGCGCGACGGGCGCGCCGGCTCGTCTCGCCGGGCTCCAGACACAAACTATATCTGCGACACCCCGGATGGGCCGTTCCCGTGATGTGACGTGAAGCTCGTCGTGGTCACGGGAGGCGTTCTGTCGGGACTCGGGAAGGGGATCTCGACGTCCTCCATCGGGTTCCTTCTGAAATCGAAGGGCCTGAAGGTCTGCCCGATCAAGATCGATCCGTACCTGAACGTCGACGCGGGGACGATGAACCCGTACCAGCACGGGGAGGTGTTCGTCCTCGACGACGGCGCGGAGGTCGACCTCGACCTGGGGAACTACGAGCGCTTCCTCGACGTGAACCTCACGGGAGACCACAACATCACGACGGGGAAGGTCTACCGCGCGGTCATCGAGAAGGAGCGGAGGGGGGACTTCCTCGGGAAGACGGTCCAGATCATCCCCCACATCACGGACGAGATCAAGGCGCAGATCAAGGCCGTCGGCGAGAGGGAGCGGGCGGATGTCGTCCTCATCGAGGTCGGCGGGACCGTCGGGGACATCGAGGGGATGCCGTTCCTCGAGGCCCTGCGAGAGCTGGGCCAGGAGGTCGGCCGGGAGAACATCGTGTTCGTGCACACGACCCTCGTCCCCGTGATGGGGGCCGTCGGGGAGCAGAAGACGAAACCGACCCAGCAGAGCGTGCGCGAGCTGAGGTCCGTCGGGATCCAGCCGAGCGTCATCATCGCCCGCGGGGAGCGCTCCCTCGAACCGGACATCGAGAAGAAGATCGCGTTCTTCTGCGACGTCCCCGTCGAGGGCGTCGTGAGCGCGCCGGACGCCTCGACGATCTACGACGTCCCGCTCCTGTTCGACGGGCAGGGCCTGACGGAGTACATCATGGGCCGTCTGAACCTGGACCGGCGGGTGGAGGACATGGCGGAGTGGCGGGACTTCCTCGACCGCCTGAAGAACCCGGAGAAGGAGGCGACGATCGCCCTCGTGGGGAAGTACACGCACCTGAAGGACTCGTACATCAGTCACATCGAGGCGTTCCATCACGCGGCCGCGGCCGCGCGGGTCCGGGTCACCCTGCGGTGGGTCGAGTCCGCGGACATCGAGAAGAAAGGGACGAAGGTCCTCGAGGGCGCGGACGGGATCCTCGTTCCGGGAGGCTTCGGGGACCGGGGGATCGAAGGGAAGATTGCCGCGACCCGCTACGCCGCGACGAACGATGTGCCGTTCCAGGGAGTCTGCCTCGGATTCCAGCTCGCGACCGTGGGCTTCGCCCGGGAGGCCCTCGCCTTGGCCGGCGCGAACAGCTCCGAGTTCGATCCGAAGACGCCCCACCCCGTCGTGGACCTCCTTCCCGAGCAGAGAGGCGTGAAGGATCTCGGGGCGACGATGCGCCTCGGGGCGCACGAGATCCTCCTCGACGAGGCCTCGATGACCGCGAAGCTCTACGGTTCCACGACAATCTACGAGAGGCACCGGCACCGCTACGAGATCAATCCGGACTACATCCCGAAGCTGGAGGCCGCGGGCCTCCGGTACGCCGGCCGATCCGACCACGGACGGCGGATGGAGGTCCTGGAACTCCGGGGACATCCGTACTTCGTGGCCTCCCAGTTCCATCCCGAGCTCCGCTCGCGGCCCCTCCGGCCCTCCCCGATCCACCTGGGCCTCGTCCGCGCCGCGGCCGCCTGACCCCGCAATCTTTATCCGGACCCCGCCCTTCGTCGGGGCGCCATGGCGGTCCCGAACTACGAGACCCTGTTCCAGAGGGCGAAGAAGGCTCTCCCGGAAGCCCTGAGCTCCGGGGAGCGCTTCCAGATCCCCGAAGCGGAGATCGTCATCGAGGGCAAGACGACGATCCTCCGCAACTTCCTGGACATCGTCGAGGTCATCCGCCGGGACCCCGCGATGGTCCTCCAATACCTCCTCCGGGAGCTCGGGACCGCGGGCGCGCAGGACGGCCGGAGGGTCGTGTTCCAGGGGAAGGTGACGGGCCCGCAGGTCGCGGACCGCGTGAAGTCCTACGTGGACACGTACGTCCTGTGCCAGGAATGCGGCCGGCCCGACACCCGTCTCGTGAAGGAGGACCGCGTGGCGATCCTCGAGTGCGACGCCTGCGGGGCGAAGCGGCCCGTGAAGAGCGTGAAGAAGGCCGCGAAGGTCGAGGAGGCTCCCCTCGTCGAGGGGAAGGTCTACGAGCTCATGATCCAGGACATCGGGAAGAAAGGCGACGGGATCGCGAAGCTCGATCGGTACGTGATCTACGTGCCCGGGACCGCGAAAGGCTCGATCGTCAAAGTGCACATCGAGAAGATCGCGGGCACGGTCGCCTTCGGGCGCGTGCACCGGGAGTAGGCGCCCCATGCGTCAGGAGATCGGTTCGATCCTCGCCATGGGGGGTCTCCTCGCCGGATCCCAGATCGCCGCCCTCGCGATCGCTCCGCTCTTCGCGGCAGAGGGCCTCCAAGCGTTTGGGGACCCCGAGAACGCGGGGAACGCGCTCGTGTACATCCTGCTCATCTTCGCCTTCACGGGGGTCATCCTCCTCCTCATCAAGTTCCGCCGCAGGAACATCGCGAAGACCATCGTCTTGGCCTCCATCTTCCTGACCCTCGCGTTCGTCCTCCTGCTTCCTGTCTTCTACGGACTCGTCGCCCTATCCCCGGAGGTCTTCTACACGGAGCTCGGGGCGAACGTGGCCACGGTCCTCGCGTTCGCGCTCGCGGCGAGCCTGTCCGCCGTCCTCGTGAAGTTCCCGGAGTGGTACGTCGTGGACACGATCGGGATCGTCGTGGCCGCCGGGGTCACGGCGATCATGGGGATCTCCTTCTCCCTCCTTCCGGCCCTGATCCTCCTCGTGGCCCTCGCCGCGTACGACGCGATCGCGGTGTACCGGACGAAACATATGGTCGCCCTCGCGGACGAACTTACGAGCCAGCGTCTCCCCGTCCTCCTGGTGGTCCCGAAGCGGGCGGACTACTCGTACCGGAAGCAGGGGAGCCTGCGGGAGCAGATTTCGAAGGGGGAGGACCGGGAGGCGATGTTCATCGGCCTGGGGGACTTCATCATCCCGGGGACGATGAGCGTGTCCGCGTTCACCTGGCTGGACCCCTTCGGCCCCGCCGTCGGCGGCCTCGCGCCGAACGCGGTCGTCGCTCTCTCGACGATCCTCGGGAGCCTCATCGGCTTCGGGATCCTCATGCGCTTCGTCCTCCGCGGAAACCCCCAAGCGGGCCTGCCCCTCCTCAACGGGGGCGCGATCACCGCCTTCGCCCTGTCCTACGTCCTCGTGTACGGGGACCTCTCGTTCGGCCTCGTCTGACGCGGGCCGGGGAGGGGGGCGTGGGAGGCGCAAGCGACTTATAGCCCCGCCCTCTTAGACCGCACCCCCATGGCGCTCTGGCAGGGCCGCGCGAAGAGGAAGTCCACGGGCGGCCGGTACCGGCCGTTCCGGAAGAAGCGGAAGCACGAGATCGGACGCGAGCAGCAGTTCGCGTTCGTCGGCACGCACCGCGTGAAGCTCTACCGGACGACGGGCGCGAACCGGAAGGTCCGGATCCTGAAGGCGGAGTTCGCGAACGTCCTGGACCCCCGGACGTCCGTCACGAAGCGAGTGAAGATCGTCACCGTCAAGGAGAACCCGTCGAACCCCCACTACGTGACGAGGAACATCATCACCCGGGGAGCGACGATCCAGACGGAGCTCGGGCTCGCGAAGGTGACCTCCCGACCCGGCCAGGACGGCGTGATCAACGCCGTGCTCTCCGAGGCCCCGGCCCCGTCCGCGTGAGACCGAGCCTCACTCCGCGGACCGCGTGATCCGGACGTCCTTCACGAGCGCATACGGCACGAAGTTGGGCACGCTGACCTCGCCCCACCACGTCATCTGCTCCGTCCGGTCGCTGAGGGCGACGACGTTCCGCAGCACCCGCAGGAGATTGTCCGTCACCCGGATGTCCTTCCAGCATTCGACGACCTCGCCCTTGCGGATCCGGAAGATCCCGTCCCGCGGGATCGTGCTGAGGTCGCCGGCGACGTAGCTCTGGAAGCGGGTGTACCAGGTGTTCGTGAGCCAGAGGCCGTCCTTGACCTCCGCGAAGATCTCGTCCTTGGACCAGTCGCCGGGCTTCACGTCCACGGCATGGGGTTCGGGGGCGATGAGGCCCGCGTTTCCCGTCGTCCGGGCTTTGAACCGCTTCGCGGTGGACGTGTTGTGCAGGTACGTCTTCAGGACCCCTTTCTGGACGAGGAGGGTCCTCCGCGTGGGGACCCCCTCCGCGTCGAACCGCCTCCGCGCGAGGGACTCCGCGGACCCGTCCTCGTACACCGTAAGGGCCTCGGAGGCGACCCGCTTCCCGATCTTCTTCCCGAACGGGCTCGTCCCCGCGAGGACTCGCCAGGCGCTCGCGAGGGTCGCGACGTGGTCCGTGAAGGACCCGAAGATGAGGGGGTCGAGGACGACCGTGTACCGTCCCGCGGTCCCGACCCGGGGGGATTTCACGAGGGCCGCGACGCGTCCCGCCTTGCGTCCGGCTTTCGCAGGATCGAACCGGGAGAGCCTCGAGGCCGCGGCAATCCCGTGACCGCTGGCCTCCGGGCCGACGAGCGCCCGGATGGAGAGGTACACCCCGGCCCGGTGGTCGCGGCCGAGCGCGCCGTTCGACGAGGCCAAGGCGTGCTCCGTCTCGTACTTCCAGAACGACCCCGCGCATTCCTTCGCCCCCATCTCGAGGGCTCCGTTCACGGCCGCGGCGACATGGTCGTTGCCGTCGTCCAGGCGGAGGATCTTCGGATCGGGCTGCATGCGCGTGTATCGGAACGGGCCCTGGGCGATCCCGCGGTACTCGGGGTTCCGCCGGGACGTCTTCGCGACCTTCACGAGCCGCTCGACGGCCTCGTCGGCCTTCGTCAGGTCCTTGATCTCGCTCGCGACGACCCGCTTCTCGTGGACGAAGAACACGGACGCGGTCCTCTCCCGCCAGCGGCTGCTGATGACGGGTTCGTTCCGCGCGAAGCGGATCTGGTACGATCGGTTCGCGACGACCTCCGCGACCGCGTCCTCGCAGCCGAGGGCCGTCGCCCGCGAGACGATCCGGGAAGCGATGTCCTCCATGGGATCACCTCAGGTAGACG
>Ga0209642_10003401_pt1 | contig 10291 bp, 9 predicted proteins | sample RifCSP19_2_FD_184025 | JGI IMG/M metagenome (GOLD analysis project Ga0209642, IMG submission 184025) | Soil microbial communities from Rifle, Colorado - Rifle CSP2_sed 19_2 (SPAdes) (version 2) | ecosystem: Environmental > Terrestrial > Deep subsurface > Rock core/Sediment | place: Rifle... | reverse complement strand
GGAGTCTCCACCATCACGTGGCAGAACAGGTCTCCCGGCGCGTGGCTGCGCACACCGCGGATGCCCTTGCCGCGCAGGCGGAAGGTCTTGCCCGATTGCGTTTCGGCCGGCACGCGGATGCGCGCCGAGCCGTCCAGCGTCGGGATTTCGATCTCGCCGCCGAGCGCCGCAGTCGCCAACGACACCGGCATCTCGCAGTGCAGATCGTCGTGGTCGCGCTGGAACACCGGGTGCGGCCTGATATGGACCTGGACGTAGAGGTCCCCGGACGGGCCGCCGCCCACGCCCGGCTCGCCCTCGCCGCCGAGCCGCACGCGGTCGCCCTCGTCGACGCCTGAGGGAATCTTGACCGAGAGCGTCTTCTGCAGCTTGACCCGCCCGGCGCCCTGGCAGGTCGCGCAGGGGTTCGGAATCACCGAGCCGCTGCCGTGGCACCTCGGACAGGTCTGCGCGATCGAGAACGGGCCCTGCGAGATGCGCACCTGGCCTGCGCCGCGGCAGGTCGCGCAGGTCTGCGGCTGCGTGCCGGGTCTCGCTCCGCTGCCGCCGCAGCTGCCGCAGGCCGCCATGGTCGGGATGCGGATCCTGGTCTCGAAGCCGCGCGCCGCCTGCTCCAGCGTGATCTCGAGGTTGTAGCGCAGGTCGGCGCCGCGGAACACGGTCGAGCGCCCGGCGCGCGCGCCGCCGAAGATCTCCCCGAAGATGTCGCTGAAGATGTCGCCGAAGCCGCCGGGCCCCGCGCCGGCCCCGGCGCCCATTCCCGCCTGCTGATCCACCCCGGCGTGCCCGAACTGATCGTAGGCGGAGCGCTTTTGCGCGTCCGACAGGATCTCGTAGGCCTGCTTCGCTTCTTTGAAGTGCTCCTCGGCCCTGGGATTGTCAGGGTTGCGGTCGGGGTGCCACTTCATGGCGAGCTTTCGGTACGCCTTCTTGATGTCCTCCTCGGAAGCGTCCCGGTTTACGCCTAGCACCTCATACAAGTCGCGCTTGGCCACGGCCGATCAGCCGGTCTTCTTGTCCTTGACCTCTGTGAACTCGGCGTCGACGACGTTGCCGTCGTCCTTCTTGCCCGGCGATTCGCCGCCGGACGGGGCCTCCGCGCCGCCCGCTTGCGCCTTCGCCTGCGCCTCGGCGTACATCTTCTCGCCGAGCTTTTGCGCCGCCTGCGCGAGCGCCTGGCTCTTCACCTCGATCTCGTCCTTCGCTTCCGACTTGAGCACGCCCTCGGCGTCCTTGAGTGCGGCCTCGATCTTCTCCTTCTCGCCGGGCTCGAGCTTGTCGCCGTAGTCCTTGAGCGATTTCCGGATCGAGTGCACCAGCGCCTCGCACTGGTTGCGCGCGTTGACGAGCTCGTGCGCCTTGCGGTCCTCCTCGGCGTGCAGCTCGGCGTCCTTCACCATGCGCTTGATCTCGTCCTCGGTGAGCCCGGAGCTCGCCTGGATCTTGATCTTGTTCTCCTTGCCGGTCGCCTTGTCCCTGGCCGAGACGTGCAGGATGCCGTTCGCGTCGATGTCGAAGGTCACCTCGATCTGCGGCATGCCGCGCGGCGAGGGCGGGATGTCGGCGAGGTTGAACTGGCCGAGCGACTTGTTGCCCGAGGCCATCTCGCGCTCGCCCTGCAGCACGTGGATCGTCACCGCGGTCTGGCTGTCCTCGGCGGTGGAGAACACCTGCTGCGCCTTGGTCGGAATGGTGGTGTTCTTGTTGATGAGCTTGGTGAACACCCCGCCGAGCGTCTCGATGCCGAGAGAAAGCGGCGTCACGTCGAGCAGCAGCACGTCCTTCACGTCACCCTTCAGCACTCCGGCCTGGATGGCGGCCCCGATCGCCACCGCCTCGTCGGGGTTGACGTCCTTCCTCGGCTCCCTGCCGAAGAACTCGCGCACCTTGTCGATCACCTTGGGCATGCGCGTCTGCCCGCCGACCAGGATCACGTCGTTGATGTCGCTGACCTTCACGCCCGCGTCCTTGATCGCGATGCGGCACGGCTCGATCGTCTTCTCGATCAGCTCGTCCACCAGCGACTCGAACTTCGCCCGGGTGATCTTCATCGTCAGGTGCTTCGGCCCGCTCTGGTCGGCGGTGACGTAGGGCAGGTTGATCTCGGTCTGCTGCGAGGAGGAAAGCTCGATCTTCGCCTTCTCGACCGCCTCCTTCAGGCGCTGCAGCGCGAGCACGTCCTTCGAGAGATCCAGGCCCTGGTCCTTCTTGAACTCGCCGACGACGTAATCGATCAGCCGCTGGTCGAAGTCCTCGCCGCCGAGAAAGGTGTCGCCGTTGGTGGAGAGCACCTCGACCTGCATCTCGCCCTCCACGTCCGCGATCTCGATGATCGAGATGTCGAAGGTGCCGCCGCCGAGGTCGTACACGGCGATCTTCATGTCCTTCTTGCCGGCCTTGTCCAGGCCGAAGGCGAGCGCCGCGGCGGTCGGCTCGTTGATGATGCGCTTCACGTCCAGCCCCGCGATGCGGCCGGCGTCCTTGGTCGCCTGGCGCTGCGAGTCGTTGAAATACGCCGGGACCGTGATCACGGCCTCGGTGACTTCCTCGCCGAGGTAGTCCTCGGCGGTCTTCTTCATCTTCCGCAGCACGTCGGCCGAGACCTGCTGCGGCGCGATCTTCTTGCCGCGCACCTCGACCCAGGCATCGCCGTTGTCGGCCTTGACGATTCTGAACGGCATCAGGCCGATGTCCTTCTGCACCTCCTTTTCCTCGAAGCGGCGGCCGATCAGGCGCTTCACCGCGTACAGAGTGTGCTTGGCGTTGGTCACCGCCTGGCGCTTGGCCGGCGCGCCGGCCAGGATCTCGTCCTCGTCGGTCTAGGCGACGACCGAGGGCGTGGTGCGCGCGCCCTCCGAATTCTCGATCACCTTGGGCTTGCCGCCCTCCATGATGGCGACGCAGGAGTTCGTCGTACCCAGGTCGATGCCGATGATCTTGGCCATGTCAGGTCCCCGAATTCGTGTTCAAGTCACTCTCGGAGATGGGGTTTCCCGCCCCGCTTTCAAGCGCTTTCGCCACGGTCACCAGCGCCGGGCGAATCACCCTGTCATGCAGGACGTAGCCCTTCTGCATGACCGACACGATGGTGTTCGGCTCGGCCCCGGCTTCCAGGACCGCCACCGCCTGGTGCCGGTGCGGATCGAAGCGCTCGCCCGGCGCGGGCGCGATCTCGCTCACGCTCGCCTTCTCGAGCGCGCCGCGCAGCTGCCGGAGGGTCAGCTCGACCCCGCTGCGCAGCGCCTCCACGCTGGCGTTGCCGGCGCCCAGCGCCGCCTCCAGGCTGTCGGCGACAGGCAGCAGGCTCTCGGCCAGGCGCTCGACCGCGTACTTCTGCAGCGCCGCCGCCTCGGCCCGGGCGCGCTTGCGCGCGTTGTCCGCGTCGGCGAGCGCGCGCATCATCTGCTCGCGCTGCTGCTCGATGCGCGCCTGCGCCTCGGCGAGAAGCTCTTCGAGCGACTTCTCGGCCGGGGCCTGTTCCTGCGGCGTCTCGGACTCAGGGTTCGGTTCCGACATTGCGGTTGACTTGGGGTCGCCTGCCCCCGTTTCAAGTCGATTTCATCTCGTCACGCGAGAATTGCGGCATCATACCGCCTCGAAAATCGAGGGAGCAGCGTGATGAAGATCTGTCTCGCCGGCACCGGCGCGATGGGCGAGGTCCACGTCAAGGCCCTGCAGAAGATCCAGGGCGTGGAACTGGTGTCGGTCAACAGCCGCACTCCGGAGAGCGGCCAGGCGTTCGCGGCGAAGTGGAACATCCCGCACACGTCGACTCGCCTGGAGGAGTGCATCGACCGGCCGGGAGTGGAGGCGGTGATCCTCACCACGCCGAGCAGCCTGCACGCCGAGCAGACGCTGCTCGCCCTGGCGCGCGGCAAGCACGTCCAGGTGGAGATCCCGATGAGCCTGAACGCGCGCGACGCGAACCGCATGGTCGCCGCGGCGAAGAAGGCGAAAAGGGTCTGCATGGTGACGCACACGCGGCGCTTCGCCTCGCCGCACCGCGAAATCCGGCGCCGCATCAAGGAGGGCAGCTTTCACCTGCTGCACATGGTGGTCGAGACCTATTTCTTCCGCCGCACCAATCTCAACATGCTGGGCCGGCAGCGCTCCTGGGTGGACAACCTCCTGTGGCACCACGCCTGCCATTCGGTGGACCTGGCGTACTGGCTGACGGGCGACGCGAACATGAGGGCGTGGGGCCAGAAGGGGCCGAATCACCGCGCGCTCAGGATCCCGATGGACATGACCATCGGCATGCGCTCGAGGAAGACCGGGACGGTGGTCAGCATGGCGCTGTCCTTCAACAACAAGGGCCCGTTCGGGGGCTTCTACCGCTACATCGGCGAGGAAGACACCTACAAGGTGTACCGCGACTCGATGACCGACGGCGAGGGCAAGGAGGTGGCGCTCGATGCGACGCCGGCGTTCGACCGGCAGGACGTCGAGTTCGTCAGCGCGATCCGCGAGCGACGCCAGCCCGAGTCGAGCGCGGCGAGCTGCGCGCCGACCATGGCGCTGCTGGACAGAATCGACAAGGCAATGAGGAAATCCTGATGGCCAAGATCGTCCTCGGGCTCGGCGTTTCGCACAGCCCTCAACTCAGCTTCCCCGCCGAGAAGTGGGCCGACCTCGGGCGCGCCGACCAGACCAGCCCGCACCTGATCGACGGCGAAGGCAGGCATATCTCCTACCAGGAGCTGCTGAAGCGGGCCGACCCGCGCATCGCGAGCGAGGAGATGTCGGTGGACGTGTTCAAGTCCAAGTTCGAGCGCCTGCAGAAGGGCGTCGCCGCGGTGAGCGGCGCGCTGAAGGAGCACAAGGTGGACATCCTGGTGGTTGTCGGCGACGACCAGGAGGAGCTCATCCACCACGACAACATGCCGCCGCTGATGATCTACTGGGGCGACACCATTCCCAGCCAGCCGCGCATCTTCAAGGAAAACGTGTTCCCGACCGTGCGCATGGCGGCCTGGGCCTACGGCACCGAGGAAACGAGCTACCCGGTGGCCTCAAAGCTCGCCAAGCACCTCATCGAGGACCTGATGGAGCAGGGCATCGACGTCGCGTACGGCAAGTACGTCAAGGAAGGCATGGGCATGGGCCACGCTTTCGCCTTCATGTACGGGCGCATCTTCAACGGGGCCGTGCTGCCGATCGTGCCGGTGCTGGTCAACACCTATTTCCCGCCCAACCAGCCCTCGCCGAAGCGCTGCTACCAGTACGGCCAGGCGCTGCGCCGCGCGATCGAGAGCTGGAACGAGGATGCGCGCGTCGCGGTCATCGGTTCGGGCGGTCTGAGCCACTTCGTGGTCGACGAGGCTCTCGACCGCAGGATCCTCGCCGCCTTCGAGAAGCGCGACACGAAAGCCCTGTTCGGCTTGCCGCTGCCGCTGCTGAACTCTGGTAATTCCGAGGCCAGGAACTGGATCGTCGCGGCGGGCACCGCGGAGCACCTGCAGTTCGAGTTGATCGACTACGTCGCGGCCTATCGCTCGCCGGCGGGCACCGGCGGCGGGTGGTCGTTCGGCCGGTGGCGCTGAAGGGGAGTGGGACGCTTCCACCTCTATCCTTTGCCGCGCGGCTGAGTACAATGCTCGCGCGGCGTTAAGGCCGCATCCTCTGGAGGAGGGGAGTCATGCGCACCATGCTCGTCAAGCTCGCCGGCGTCACTGCGGCGCTGTTCGCGGCCGGCTCGATCCACGCCCAGCAGACCGTCAAGATCGGTCTGATCCTGCCCTATTCGGGCCAGTTCGCCGACACGGCGACGCAGCTCGAGAACTCGATCAAGCTGTACCTCAAGCAGCACGGCGACACGGTCGCCGGCAAGAAGATCGAGTTCGTCCGCAAGGACACGGGCGGCATCGCGCCCCCGGTGGCCAAGCGCCTCGCGCAGGAGCTGGTAGTGCGCGACAAGGTCGACATCCTCGCCGGGCTGATCCTCACGCCGAATGCGCTGGCGGTCGCCGACATCTCCACCGAGGCGAAGAAATTCACGGTGATCTTCGCCGCCACCTCGATCATCACCACCAAGTCGCCGTACATGACGCGCACCTCGGTCACCATTCCGCAGCTGCAAGAGAGCCTCGGCAAGTGGGCGGCGACGACGGGCAAGCTGAAGAAGGTCTACACGATGGTGACCGACTACGGTCCCGGCCACGACGCGGAAGGCGCGTTCCACCGCGGCTTCAAGGAGGCGGGCGGCGAGATCATCGGCTCGGTGCGCATGCCGATCGCCAACCCGGATTTCTCGGCGTTCGTGCAGCGGGCGAAGGACCTCAACCCGGAAGCGATGCTGGTCTGGACCCCGGGCGGCACGCAGCCGGCCGCGGTCGGCAAGGCGCTGTTCGAGCGCGGCATCCAGGCGAAGCAGCTGCTCGGGCAGGAGGTGCTCACCGACGACAACGCGCTCAGGAGCATGGGCGATGCGGCGCTCGGCATCGTCACGGTCGCGAACTACGACTACAACCTGAACAGCCCGATGAACCGGGCGTACGTGAAGGCCTACAACGAAGCATACGGCGGCCGCAACCCGGACCTGTTCTCGATCGCCGGCTGGGACCAGATCCACCTGATCTTCGAAGTGCTGAAGAAGACCGGCGGCAAGACCGACGGCGATTCGCTGATCGCGGCGGCCAAGGGCATGAAGTGGCAGAGCCCGCGCGGCCCGATGGTGATCGACCCGGAGACGCGCGACGTGATCCAGACGGTGTACTTGCGCCGGGTCGAAAAAGTCGGCGGCAAGCTCGTCAACGTGGAGTTCGACAAGATCGAGAACGTGAAGGACCCGGTCAAGGCCAGGATGAAATAAGGAGGAGTCCATGAGCAAGCTTTTCATTGCAGCCAGCAGCCTCGCCGCGGCGCTTGCCGCCGCCGCGCCCGCATATTCGCAGGGCACGATCAAGATCGGGCTGATCATGTCCTATTCCGGGCAGTTCGCCGATCCCGCCGCGCAGATGGACAACGCCGTAAAGCTCTACGTCAAGCAGCACGGCGACACGGTGGCCGGCAAGAAGCTCGAGTTCATCCGCAAGGACACCGGCGGCATCGCGCCGCCGCTCGCCAAGCGGCTTGCCCAGGAACTGGTGGTGCGCGACAAGGTCGACATCATCGCCGGCCTGGTGCTCACGCCCAACGCCCTCGCGGTGGGCGATGTATCGGCCGAGGCGAAGAAGTTCACGGTGATCATGAACGCCGCGACCGCGATCATCACCACCAAGTCGCCCTACATGGCACGCACCTCGACCACGCTGCCGCAGTTGAACGAGACCTTCGGCACCTGGGCGGCGAAGAAAGCCGGCGTCAAGAAGGTCTACACGATGGTGTCGGACTACGGTCCCGGCCACGACGCGGAAGGCGCGTTCCAGCGCGGCTTCAAGGAGGCGGGCGGCGAGATCGTCGGCTCGGTGCGCATGCCGGTCGCCAACCCGGATTTCTCGGCGTTCGTGCAGCGCGCCAAGGACATCAACCCCGAGGCGATCTACGTGTTCATTCCCGGCGGCACGCAGCCGTCGGCGCTCGGCCGGGCGCTCGCCGAGCGCGGCGTCGATACGGCGAAGACCAAGATCTTCGGCATGGGTGAGCTGACCGAGGACGAGGCGCGCAAGACCATGGGCGATGCGTCGCTCGGCATCGTCACGGTCTACCACTACGACCACAACCATCAGTCGGCGATGAACCGCGAGTTCGTCAAGGCCTACAACGCCGAGTACAACCGCAACCCCAACATCTACGCGGTAGGCGGCTGGGACGGCATGCATCTCATCTACGAGACGCTGAAGAAGACCAAGGGCAATACCGACGGCGACGCGCTGATCGCGGCGGCCAAGGGCATGAAGTGGGAAAGCCCGCGCGGCCCGATCTCGATCGACCCGGAGACGCGCGACATCGTGCAGACGGTCTACATCCGGCGCGTCGAGAAGGTCGGAGGGCAGCTTCTGAACGTGGAGTTCGACAAGGTCGAGAACGTCAAGGATCCGTTCAAGGCCAGGATGAAGAAATAGGTTAAGAGCGGCGCACGAGGCGCGCCGCCTTAACTGCGCGCGATGGAGCGGACGCAAGCGCCGCTCATCGCGCGCGATGTGCAATCTGCATAGAGAGAATCAAGCCGAATGCTGACCTCGCTGGGCGGCGTGCTGTTCGACGGCTTCGCCTACGGCATGCTGCTGTTCCTGCTGTCGGTCGGGCTGTCGGTGACGCTCGGGATGATGAACTTCATCAACCTGGCGCACGGCAGCTTCGGCATGCTCGGCGGCTACGTCACGGTCACCCTGATGGACCGGCTCGGATGGCCGTTCCTCGCCACGCTGCCGGCGGCGTTCGTCGCCGCCGCCGCGCTGAGCGTGGTGCTGGAACGGTTGCTCTTCAGGCACTCCTACCGGGCGGGCGAGCTCGACCAGGTCCTGCTGACGATCGGCGTCGTTTTCATGTCGGTGGCCTCGGCCGCGTACATCTGGGGAACCGTGCAGCAGCCGGTGCAGCTTCCGGATTACTTCACGGGCTCGTTCACGTTCCTCGGCGTCAACTTCGCCTATTACCGGCTGTTCCTCATCGGCACGGCGCTCGTCGTCACGCTGCTCCTCGTCGCCGGGCTGGAGTGGACGCGCTTCGGTGCGCAGGTCCGGGCGGCGGTCGACAACCAGCGCATGGCGCGCGGCCTGGGCATCAACGTCAACCTTGCCTTTGCCATCACCTTCGCGCTGGGAAGCGGGCTCGCCGGACTCGGCGGCTCGCTGGCGATCGCCATGGTCGGCCTCGACCCCGATTTCGCCTTCGCCTACCTCGTCTACGTGCTGATCGTGGTGTCGGTCGGGGGGCTCGCCTCGATCGGCGGCTCGTTCGCCGCCGCCACGGTGCTCGGCATCAGCGACATCGCCGGCAAGTACTACTTCCCGGCGCTCGGCTCGTTCCTGATCTACCTGGTCATGGTCGGGGTGCTGATGTGGCGGCCGGCGGGCCTGTTCGGGAAGCGCTGAATGGCGAGCGCCGCCGCGCCGCACGCCTACCTGCAGCAGCAGGCGCGCTGGCACTGGGTCGAAATCGTCTTCTGGCTCTCGACGCTGCTGCCGTTCGTGCTGTTTCCGCAGTACCTGCAGCTCGCCAGCCAGATCGCGATCACGGCGCTGTTCGCGCTGTCGCTCGACCTCATCCTCGGCTACGCCGGGGTCGTGTCGCTCGGCCACGCGGCGTTCTTCGGCCTGGGCGCCTATACCGCCGGAATCCTCTCCAAGTTCTACTGGGGCGAGCCGCTCTCGCTGCTGGTGGCCGGGGCGCTGGTGGCAGGCCTCGTCGGCTACGCGACGAGCTGGATCATCGCCTATTTCCGGCACCTGGCGCTGATCATGATCACCCTCGGCCTGGGCCTGCTGCTGTACGAGGCGGCCAATAGCGCGTCCTGGCTCACCGGGGGAGCGGACGGGCTGCAGGGCGTACGCATCCGGCCGCTGCTGGATTATTTCAATTTCGACCTCTACGGCCGCACCGCCTACACGTATTCGCTGATCGTCCTGTTCCTCGCGTTCCTGGTGACGCGGCGGATCATCCATTCGCCCTTCGGTCTTTCGCTGCGCGGCATACGCGAAAATCCAGTGCGCATGCCGGCGATCGGTGCGCCGAGCCGCGCGCACATCCGCAAGATCTACACCATCGCCGCGGTGATGGCCGGGATCGCCGGCGCCCTGATCGCCGAGACGACCGAGACGGTTTCGCTCGAGACGCTTTCCTTCCAGCGCTCCGCGGACGTGCTGGTGATCCTGATCCTGGGCGGGGCCGGACGCCTGTACGGCGGCATCGTGGGCGCGATCATCTACATGGTGGCGCGCGACCAGTTCTCGGGCGTGAACCCGCAGTTCTGGTATTTCTGGATCGGCCTGCTGCTGGTCGCCGTCGTGATGTTCCTGCCCAACGGCATCCTCGGAGGGCTCGCCAGGTTCACCGAATCGTGGCGACGCAGATCGCGGTGACGGGCGCCGTTCTCGCCGCGCGCGGGCTCGACAAGAGCTTCGGTTCGCTCGTGGTCGCGAGCGGCATCGACTTCGAGCTGCCGCAGGGCGCACGCTACGCGCTGATCGGGCCGAACGGGGCCGGCAAGACCACGCTCATCAACCTGATGACCGGGATGCTGCGCCCCGACCGCGGCCAGATCTTCCTCGGCGGCGAGGCGGTCACCGCGCTCGGGCCCGCCGCGAGGGTGAAGCGCGGGCTGGTACGCACCTTCCAGATCAATGCGCTTTTCCCGCACCTGAGCGCGCTCGAGGCGGTGGCCCTGGCGGTCTGCGAAAGGCAGGGCCAC
>Ga0209642_10003396_pt1 | contig 10299 bp, 3 predicted proteins | sample RifCSP19_2_FD_184025 | JGI IMG/M metagenome (GOLD analysis project Ga0209642, IMG submission 184025) | Soil microbial communities from Rifle, Colorado - Rifle CSP2_sed 19_2 (SPAdes) (version 2) | ecosystem: Environmental > Terrestrial > Deep subsurface > Rock core/Sediment | place: Rifle... | reverse complement strand
TACTGTTTTATCATATTGAATAAATTCAACCGGCAATGATGCCGCTGAAACTCGCATTACATTATTAGCAAGAACAGTTACTCCAGTATATGTTTCGTAAACCGGTATTGTTGGATTATCCATAATAGTAGTATTAGAAATTACAGGTACTCCATTATGAAAATATCTAGCCACAAATACGTCAAATTTCAAATCAGTATTATCGATTGGTCTCCAAGTTGACAGTAAATATTCCTGTGACAATTGAATGGTTTGTGGCAGCTGAGAAGAACTCAAGGGAATTGCACTATTATTAGAAGATGAAATAGATTGTGAATATCCAATTCCAGTTCCTGTTGTAGCTCCTGTTGGAGAAATATAGCTATATAATTTTCCTATATATCTACCAGATGCACCAGGAGAAGGAGTATTTGTTCCTACTAAATAATCTCCTTGTTTATTTGTCCAAAGAAGAAAATCTTCATCGCCGTCGAATTTAACAACTATAGCATATTCTACTCCAGAATACATTGGCTGTGGTTCATAAAAACTAAAGAGTGTTGATTGTGTTCCATCAGCAGAAACACTGATTGTTCCGTAATTTGCTCTAGCCCACTCCAATTGTTGATTAATTCCAGCTTGACCCATAACAGGAATACTATATTGACAAGGTACAACTGCAATTTGCACACCAGGATCGAAAATGCCAGATTTGTTCCCGGTATTTCTTGGCTTGGCCCTAAAATAAAGTTTAACACTGGTTAATAATACTTGTGTAGCATTACCAATATTTGTAGGATCAACGAAAAATGTTTGTGCTAGATTAAATGTTGTCATTACTCGTCATTTTCCCTTTAAAAATTTGTCCACGGAACATACGATAGATTTGTTCCACATCGTGAATTGGGTGCAAGAATTTCTAATGTTTGATAAGCATTACCGATAAATGAAGAAGCAAATTCTTGACCTTCATTTAAAATAAGGGTAGAATTAGGTCCACTTTTTGTCAGACCTAGTTCTTGTTCAATATTTGCCCAGTTTGTCATTGGCAAATAATATTCAGCGGTAATTCTTCCGGCAGCATCAGAATATATATCAGCACCAAGATTACCACCATATGGTTTTCTTGCCGCAATTTGTTTAATGCCGTTTACATATAAATCGTGTTTTGTCATTGGAAGAAGTCCGTGACATTGCATGATTATAGAATCAAATTCTCTGGTTCCATCTGGAACAATAATACTATTTTTACCATAATCAGCAACCATAACGCCATTATATCCAGTAGGATTTCCTCTAGAGCCACAAGGATCAATAATTGTTTGGCCTCTAATTTCATCTGTGGGATATCTTAACATGCCATAATATCCCCAAGCTGCTGGACCTCGCGCATTAGCGTGGCCTGCGGGATTAATAATCGATACGTAATAATATCTTCCAAAAGCAGGATCATGTGTAAAATCTATTTTACCTGCGCCAAGAACCCAACCTCCTCCAAGTTGTGCGAGTGTATCTAGGCCACCCAGCGGCAATCCTTGATAAAATTGTCCAGCTCCAAATGATGATGCTGGTATCCAAAATGCAGAAGTTTCAGGATCACTTTTTAAATATGTTTTATCAGCATTTGTTAATGCCACCGCAGATGCACTGGTAACAACTGTTCTTGGTGCGGTAAAATCTGCACGAGTACTTTGATATACAGTTATAAATGGATCATAAACAAACAAGAAAAACATTGTACATGGAGCAGAAAGGGTTGATGCCCGTGTACTAATTGACATCAATTCATCTCTAAAATCGTTACTACCATTTGTACCACTACTAGCAAATAAGAGCGAGTTTGATTGGACAAGTGTTTCTGTTGATACTGTTATAGGCACACATGCCGGTTGAACTGGATCAATAGATGTTGTCGCTGCTTCTTGACCTACTAATTTATAATCTATATATGGCAATGAAATAGATGCATTATGTTTTAATGACCATCTAAATTTAGGAGGAACACAAAGATTACTTGCCAACATAGGTATGGTATTTGAGGTATCAACTGTATTATCAACAACTTCAATTTCAGCTGAATATTGTGGATTGGTTACATCAGAATTTAGAGATGTTGAAAAATCATCTGCAACAAATCCAAATTTAAATCTATTGATTGATCCGTCAATTGAAGATGGGATTATTTTATTAGTAATGCTTGTTTCAAGAGCATTTAATAAAGTATAATATTCAATGTCTCGTATTCTTCTTTCAAGTTTGCCAATATTTGCCATAGAATATCCCTTCGGCTGACTTGGTACCGAAGTTTGACTATTGGCAACGATTGGAATAATAGTATGAGACGCCAATCTTGTTCCCATTTTTCCGTTTGTATGAACCGAGGTATCTATAACATCAACAACAGTATTTGATAGATTTACTGTGATGTTAGGATATGCCGGTACGGTAATTTTGTTTAGAAGAAGGTTTTCCGAAGAAACTGTTGCAGGATATCTTTTTGTTGCATCAACGTTAGGATATCCTTTTTGAACAACAATATTACCATCTGGTCCAATTACTACAACATCTGTTCTTCCCATATATTGTTCAATTGTAGATGTAAATACCGAATCGGGTATTGGGAATTTTTTATCATTGGCAGGATCAGCAGTGTTACCAAATGATAGAGCATACGGCGGATTTAATGGAGCAGTGGCAGAACAAGCCGACACCGCAACCGTATTTACTACTGCTGGTCTAAAATCTACACAATTTAGAAGATCATAATATTCGCCCCGTTGGGTGAACATTTCTGGAACTTCAAACGATGCTGCCGTTGAAGTCAGATTGGCCAAAGGCAAACTATCTAGATTAGCAATAGCAGCCGCATTTGATGTTCCCAAATATGATACCGTATCAAAATATCCATCATCTGATCTTGTGAAATAATCAAAGTTCACGAGAAGGAAATTTGCTGAAACCAGAGCAATAGAAGTTTTTGGATTTAGATGAAGATAAGATAGATCCAAATAATTTGATTTTTGATTGTGATCAATAAAAAATTCTGATCCGATATCAATACTGCTGGTATTAACCGAAGAGTTGCCAACATATACGTTGCGTAATCTAAATACGTCTGGTATACCTAAGCACCATGGGCCAACAGTATTGGCAGCATTATTGGATAATTGTAACTTTACATATTGATTTCTATTTGATGTTTTGCCGATAGAAGTCACTGCTGATCTTCTAATATTAACTCCCAATGCAGTATTAACAGAAACTGTACCTTCTGTAGTCATTCCCAGATTTAAAGTAATGAGTGTTCCGGGTCCATTAAGATTGGCACTTAAACCACTTCTTTTACCAAAAGGAATGGGAACATTTTGGGGAAATGCTCTATTAAATGTAGCAGTACCGGCATTTGCAAATCCATTGTTGGATTCCATTACCAAAAGAGTATTATTGGTAATGGATTTTACCTTCTTTATGGCATTGGATCCACCAGAATTGATTCTAATATAATCACCAGCTTCAAGATTATTAATAAATGTTGTACCTGATCCAATACAGTTCGGTGAAGTAGTATTAACTGAAACTGTGCCAGTTAGGGGAGTATATCCAATGACATTATTTCCAATGGGTACAACATACAATGATGATAAATCAGAATCAGACAATGTAGAAGAATATGGATATGTTTCATTTGGATTACCAGCAATCGATTTGGTCAAAAGACCAGTATTGGCAAAATTAGTAGTTTGATCTATTGTTCTATAATCATAAGTCGTATTATTGGTATTTCTAATCGATTCCACGCCAGTTTTGAATATTAATGTGTCGTTTTGTGCATTTTTCAACATTGCTATATTGGCAGCCGTAGTAGGATCAAGCTCTAATACAACATCTGCAATACCTTTATTTGTACCATTATAGAAAACAGATTTAACATTTTTGAAATTGGCACCAGCATTCATTTGAATATTGAACAAATGTAATCTATAAATCGCAGTATAATCACCAGCATAACCATTTTCTAAAATCATTGATCTAATTCTAGCAGTACCTATCTTGGCTCCAGCAGCCGTAATTGTCGGCGATGCCCAAAAGTTAGATGTACTAGACAAATATGTTTTTGCTGCATTATATAAATCTACTGTATCTCCAGTAGAAAATTGGAATAATCCTCCGACTTCGTTTGTTCGGATATATGCGTCATAATTGAGAGATATATTAACGCCAGTAGAAGTTAGCGTTTCCGTGGCCTTTGGAACATCAATTTTGAAATTTCTAAGTGTCTGGGTTTTATATCCAGCAATATAAGCAGATCCAGGATCAACAACGGTGGTATAATAACCACCATTTAGCGCTGAATTGGCAACACTATCAGTAGTTACTAGAAATGGATCAAGAACAAAATTGCCAGATTGATCATTCATTCTATTGGCCATTTCGTCGCCAAGTTTAGAATACACTGAGGTTTGTGTTTGCTTATATGGATTGCCGTCATTCCATTGAACAAGGGCAAGGAATTCGGTGTTTCCAGTCATATCGTCAGTATTAGCAACAGTCAAAGTTGGAACTAGTTTTAGTCTATCAGCACCTGGGGCATTTTCGTTTTCTGTTCCTAGTGCATTATCAGTTAGTGTAGTATCTTCAAGATAATCAACAATACTTTCTTCAGTAACAAATCCAACAGATGCATTATTAGGAGTTGAAGAATAAGCGTTGACAACTACTAGTTGTTTATCAACTTTAAGAAAATGACCAACTTGATATATAATACCATCACTAACTTCGAAAGCATATCCATTTCCAACAGGATTTGCCACCGAAGATACCCTTACTTTATCATAATAATTAACAGCAGCTAGACTTAATGCTGCAATGCCGGATGCATTATTTTTTGATTTGACTGTTACATATGGTAGATGATAATAATCTTCTCCTTTTGAGGTCATAAAGATTGAGATAATTTTACCAACGCCATCAGTTATAACTCGGCCGGCCGCTCCTGATCCATATACTTTATCAATAGTACCAATTGCGGTATTACCTGAATTTTTAATACTATTTTGTTCACCAAATGTCCATGATAATGAATTTGAAGACACATTGATTAAATCTGTTGTTTTGGGCTTTATTGTGAATAACTTATTACTAGATCCATCTATACTAGTAATGGTTAAAATTTCTGCATTCGAATTATAAACGGGATCAGTTATATAATCTCCCTCAGCGAATGTTCCTGTTGAGGTATTAACCTCAATAATAGATGATATTACCAAGGAATCCGCGTTTGAAAAATTCAGACCACCATTATTAATAGTTACACTAAAAATTGAATCTTTGCCATTATATATTGTAAGGATGTCACCAGCGATAAATTGTGTATTTCCCGATACGCCAGAGTTAATGTAGTTAATAAATATCGTCTTCAAATAAGGATCGGCAGTTTCAAATCCACTCATTGAATTTGTAATATATGCTTTGAGACCATCAACATTTTTGGCAAATAATCCAACATAAAGAGATGGATCAATTGCGGCAGAATCTAAGTTATTATCTGCTAATTTGACGTAATTGTATGATGGATAAAACACAAAATTGCAACCAGAAACGATTGTTCCTGATTTGAAAATATTATCTCCAAATCTCTCTATTTGATTTTGAAGCCAAGATTGAAGTGAATTTAACTCTCTAACTTGGACAGCAACCGATGGTTTAAATAGATGTTCATAATATTCTTTTGATGTATTATAATCATTGAAGTATGGACTTCTGGCCAAATTGGTTTTAATGGACATTTTTTATCTAGCACCTTTGGTGTTATACTTATTATGTTTTATTTATACTAATAACGAAGAACGGTTTGGAAAGTTTCAGTTGTTGTGTTTGATCTAACTATTTCAGAAACATTTTCATAAAAAAGCACTTCTCCTGAGCCAAAAACAAGCTCAGGAGGATATTTAGTTGATATCAGAATAACCGCTCCAGACGTATTACCTACGACTGTATTTGATCCTCCAACAGAAAATTCATCCTTTTGATGGGTAGAATAAAGACTTATTTGTCCTCCACCAATATCATATGTTGAATGAACCATGGCAGTAGCAGTAACATTTGATATTCCATTAGTTTGTTTGATATATTCATTTGGCAAGAAAATACCAGACGATAATATTCCATCATATCGATAGGCTTGAACAAATGTATCAAATCCCTTTGAAACATCTGAAATACTGATTGAATTGACTAGTGTATATGCTCCAGTACTAAATCCTACTACTTGATCACCTGTTGAATATGATCCTGTGACATTATTGACAAGAAGATTAGTATTATTTGCGGCAACTACAATAGCATTAGTATTTATAACTGTTTTGTAAACTATAGTTTCTGTACAAGAGAAATAACCATTAGTTGCTAGAACAATTTCTGAAGAATTTGATATTGAGCTAATTAGAGCCAACTGATGATTCAAGGTATCAGAAGATTTTATAAATACATATGAATCACCTTCAAGTTGATTTAGAAAATCACCGGAATTACAAGTAACAACATTACTTGTAGTGTTTATAGTGGCATTGCTTTCTATTTTATATGTTGATATTTTGAAAGCACTTTCACCAACAGAGAATGTTCCTTCATTATTTGCAAATTCAATTGAAACGTTAGCAAAAATTGGATTTTTTATTATTCCTATTTGTTTAAATCCATTGTTTGCAGGTATTGTTCCAGTTTCTGTGTTAGAGAACTTTACAGAAATGATAAGACTATTTGAATATAATTCAGCAGCCGCATTTTTGCCATGCCCGCCATAAGGAGAATTTATTGCCCGAAGTTCGGCCGGCAAGGTGATATTTACAGAACTATCGGCTACCACATTTGCGGAATAAACAAAATCATATCCACTTCCTCTATCTAACATCTCAACTCTATATACAGAATTAGAAGAAACAGAATTTATCAATGCCCTTGCTACACAATTGGAAATATATATTCCTGTTCCATATATTTTGACTTCTGGATAAATTTCATACTCTGTTCCATTTACAGGAGAAGTGTCGAACGCGGTATCAAGAACAACATATTTGCCCGCGCCATTAGAAAAATAATAATCAACCCGAGAATATTGACCAGATCCGGTTCCGCTTGACAGATACATCAAACAACCGTCATAAAAAGATTCTATACTAGATGCTGTTGCATTTGCAATTTCATATAATAATGAATTTCCGCTAACTCTAATATTTGTAGAAGAAAGTGTTCCAGTAACATAGTTATCGTATTTTTTCCCTATGCCTTCTACTTTGACTATATCAACAGCGCCTCTAACAGTGCTGGTTGAAACAGTAGAATTTGCTATTATAGGAAAATAAGAGGATGAGGAAAATTTCAAATTTTGCGAACTTGACACACTATACATATATTTCCAGCGATATCCATCAGAGGTTTGATAAACTTGAGTATTTGATCCAGAAATATGAGAAAATGCCGGTTCAATCGTTGAAGGATTTCTCATATTATTATCTAAGCATTTATATACGTGTTTATAGGAACCTTCGTCGGTGATGACAAAAAAATCTTTACTGGCAACATCTATATCAACATCATCATACATATCATAAACAGTATTTGATACATATGGCACATTTCTTATGGCAGAATAAATGTCGGCCGGTGTTATTTTTTTGCCAGCAATCATATTATTATAAACATCGGTAACAGTTGAATATTCATCTGAATTGGCAGATTCCGCTGTTGTTATTGCGGGATTATGATTTCCTATAAAGAAATAAAAATCGGCCTCAGCTTCAGACAATACCTCAATAAAATTATTTGCCGAAAAATTTCTCAATTTAGCTGTTGTTAATTTTGTTGACATTTTTTACCTTATGTTTGTACAATTACTGTTTCGATGAAAGCAGAATCAACCGCAGCATTTGTTTTATATACTAAAGCGCCAAAATATTTTGTTCCAGAAACGTGAAGGATTTCGCGAAGCATAGATTCATATTTATTTAGTGTTATGGAAGATCGAATTTCATAAGAATATTCTTGATAATACATACCATCAAATAGTTTGTTCTTATCAGATAACCAACTACTATTTTTCTTATAATATCCTTCCCCCATGCCTTGATTTATAAGTACAGCAAATCCTAATCCGGCATCTTCATTGTCATATGATTCTCCAGCTCTAACAAATCTTAAACTATCGTCCTGAATATAACCAAATCCAGAAGAAAATACAGTAACATTTGTTACTGACCCAACACCTACTTGTACGGTTGATGATATATTGGCATTGAATCCCAAATATTGACTCCTAAAATCAGTATCTACCAATGTTATGTTGGCAGTAGTGGATGATTGAGATCCAACTAATATTGTTGTTGAGTTAGAGGTTACAGTAAAATTGTTGTTGGGTAATATTCTAAGTTGTTCAACCCAAATTTCAGTAGAATTCGCTGTTTTGACAATTCCCCTACTATTGACACTAGTTTGTGTAACAACTTCACCAACATCAAATAATCCACTAACTCCTGTTACATTGAGCACCAAATCTTGTCTATATTTGCTTGTTGTAATAGGATCATATATTTTTACTATTGGAGCTAAAATATAATCCATACCCTTATTGATCGCGGTTAACTGTTGAATTTTCCCTATAGTATATGAGTCGGAATTGAACATTTGAGAAAGTGTTCCATTAGTCAAATTACCAGAAGGAAATAAGGGAAAATCATATGTAGCAGCATTTAGAACTATTGGCAAATAGTGTGATGCATTAGTTGAAATATAGTCATTTGACAAAGGAACTGTTTCCGTGTACAATAAACTATTAGAAAATGAGACATTAGCTAATGAGCCAGTCGAAATAACATTTATAGTTCCATTGGAAAGTGAATTGGCAAAATACACATAGTTTCCATCATTTTTATATAATGTATTTGAGACGGATCTTATCCCTACATATATTGCAGTATTTTGAACGTTCGCAGAAGCATTAGATGCTCTGCCTTTAATCAGTTTATCTTTTCTAAATACTCCGTATGTATTGGCTATTTTTAATTGAACGTTTGTTCCTCCCAAAGACGCTACCAATGCAACTTTGCCGTTGGCTAACTCTAGACCATATTGATCAACTTGAAAGACTTCTTCATTGATATTATAATTGCCATTTTTATTAGATGCTCCAATAATCACATTTGAGTAATATCCAATAGTGTTTGCTATTACTGTAGCATTTGCATAAACATCCACAGTTAATGATACTGCATTACTAGTAGTATATAACGCGGCGGCATCGAAGCTTCCTGACAATACTGAAATGATTAGATTACCAGTAGTGGCAGTTATAGGAGTAGATACTAATATTTTTCCAGTGCCTTTTACATCATTATTTGGATGATAAGAATAAATCGCGATACCATTAGCCACATTTGTGGTTATGGCACTATAGGTTATATTAGCAAGTGGTTCGACGAATTGATCGAACACATAAACATAATCTTTTCCGTTATTATCAACTCCAATGTTCAAATTGGAAATTAATGCCACTTTTTCGGAAACTAAAACCTCGGCATTTGCTCTATATGCATATCCTCCATTTTCTAACGAAAAACTAATCTGACCAGTTGTATTAGATATGCCTCTTACTACGCCTTTACCTTGTTCACCATAATCAGAATAAACGTCAACAATATCTCCGACCGAATAGTTAGCGCCAGTTCCATTAATATCTACAATAATATCAGTCATTGATCCAATAACTATTGGTCTTTCTGCTGCGGCAATAACATTATCAGATGTATTGAGTGGTTCATTATATAAAAAGAAACCATTTACAGCCGAGATATAGAGAACATCAACCAATCTACCCTTTACTGTTTTTCTGACTAATGCTTCTGCAAATGCTGTAGCGCCAGAACTGGCGCCAACAATTTGCTTGCCTATTAGTTTTTCAGAATCTTTTTTGAGAGATATTTCAAGATATGTTGGTATATGCCATTTACCGTCCGATAGTCTAAAAATATCATCTCCTGGATAATACACAGAAGCAGGAACGCCAAAAACCGCTCTAAACAAAAGATCAATTGATCTTTCGGTTCCCTTTGATCTATAAATGTCTAAAGAATGCTTCAAAAGATTTTTTATATTTGCTTGTGTGTCAAATTGAATATTCTTTAGATATTTTTCTTTAAAATAAATAAGAAATCGATCAGCGGTAGAATCTATGTCTTTATTTGACAAAAATCTTCGAAGATAATAATTCGGATTATATTCGGTATAGGTTGTGGTATACCAAGAATTACTCGATCAAAAACTTGGCAA
>Ga0209642_10003393_pt1 | contig 10305 bp, 10 predicted proteins | sample RifCSP19_2_FD_184025 | JGI IMG/M metagenome (GOLD analysis project Ga0209642, IMG submission 184025) | Soil microbial communities from Rifle, Colorado - Rifle CSP2_sed 19_2 (SPAdes) (version 2) | ecosystem: Environmental > Terrestrial > Deep subsurface > Rock core/Sediment | place: Rifle... | reverse complement strand
AAGCGGTTCAAGGGAATAGACCCTGCGCCGCTCATAGGCATGGGTTACAATATTCATAAATGGTATGTGCCTGAGGGGCAGCAGAGACATAAGGTGACACAGTAGTAGAACCGATAGGCGGGGTTTTCTAACCCCGCCACAGAAGAAGCATAATGCCGAGATTGAAGCATGTACATTTAACGCAGTATCCTTATATGGCAACCACTGTCACTGCTAATAGAAAACGAATATTTAAAAATGCAAAGGCAGCTGATATATTGTTGGAAGCAATCTTGTTTGGTAAAAAGCAAGAATGGTATTATCTGTTGTCTTTCGTCATTATGCCTGACCATTTTCATCTTATTTTGATTCCTGAAAGTAAGGATATTTCTCATTGTATGCAGTCAATAAAAGGGTTCTCGTCAAGGCAAATAAATAAAGTCCTGAATAGGCGAGGGACAATCTGGCAAGAAGGTTTTTATGACTACATACTTGATAGCGAAGAAAAAGTATTAAGTAGAATAAAATATATAGAAGGTAATCCAGTTAGAAAAAGCATTGTTATAAACTCGAAAGACTATCCATACAGTTCTATAAGATATAGAGACTATACTGATTTTAGAATATTTTTTTAAAAGAGCGGGACAGGAATGTCCCGCCTATCCATTACAACTATAATGTTTGCTTATCTTTTAAAAAGATTATTTGAGATGATTCCCACGCTTATCGGGATCACCTTGCTCTCATTTTTTATCATCCAGCTTGCTCCCGGCAAACCCACTGATGTGCTTGCGGATCTGAATCCAAAGATGACACCTGAGGCAAGGGAGAGGCTGACTAAGTATTACGGCCTTGACAATCCCATCCATGTGCAGTACTGGATGTGGCTCAAGAGGGTTGCAAAACTGGATTTTGGCGATTCCTTTTCCACTGACAGGCGGCCTGTATGGATAAAGATCAAGGAAAGGCTTACCATCACCATACTTATTAACTCCCTTGCCCTGCTGTTAATCTTTGCCATTGCCATACCAATAGGCGTATCATCTGCTGTTCATCAATATTCCCTCTATGACAGGATTACAACAATGCTTGTCTTTATTGGCTTTGCCATTCCCACATTCTGGCTTGCACTCCTCCTCATGATATTTTTAGGCGTTAACCTCCACTGGCTCCCAATATCAGGACTAAAATCACTTGGTTATGAGAACCTCTCTGCCATAGGCAAAGTGTGGGATAGTATAAGCCATTTAATACTGCCTGTTACCCTTGAGGCATTCGGAGGTTTGGCAGGGCTTTCAAGGTATATGAGGAGTAACATGCTGGAGGTCATAAGGCAGGACTATATCACGACTGCCCGGGCAAAGGGGTTATCAGAGAGAAAGGTCATATATAAACATGCCTTAAGAAATGCACTGCTTCCAGTAATAACAATACTGGGACTGTCCATTCCAGGGCTTATAGGCGGAAGCGTAATATTTGAAAATATATTCGGCATACCCGGCATGGGCCAGCTATTTTATCAGTCTGTAATGATGAGGGATTATCCTGTGATAATGGGCATACTGACCATAGGTGCAATTTTGACCCTGGTCGGCAATCTGCTGGCGGATATTGGGTATGCGTTGGCAGACCCGAGGATAAGGGCGAGATAAAGAAAATACGAATCGGAGAATCGGCGAATGGGTGAACCGGAGAATTCCTCTCCGTTTCCCCGTTTCTCCCACTCTCCCGTTCATTTAATTATATGGGTCAACCAACTTTAAAGACTCTCTTCTGGCATAGGTTTAAAAAGAACCGACTTGCGGTTATCGGCGGGATTATTGTTCTTATGCTTTTTACAATTGCCGTGCTTGCGCCGTTTGTCGCGCCATATAATCCTGACGCAATAAATGTAAAGCATGTCCTTGAACCGCCGAGTCTTGCACATCCCTTTGGAACCGATGACCTTGGAAGGGACATCCTGAGCCGTGTTATTTATGGCTCGCGGATATCCCTTGCAGTGGGCTTTGTTGCTGTGGGGATTGCAACTTTAATCGGCATAATTTTCGGCGCATTATCAGGCTATTATGGCGGCTGGACAGATACAATTGTAATGCGGTTTGTTGACATAATGCTGGCCATTCCCACATTCTTTTTAATCCTTGCTGTCATCGCCATGCTTGAGCCAAGCATCTGGAATATAATGATTGTCATCGGCGTAACATCGTGGATGGGTGTTTCAAGGCTTGTGAGGGCAGAATTCCTGTCTCTGAAAGAGAGGGAATTTGTACTTGCAGCAAGGGCTTTGGGTGCGAGTGACTTCAGGATTATATTCAAACACATCCTTCCCAATGCCATGTCTCCAGTCCTTATCTCTGCTGTCCTCGGCATTGCCGGCGCTGTGCTTCTGGAATCAGCATTGAGTTTTCTTGGTATCGGCGTCCAACCCCCGACCGCAAGCTGGGGAAATATACTCACCATCGGCAAGGATAATATAGAGATTGCGTGGTGGATTTCCGTGTTCCCCGGCCTTGCCATATTTGTAACAGTGCTGGCATATAATCTTTTGGGAGAGGGGATACGGGATTCGATAGACCCGAGGCTGAAGATATAGATGAACAAACTCAATCTTTGGCCAAATACTGTGTCAAAGCCGGCTGTCCAAATGCTCACATACTGGAAATTAGTATGCTCTGCTTTGTCCTGCCAGCTTTTCCTTGTCCCCTGATACAAACTTTCAGGGGCAGGCTCTGGCTCAAATCTTGAGTTTGTTGGACATAAAAGCAGCTTGTTTAAAGGATGATTTCTAATGGGCACTCCCTGCGTTATTGCTACGGTTTCTGCGCTCAACTTGGGGATAGATTTCAAATCTGTCCCCAGTATGCCTCCCCCCGACAGTTTCAATCGGGGCTTGCATATACAACCCTTCTCGCTGGCCCAGTAATTCGCTTGTTTCGTAGATTGTTGCCTTTTCTATCATTTTTTGATAATGGTGAGATATGCTTCTTGTAGAGATAGTGATGCAAGGTGTGGGGCCATTCTCAGGGACTACCAAAATAGACCTGAGGGGAGGGCTAAATCTTGTAATAGGCGGAAATGAATCTGGAAAGACCACCATCTACAACTGCCTCTTTTCTTTCCTTGATATCAAACATGCAGATTCCAAGCGCTTAGTTGATTGGGATGGACCAGAGACATCCAGGGCTGCCCTGATTTTTAAATCCAGAGATGGAGAGACATATAAAGTGGTGCAGGATTATCTGAAGGGTCAGGTGGCAGTCTTTAAATTCAATCCCTCATCAGAGAGATTTGATCTCCTTGACAGAGGAGAGGCCTGGCTTAAGGAGTTTCTTCGCTCCGAATCCGAGGGATTGGAGACAGAGGACATAGAGCAGGTCTTCGGCCTTCAATACGGCGCATTGCTATCCATATCTGCTCAAGCAAATAATGGGTCAAAGAGCGCCCCTGCTGTTTCAGCATGGAACGATAAGGGAGATGTCCATCTCAATGAAAAGAGGTTAAAAGAACTGAAAGAGGCGTTAAAAAAGGGAGAAGAACTTTCCCAGCTTGAATACCAGATGGATGAAGTCCAGAATAAGATAGATAATCTTAACAAGAAACTGAGGGACTTCAAGGCTGTAGAGGAGAGGCTTGAAGCAGTCTCAAGGGAGTTGGGTGAATTGAAGGATTTCGCCGTTCTTTCCGTGGATGTGCCTGAGTTAGTCTCCGCCTATGAGAAAAGAGAGCAGGAAAGGGCTGATGGATTAAGGCGATTTGAGGAGGAATTGTTGATACAGGAAGAGGAACTAGCCAGGATACCATCCAACCCCCTTTATAAGAATAAGACCTTCCTAATAGGGGGAGGCATAGCCATCCTTTCAAACATTATAATCTTTTCCGTCAATCTGCCTGCGATGGTTCAACCTCTCTATTGGGTGGCCTTCCTTGCGGGGGTTGGTATGCTGGGGTATACAATATTTAAGGAACTTCAGGTCAATACAATACGTAGCGAGAAAGAGGAGAGGGTGAAGGCCTTGCATGCGGAGATGAGAAAATTTGTGCGAAGATATGAAAGAGAGAATGCCCCTTTTCTGGAGCTGTTAAAAAAGACCTCCTCTCAAAATGCCGCGGATCTACGGAGGGGATATGGAAATTATCGTGAGCTGTTGGAGATGAGAAGGGGGTTGGAAGAGAAGAGGGGGCATGTTCTGGAAGGAGTGGATAAAAAGACCATAGAGGATGAGCATCAATCCCTTCAGACCCGGAGAAAGGAACTGCATGAAAAGATATCCGGATATGCAGGCATGTCCACCAATCTCTATGAGATTAAAGAGGAGATTGAACGAATAGAGACGGAGCTGAGTTCCCATGGGATAAAGACAGGAGATACGAGAGCCGATGAGGTGATTACAGGCGGAGTGGATGCAGATCCCCCATTTCTGGACATAAAAAAGATTTTGAAAAAGGATTTCGCGAGACTTTTCCCGCTCATACGTGAGGAGGCCCGGAGGATTATGGAGAGATTATCCTTAGGCAGGTATGAACAACTGGACATAGATGAGGATTCCCGTGTCTTCCTCCATATAAAAGGGAAGGGGAAGAAGATAACACCATCCATGTTGAGTCCAGGCGCCATAGCCCAGATATATCTTTCCATGCGTTTGGCCATATTCTCTGCACTTTCATCCAGAGCTACCTTACCGTTTATCTTTGATAATCCGCTCATATTATTGGATCCCAGTCGCCAGCTATCTGCGGTGGAGCTTTTACGGGAAATGGGCAAGGATAACCAAATTATACTGCTCTCTGGCCATAGCTATCCCGTGGTGGCAGGGGATCATCTGGCGCAGCTCTGAAACTATCTGTTCTGCTGCTCACTCCTTAGAGCCTGCATACGAGTGATTTTTGAGCGTGATTAATTTTGCGTTTTAGAGGACTTTTATGCAACAATCCAAGCCAAAGTGGACTCACCCCGGCGGGAAATTGAGAGAACTTGGCGCAGAATCATTAACAGATAAGCACTCATGGCAATACTCATATCCACCGGCACGAAAGGCAAATCTGCTGAAAATATTGCAAAGGAAATTCTCGATAGATTTGGCTCATTCAAGGGCATGGCAAATCAGCCTCTTGAAAAATTTCTTGAATTTAAAGGGCTTGGTGATGTAAAGATTATCAGGATTGCTGCTGCCTTTGAGATAGCAAGAAGGATTGTAAATCAGGTGGTAAAGGAATATAATAAACAGACAAGGAGGTATGATTATGACTCAGGTTAAAGATATGACAGTTGAAGATATTGAACAGCTTATAGAAAAAAAACTGCTTGAAATACTTGGCGATCCTGATTCTGGCCTTCACTTAAGCGAAGATTTCAAGACAAAATTAGAACAAAGATTAAAGAGACCTTCTAAAAGAATCTCTCACGATGAGGTGTTGAAAAGGTTTGCTTAAGGTTGAATGGACAGAAGATGCAATTAAAGACCTGCAAAGGCTTGATAAGCCGGTAGCAAAGCGTATTGTAAGCAAAATCTCCTGGTTCTCTCACCATTTTAACAACATCATACCCGAACCACTCTCAGGCGGCTTAGCCGGAACCTTTAAGTTTAGAATAGGTGACTGGAGAGTAATATATACAGTCGAGAAGGAAGTGATTGTTATTCAGGCTATAGGTCATAGAAGAGAAATATATAAGGCATGAAAAAAACCAAACTCACCGAAAAACCCGCAAGGGTTACCAGTCCATTTGATACCACATCCCATAAGACCGAGCGGACTGCTAACCAGAAGTTTGTTGGACATAAAACAGTTTGTTTAAAGGATGATTTCTAATGGGTGTCCCATGTGTTGTCGCTGCGGCTTCTGCGCTCAACATACTACAAAAGTATGCCTTGCTTGAAGCCTTGCTCCGCCTTGCATCTGGGCAATTTTTAAGCGTGATTGTAATAAAATTTGGAGGAGTTTTATGGAACAATCCAATCCAAGATGGACTCATCCCGGAGGCAAATTGGTTGAACTTGGGCCGTCGGCTCTGACTGATGAAGAACTTCTTGCGATACTAATTGGAACCGGTTATAAAGGCAGGACTGCACAGGATATTGCAAAGCAACTTCTGGATAATTATTATTCTATAGCCGGCCTTATGGGCAAGAAACTTACAGATTTGGCAAAGATTAAAGGGCTCAAGGATGTAAAGGTTGTCAGAATAGCAGCAGCATTTGAAATAGCCAGAAGGGTGGTAAAAGCTCTTGAAAAAGAATAGGTTAAAAGACGAAAGCAGAAAAACTTCTCTATCAAAGATTGAAAAGTTTGAATCGAGTCATTTAAACCGTCAGGTTCCGCCGCTTGCCCACACATCTATGTATCTGTGGCACAAATACTGGTCGAGGAAGACATGGAATGTGGTAGGGGAGTTTATCAAGGCATACTGTCCCGAAGGTGGAATTGTGTTTGACCCCTTCGCAGGAAGCGGCATTGCTGCGATGGAAGCGTTAAAAAATGGAAGAAGGGCTATTGTATGTGACCTTAATCCAATAGCAACCGAGATTACGCGGCTTACCATCAAGCCGGTAAATGAAATTCATCTCTATGAAGCATTTAAACGGGTTGAGGAAAAGGCAAAGGAAAAGATTGAAAGCCTGTATGTTACGGAATGCAGAAAATGCGGAAAGGAAATAGTTTTTGATTGCGCAATATGGGAAGGAGATAGTTGCAAGGAGATTCGGTATCAATCCTGTCCGCACTGTGGCGACAGGCAGGAAAAGGACTGCGGACTCAAAAAATATGACAAAAACCTGCTTGAAAAAATAGAAAAGAAGAAAATCAAGGAGTGGTATCCGACCAATCCCCTCTACTACCCTGATGGAAGGCCGTTTAAGGAAAAGCAGAAATATGAATCCGTAGATGGACTTTTTACAAAGAGAAATATTCAGGCGCTCGCATGGCTTGTGGAGGCAATTGAAGAAGAACCAAAAAGAGATTTAAGAGATTTTTTGAAGATAGGATTTTCTTCCATGAGTCATTTGTGTAGCCGATTGTTGGCAGAAGGAAGACCGGGGTATCGTCCCTTTAGCGGTGTAGGTTGGAATCAACAAAGTTATTGGTTTACTCCACGCTATATGGAATCGAATGTCTGGAATAAATTTGATGGAGCAATAAATGGTCATCAGGGACTTCTGAAGGCAAAGGCAGAATCCAACAAACTTTTCAAGGACATTAATATCGCTTCTTCATTTGAACAGGTCATCTCCGGCAAGGCGGATGTCTACATCCATACAAGCTCATGCCTTGAATTGATGCAGGAGATGCCGGAGGAGACCATTGATTACATCTTTACCGACCCGCCGTATGACGCATCAATCCAGTTCGGCGAGCTTTCGTATATGTGGGTAAGCTGGCTTAAGATGAACGGCGATTATCTGAACCATGTTGTCGCAAATGAGATTGTCAGGAATGAACGGCAGCATAAGGATTTTGCTGTGTATCATTCCCTTCTTTCTTCAAGCTTTCAAAAGATGTTCAAGGTATTAAAGCCAGACCATTATCTCACTGTCACCTTTCACAATCCCACATTCAAGGTTCGTAATGCCACAATAAGGGCTGGCGTATTTGCTGGTTTTGAATTTGAAAAGATACATCATCAGGAGCTTGCAAGACCATCTGCAAAATCTCTGTTACAGCCCTTTGGCTCTGCCCAGGGGGATTTCTATCTAAGATTTAAAAAACCTTCTATAAAAGTTACTGTTCTAAAACCAGAAGAGATTGACGAGCTAAGATTTGAAAATATTGTTGTGGAGTCAACTATAGCACTTTTAGCAGAAAGGGCAGAGCCCACACCATATACAGTCATCATAAATTATATAGACCCCATTCTTGCAAAGCATGGATATTTTGCAAGCCTGCACACAGGGCTTGACATAAGCGATATTCTAAAAAAGCATTTAAATAAAGAGTTTATGCTTCTCCCAGCTATGGTCGGAGGAGCAGAAGGCAAGCTCTGGTGGTTCAAAGATACCTCTATCGTTCCAAGACTCAATGAAATTCCATTGACTGAAAGAGTCGAGCAGACGGTTTACAGGAAGCTGCACCAGATGGGAAAGGTAACATTTACAGAGGTATGGGATGCAGTAAGTACTGAGTTTCCAAATTCCCTTACATCGGACTCTACAAGCATAATGGACGCCCTCAAAATCTATGCAAGACAGGTAACAGGTGGATATTGGCTCTTAAAGCCAGAGATTCAACAGAGGATAAAACAACATAACGAAATTTTGGCTATCCTTGCCTTAATAGGGGAAAAACAAGGATATGATATCTGGATTGGAAGAAGGGAACAGCATGAAAAAGATAGTGGCCTTGTTGCAACAGGGAAAGCACTTGCTGATTATATGACGGTTAAGCATTTGAAGGTTGATAATGCCACTAATCAAAATGTGATTGAAAACATAGATCTTATCTGGATAAAGGACAAAAGAATCAAGGCCATCTTTGAGGTAGAGTCAACTACCAGCATGACAAGTGCTTTGATGCGTGGGTCAAATATTGACAGAGCGGTTGATAAGTTCATGGTTTTACCAGAGGAAAGAGAAGATCAGTTTAAGAAAAAGATGACATCCCCTCTTTTCAAAGAACATTTTGAGAATGAAAACTGGGGACTCTTATATTTTGACGCATTGAGAAATGCATATGTGAAAGACAAAAATAAGACAGATATATATGACTTGATTGACAAGAAGGTGAAACGATTAAAAGAGGAAGAGCCTTCTGGCCGGCAAGGACGATTATTCTGAAACTCTATGCCAACCCCCTTACTCAAATTATCCGACCTCCACACCTCCTTCTTTACCGATGCCGGCGAAGTAAAGGCTGTGCGAAAAAAGAAAGGGGACAAAAAAAGAAAGGGGACAGGTACATTTTTATTTTTCTCAGACCACATCTCCACAATCACAAGCCAGAAACTCCAGCAAAAGATTTTGCAGAAGTTGCAGGGGGAGTTGTTTGAATAGCCAATGTTAACCATTGACGGCTCTTATGGAGAAGGAGGCGGGCAGATTATGAGGACTGCCTTGTCTCTCTCATGCGTTACAGGAATGCCTGTTGAGATATTTAATATCAGGGCTAACCGCAAAAGACCGGGCCTTCAGCCCCAGCACCTTACAGTTGTCCTTGCCTGCAGGGATATAAGCAATGCAGAGATACACGGCGCTGAACTTAACTCAAGAAGCCTTGTTTTTATCCCGCAAGAAATAAAAGGAGGCGAATATCTTTTAGATGTGGAAAAGACCGCGGGCAAGGGGTCTGCGGGTTCGGTTACATTAATCCTTCAGGCAGTTCTGCCCCCGCTTTGTCTTGTGAAATCTCCAAGCATGCTTATTCTTAAGGGAGGGACGCATGTGCCATGGTCTCCCCCTTTTCACTATTGCAGTGAGATACTCATCCCGTTCCTCAAACGGATTGGGGCAATGATAGAGCTTAGCCTTGAAAGATGGGGATTTTATCCTTTGGGCAAAGGTGAGGTTTCGGCTTATATAAACCCTGCACATACCTTTGCGCCTTTGCATATTAAGGAGAGGGGTAAGCTTAAAAAGATTTCAGGGCTTTCTTCTGTTGCAAATCTGCCTATTTTAATTGCACAGAGGCAAAAGGACGCCCTCCTTAATCTTTTGAGGAAATCAGGGATTGAACCTCCTGTCGAGGTAATAGAAGCCCCTTCCATCGGTAAGGGGACATTCTGTTTTATAAAGGCAGAATTTGAAAAATCACTAGCCGGTTTTGCCAGCCTCGGCGCTATTGGAAAGAAGGCAGAGACGGTGGGCGAAGAAACAGCTAATGGCTTTCTTGATTTTATGAATAGCAATGCAGCAGTTGACCTTCACCTTGCAGACCAGATTGTCCCGTATCTTGCAATGGCAAAAGGCAAATCTTCTTTTACTGTGCAGAGAATTACCCGTCATTTGTTGACAAATATCTGGGTTGTCCAGCAGTTTCTTAAACGAGAGATAGAGGTGGAAGGGGCTTTAGGCGAGAGTGGAAGAATTACTATTATTTGACTTCATCTATATGCTTAATATAATAGACTGAATATGACAGAACATCTGCTAAAGGTAAATAATCTTTATACATCCTTTTTTACTGACGCAGGCGAAGTAAAGGCTGTGCGGGGTGTGAGCTTCAGTCTTGAAAAAGGCAAGACCATCGGCCTTGTTGGAGAGAGCGGGTGCGGTAAGAGCGTTACAGCCCTTTCCATATTGCGATTAATCCCTTTTCCGGGCAGGATTGTAGAAGGCAAGGTTATATATAATGGCAAAGACCTTATTAGTCTTTCTGAATATGAGATGCAAAAGATACGTG
>Ga0209642_10003385_pt1 | contig 10321 bp, 10 predicted proteins | sample RifCSP19_2_FD_184025 | JGI IMG/M metagenome (GOLD analysis project Ga0209642, IMG submission 184025) | Soil microbial communities from Rifle, Colorado - Rifle CSP2_sed 19_2 (SPAdes) (version 2) | ecosystem: Environmental > Terrestrial > Deep subsurface > Rock core/Sediment | place: Rifle... | reverse complement strand
TCTTTCACCATCTGCGCACCCATATTCATAAACTTATCTTTGAGCTCGATCTCTTTTGCAACTGAAACACCGTCTTTGGTGATAGTTGGAGCACCGAAAGATTTTTCGATTACAACATTACGCCCTTTTGGACCAAGAGTTACCGCAACTGCATCAGTTAATAAATTGACACCGCGCAACATTAGTTGACGAGCATCTTCACCAAATTTTAAATCTTTAGCTGACATATTTTTAATTCCTCCACTTTATTGAACAATAGCCAAAATATCTTCTTCACGCATAATAACGTATTCTTTATTATCAATTTTGACTTCTGTGCCTGTGTATTTACCAAACAATACTTTATCACCAACCTTGACTTCTAAAGGACGAATCTTGCCATCTTTTAAAACTTCACCACTACCAATAAAGCAAACCTCACCGCGTGTTGGTTTTTCACTAGTAGCAGTATCTGGAATTACGATACCTCCTGCGGAGGTGCGTTCTTCTTCTATACGCTTGATGACCACACGGTCACGTAACGGACGAATTTTTGACATGTAATTTTCTCCTTTATTTTTGAATGAACTATAATAAACAAAAAACCGCTCTTTTTAGCACTCTACCTAAAAGAGTGCTAATATTAGCTATATGGCGCTTGATGTCAAGATTTCAAGGTATAAATAATTTTTCTTTTTGGTTGTCATCCTCGGATCTACGCTTCGCTTGTCCGAGGATGACATAGTAATAAATTTCGCCAAACTTGCTGCCATCATAGACAAACTCCAGACATTATGGCAGAATGTCGCCACTTTAATTAAATTACAGTAATACCCCTATGGACATAAGAAAAATAAAAAAATTGATAGATTTGATCAATGAAAACAACATTGCTGAAATTGAAATTCGCGAAGAAAAAGAATCAATCCATATAGTTTTAAATAAGCAAAATCTAAATCTTGTGCCGAATGAGCAGCCATCTTCGTCAAAAATACAGACAATTGAACAAAATTTGCCTGAAGATTTAAAAACAACCATGCCAGATGCCAGTAAAGCGAAAAATACCATCAATTCTCCTATGGTCGGCACTGTTTACCTCTCCGCTACACCGGGAGCCAAACACTTTGTAGAGGCCGGACAAAAAGTTAAAGTAGGCGACACACTTTGCCTAATTGAAGCAATGAAAACATACAACAAAATTGAGGCTGACAAATCCGGGACTATCACCGCCAGGTTAGTTGAGAATTCTCAGCCAGTTGAATACAACCAACCATTATTTGCAATCGAATTAAACAACTAAAGATAATCGTGAAAAAAGTCCTAATAGCAAATCGCGGCGAAATCGCCTTAAGAATACAAAGAGCTTGTCATGAGCTTGGTATTAAAACCGTAGCAATTTACTCTAGTGCCGATCGTGAATTAATGCATGTTCAAATCGCAGATGAAGCCGTTTGCATCGGACCACCGCAAGCCTCAGAAAGCTATCTAAATATTCCAGCAGTTATCAGCGCTGCAGAAATCACCGGAGCAGACGCTATACATCCAGGATATGGCTTTCTTGCTGAAAACGCCAACTTTGCTGAAAAAGCTGAAAAAAGCGGGTTCATTTTTATTGGTCCTAATCATGAAACCATCCATACTATGGGCGACAAAATATCTGCCATAAAGGCTATGAAAAAGGCCGGCATTCCATGTATTCCTGGATCTGATGGGTCTCTTAGCAAAAATGAACAAGAAAATATCCAGCTTGCAAAAAAAATTGGATTCCCAATAATCATCAAAGCTGCTGCTGGTGGCGGCGGTCGCGGCATGCGCGTAGTCCATGAAGAAGCAGAGCTCCTAAATGCAATCAATATGACTCGGGCCGAAGCCAATTCAGCATTTGGCGACCCCACTATTTACATGGAAAAATTTCTCCAAACTCCTCGCCATATTGAAATCCAAGTTTTAGGAGACGGTAAAGGACATGCTATTTATCTAGGAGAACGTGATTGCTCGATCCAAAGACGTCATCAAAAAATTCTCGAGGAAGCGCCGGCTTTAGGCATAACTCCTAAACAACGCAAATCCATAGGAGATAAATGCTCTCTTGCTTGCCAAAAATTAAAATATCGCGGCGCTGGAACTTTCGAATTTTTATATGAAAACGGAGAGTTCTACTTCATTGAAATGAATACTCGAATTCAGGTTGAGCATCCCATCACCGAAGAAACTACTGGGATTGATATTGTTAAATGGCAACTCTTGCTCGCTGCTGGTGAAAAATTAAATATCAAAAGCAAAGATATTAAAATTAGCGGTCATGCAATTGAATGTAGGATTAACGCTGAAGATCCAGACAATTTCATGCCATCGCCTGGAAAAATTAATGTTTTCCATGCTCCTGGCGGCCCAGGAATCAGGGTTGATTCTCATATCTACCAAAGCTATGTTGTCCCTCCATTTTATGATTCCCTTATCGGTAAAATTATAAGCTTCGGCGACACTAGAGAAATTGCGATTGCCAAAATGGGTAATGCACTAAAAGAAATAGTCATAGATGGCATCAAGACCAATATCCCATTACATCAACGTATATTAAAAGACAAAAAATTTCTTCGCGGTAGCGTAAATATCCATCACCTTGAGAATTTTTGTAAAAACAAATCGGATGCAAGTTAAGTTATGGAGCTATTGCATTCTGAATTTTCGTATCAAGCGTCCCTCGTGTCGAGCATGAAGGAGGCTCTCGAGCAAAAACCCAAGGAATACAAGCCCTCGGGCATATGTTATGTCATCCTCTGGCTTGACCCGAGGATCTAGCAGGAGAGCAGCTGGCTCTTAAAAATCCCGCTGCATAATACTAGTAGTAAGCAATTGCAAAATACTATTTTCTAGTTTTAACTGTTGTAAAGATTTCTCGGCTTTACTCCACAAATTTTTTATTTTAGCTTTAGCTGCAGACATACCGACTAAAGCCGGGTAGGTGAATTTATTATGTTCTTCATCAGTTCCAACATTTTTCCCAAGTCGAGTGGCATTACTCTCAATATTCAAAACATCATCCTGGATTTGAAAAGCTAAACCAATATTTAGAGCAAATTGTTCTAAATGCTTTAGTTCTTTCTGCCCACTAATATCAGACGCCAAAGCACCAAGTTTTATCGCAGCGCCAATTAAAACTCCGGTTTTTAATAAATACATCTGTTCTAATTTATCCACGCTAAGATTTTTGCCCTCTGCGTGTAAATCGATATATTGTCCACCAGCCATCCCCCTTGGCCCAGATGCTTCTGCCAAAACTTTAATCATCTTTGCTTTTTTTTCTGCAGATAAATTTTTAGCCTCACTCAATACCTGAAATGCACCAATAGCTAAAGCGTCTCCTGCTAAAATTGCGGTAGCTTCATCAAAGGCAATATGACAGGTGGGTTTTCCACGACGCAAACTATCATCATCCATCGCTGGCAAATCATCATGTATTAATGAAAATGAATGAATCATTTCGATTGCGACGGCTGGTGCATCTAGAACTTTAAGATCGGTCTTGTATATCTCACCAACAGCATAAATTAAAAGCGAACGGATCCGCTTGCCTCCTCCCAAAACAGAATAACGCATAGCTTTGGCTAAATTTTTAGGACTGCCTTGAGTAATTTTTTGCAGATATCGATTTAATAAAGCATCTATTCGCTTACGCCGGTCGCGTAAAAAACTTTTATATTGGACATTAGCATTATTCGTTTTCATCCGCACCTTGATCTTCATCCACGCAACCGCAACCAAGTTTAAACTCAGTTAAATCTTCTCCAGTCAAAATTTTCACTTTTTGTTCGGCTGCTTTTATTGCTTGTTGGCAGTTCTTTGTCAACATTACCCCTTGAGAAAAAAGTTTTAAAGATTCTTCAAGACTCAGCCCGCCACGTTCAATAGTATCAACGATGGATTCTAGTTCTTTTAGTGAAGCCTCAAAGTCAAATTTTGTTGTTTTTTTGGTTGCCATAATTAGTTCTCGAGAAGAAACATTTTGGAACTAGTATAACAGAAGAAAGGGGTCAGGTCTCATCTTAGAACAAGTTAAATAACTTGTTCTAAGATGAGACCTGACCCCTTTCCCGCACTATCCTTGGAGTTACAAATATCAATAACTCTTTACGCTCCATTTTAATTTCTTTTTTATGAAATAACATCCCAAGCACTGGGATTTTGCCTAAAAATGGCACGCGCGTGATATTGTTGCTTTTGCTCCACTCATAAATCCCGCCGAGCACTACAGTTTCATTATCATGCACCAATACTTGCGTATGAATCTTACGCGTATCAATAGTAGGAACACCATTTACAACCAATTGACCGATTTTATCCTGATTAAGCTCTAAAGATAAATTAACCGCATCCTTTGCCACCACTTCTGGTGTAACTTTCAAACTTAATACTGCCTTTTTAAAGGTTGTGCTTGTATTCCCTTCTTTGGTTTTTTCCTGATATGGGATCTCGGCTCCAGCCTCAATATATGCCGCTTGACGATCAGTAGCTAACAACTTGGGTTTAGAAATTATCTTGCCTCGTCCCTCATGTTCAAGCGCTGATAATTCTAAATCAAGCAAAGCATTGTTCGCTAACTTGGCAATGGCAAAATTAAATTGTCCGCGCTGTGAATGAAGCGCTAAAGTATGGCTCGCAGAATCACCAGAAACCGCGGCTTGGTGATTACCTAAATCCACACCTAATTCATGAATAAAATTTTCATCTGCATTAACAATACGCGCTTCAATTAACACTTGTTTCGCAGGCACATCTATCTGTTTGAGCAGCTGCTTTATTGAAACAATTTTATCATCAGTATCAGCGACCACTAAAGAATTAGTATTAACCTCAGCCCCTGATTTTCCGTATGACGACAATACCCCAGCCGGTTTTAATAACTTAGCAATATTGTCAGCTGATGTATAACGCAAATTAAATACAGCGGGTTGCGAAACTAATTGTTCGTTTTTTACCGCTTCATCTGCAGTTGCAATCATAATCACATTAGCAGTTTCATGTTTAACCAACCCCTGCATCTGCAATACAGCATCTAAAGCCTCGCGCCAAGAGACTCCATGCAAATTAACTGTTATTTTGCTACTTATTTTTTCGCTTATAACTATACTTTTATTTGAGTATTTAGCTAACATCTTCAAAAGATCGCGAGTATCAATATTAACTAGATCAACTGAAATTTGTGACGCCGCTACTGCATTACTAGTAACTGACAACGCCATACAAAATATAAAAATATTTAATACCAATAAAAATAATATTTTTTTAAAATACATTATTCACCACAATATATATTATCTACTTGTTTAGTCGTCACAATCCCGCGCTTATCAATTGCCATAATTTGGCTTTGATTCAAACCAATTTTATCTCCTACAACTACCCGATGTATCCCGCCTAGTGGATCACTAACAATTCCAAAAGTTTTTTGCCCTTGTTTAATTAAACCGAGAAAACGCAGTTCTTTGCTTGACCACAAATATAAATTCTTTCTCCTGTTCAATTGCTTAAAAATATCACGCTGAGGAATCTGAATAGATAGCGCTGGCTTATTAACCGTGCTGCGAGCACGAACTTTTATTTTTTTATTTTTATGAACTGCTAGCAAAACTCGTAAATTTAAACTATCTAAATTATTGACTATCTTTTTTTGTAAATCCATCTCTTCAATAATTACAGAATAAGGCAGTTTCAATAGATTATTAATAAACATAATCAAATTCTTATACCCGCCATTAATTTCTACTTTTATTGGATACACCACTAAAAATTCGTTCTCACGAATTGCTTGTGGCTCAAACAAAAATGGCTCAACTTGCGCTTCAAATATTGCCTTTTCTAAACTATTTAAGATGTTGATTACTTCAAAACCTGGCTTTAGTTCATCAGGTTTTGTTGTATGTTTAAAATCGGCTTCCTGTTGATTAAATTTATCTTGCTGAACTTGCTGTTTTTTTCTTTGCATTAATTCTCTAGTCATTACAATTTGTTTTTGCGTAAGCTTTAATTTTCTTTGTAAAAAAACTATATCGCTTCCATAACCAAACACTAAAATTAAAATGCCGATGAAAAAACTCGTTGCAAATCGTCTATAATTCGACCAAGCATCGACTTGCATGTGAGAAAAAATTGCAAGAAAGATATTCACTTTCCTCCATATGGCCATAACAATACAAAGTCGTAACAATCATTTTGTCGGCTTATTTTTTGAATTATTGGCATAGAGCCGCTTTTTATTTGAAAAAGCTTAGTATTAAATTGGTTTAGATCAGAAAGCAATTTTACTTGCCCCATTATTTTAACCTCATGATCTTTAATTGATAATTGTGTGATGTATAAATTTGCCAACATGCCTTGATGTATTGCATTAAAAATTTGAATAAACTCAATTTGTTTTTGTTCTAAGCTGAGAGTTTGATTTGCAACCTGATGCCCCATATCTTTCTGTTGTTTTAATTTACTACCATCTTGTATCTGTTTTGCAGCCAAATCCAACTGTTTCTGTAACTGATTAGCCTGTTTTGTAGTTCGATTAATCTTTTGTTCCAAAAACACATGCCATAATAACAAAATTGATCCAGCCGCTACTAAAAAAATCGCCATTTGTATTTTAAAATAATAAATTTTTTTAAACTGAAGCTCGACTCTCCATGGCAATAAATTAATTTTTATACTCATCATCCACCCTTAGCGCCAAACCACAACTAATTAACATCTTCGGCGCTATTTTTTGTATCAATTCTTGAGAAACAGCAGGGGATAACTGCATTCCTAAAAATGGATTAGCAATCATAGTATGAATATTCAACTGCGAATTAACTGCATCATCTAAACCAAACAATACCGCCTTTTCTCCCGCCAAAATTATTTGGCCAAGTGGTTGTGACAAAACAGAGTGGAGTAACTGTAGTTTTAAATCAAGCTGCTCTACAACTTGAGCAATAGACCCCAAACTTTCGTTTCCAACAAAATCTTCATAAACATAAACTATTTTTTTAGAATCGATTACCACAATAAAAATATTTCCATAATCTATGTTGATAATTGCAACAAGCCCCTCTATGTTCTTTAATTGCCAGCGCACCGCTCGCTCTAATGCATACACATCAACATCAATTATTTTAGGTTTAAGATTAGCCGCTTGTAATAATGCAACTAATTTACCTACTCGCTCATGCCTCACGGCTATTACTTGCAAAGTAGTGTTGCTATTTGTTGGCGTAGGACTATCGATAACCTGATAATCAAAACTGATATCAGTCTTTGAATCACTAACTTGCTGTGCAAGATTAAATCGTAAAAATTTAATTGTTTCTTCAGCAGATAAATTGGCATCAACCTCAACTTCCTTAAAGATGGCAGCTAAATGAGAGAGTGCAATAGCGGTATCTTTAGTTTTAGATGGATTTTGTTTTAATGTGTTTTTTATCGCAGTTATAATCGCTTCGTCAGATCCATCAATCTCGCCTAGCTCTATGTGCGCACAAGCCTCAAGCTGATAACCAGAATTGCAATATGACAGCTCGACTAATCGCGCAAAATTTCGCCTTATATCAATCCCTAACAGGCGATCAACTTTATGCCAAAAGCCAAATAGTGGTTTTTTTATTTTCATAGCCTGCTTTTTGTGGCACTATATAACTGTTGCACCAATCTATACAATACTGGTAAAAAACCTATGGGGTATAACATCAGGCAAGTGGTAGCCGCAAGCTTTAGCTTGCGTTGCCGGGAAACGCAGACTAAAGCTTGCCCCGTTATGTTTCTAAACGGGGTCTGCGGCCACCGCATAACTATACAATTGCCACATTATTAGATTTCATGTTGTATATTTTTTAGTTTGAGGCTTTTACAAAATGTTCAAATTTTTAAATAAATTTATCAAAAATAGTTCGCTCAGTTTAATGAGCTTGGTTTTTACCGGTTTAATTATTTTTGGTGGTTTTTACTTCTACGTATTAATTACTTTGCCAGATGTCAGACAACTTAAAGATATGAGCATGCAAATTCCTCTTCGCGTATATTCAAGTGATGGCAAGTTAATCGGTGAATTTGGTGAAAAAAAACGCATCCCGATAACCCTAGATCAAGTGCCGAAAACCATGCTTCATGCAATTTTAGACACTGAAGATCAGAGATTTTACGAGCATCGTGGAGTTGATTTCTTAAGTTTACTGCGAGCAATCATCTCATTTATCGAAACAGGAAAAAAATCCCAAGGAGCAAGCACCATAACCATGCAGGTTGCACGTGACTTTTTTTTATATCGCCAAAAAACTTTTATCCGTAAAATAAATGAAATTTTACTCGCATTTAAGATTGATAACACTTTTAGCAAAAATGAAGTCCTTGAGCTCTATTTAAATAAAATCTATTTTGGCAATCGCGCTTATGGAGTAGCTTCAGCTGCTCAAATTTATTATGGCAAATCACTAGGCGAGCTAACGCTTGCTCAAACCGCTATGATTGCTGGCCTACCACAAGCACCATCACGCAATAATCCGATTGCTAATCCCCAAGCTGCCCGCGAACGCCGCAATCATGTATTACAGCGAATGTTAGAAAGTAACCACATTACTCTTGCACAATACAATACAGCAATTTCAGCGCCGAGCGCCACTAACTATCATGAATCCCTAGTGGAAGTGCCAGCACCATATGCTGCAGAAATGGCACGTAATGCCGCAGTTTCACATTATGGCGATCTTGCTTATGACTCTGGAATAAAAGTATACACCACTATTGACTCGCGTTTACAAAGCATTGCAAATCAAGCACTACACGACGGAATTTTGGCCTACGATCAACGCCACGGTTATCGAGGACCAGAAGGACATCTTGCACAAACTAATCATACTTATTGGCGTCGTAAGTTACAAAGCATTACAATAATCGGTAATTTACAACCAGCCGCAGTTATCAATGCAAATAGTAAAAATATATCGGCGCTACTAGCTGACGGTAATACTATAAATATAGGTGCCATCAATTTTAATTGGGCGCAACCAAAATTAACTAGCGGCGATATTATTCGTGTCTACAAAAACACTAGTAATCAATGGCGTCTTGCACAGTTACCAAAAATTGAAGGAGCAATTGTAACGCTCGACCCAAAAACCGGCGCAATTTTAGCTTTAAGCGGTGGATTTTCGTATGCAACCAGTAATTATAATCGCGCCATTCAAGCCGAACGTCAAACTGGATCAGCTTTCAAACCATTTATTTATTCAGCAGCATTAGAGAAAGGCTTGACACTTGCAACTGTCATCAATGATGCGCCAATAGTATTATTAGATCCTGCAACCAAATCTTTATGGCGCCCACAAAATGATAGTCAAACATTTTATGGGCCAACACGTTTACGAACAGCGATTACTCAATCTCGTAATTTAGTATCAATTAGACTTCTACAAACAATTGGCATTCCATTTGTAGTAGATTATCTAAAAAATTTCGGCTTTGAAGGCTCAACTGAAGTGCCGCCAGCGCTTTCATTGGCTTTAGGCACCGGAAGCATAACTCCGTTAAAAATGGCCGTTGCTTATGCGGCATTTGCTAATGGCGGTTACAAAATAACACCTTTTGTTATTAATTCAATCACCGAACCTGACAACAAAAAAGATAAAACTATTTTTAAAGCTGAGCCGATAACAATTCCAGAAATAAAAGATCCAAAAAATAAAACCCCTACAGCGCCTCGTGTTATTTCTGCACAAAATGCCTACCTAATAACAGATGCTCTTAAAGACGCAATCGAATCTGGCACTGCAAGGAAAGCTAGAATTTTAAATCGAGAAGATTTAGCCGGAAAAACTGGCACTACCAATGATCAAATAGATGCCTGGTTTTCTGGATTTAATAGCGATTTAATTACAACCGTGTGGATTGGTTTTGATCAACCACATACTACTGGTGAACATGGTTCTACAGCTGCTTTACCGATATGGATTCAATTTATGAAAAATGCTTTAGAAAATAGTCCAAACCACGGCATGAAAAGACCTGATGGTATAACCACTGTCAGAATTGATCCAACAACCGGGTTCTTGGCTAACCCAGAACAGGAAAATGCTATATTTGAAATGTTTACTGAAAGCACTGCACCAAAGACTCAGGCACCACTACAACCACCAGTTGTAGATAATTCGATGGACCAAGTTGAACAAACTCCGGATTCGTTGTTTTGATGTTAATTGTCATCCCTCGTGTTAAACACGAGGGCAGGCTCTCAGGCTCTTTTGTCATCCTCGGACTTTCTCTTGCTTGTCATCCTGGGACTTTCTCTTGCTTGTCATCCTCGGACAAGCGAAGCGCAGATCCG
>Ga0209642_10003384_pt1 | contig 10322 bp, 10 predicted proteins | sample RifCSP19_2_FD_184025 | JGI IMG/M metagenome (GOLD analysis project Ga0209642, IMG submission 184025) | Soil microbial communities from Rifle, Colorado - Rifle CSP2_sed 19_2 (SPAdes) (version 2) | ecosystem: Environmental > Terrestrial > Deep subsurface > Rock core/Sediment | place: Rifle... | reverse complement strand
TGAGTCAGACGTTTCCGCGGAAACGTCTCTCGGGGGCGTTTCCGCGGAAACGCCCCCGCTGGCCCAGCAGCAGGCTGACGCCCTGGCCCTGGTCGCCGAGACGGCCCTGCACCGCGGGATCGATCCCGGCGCCCCGGGCGAGCGCTACCAGGTGGTCGTCCACGTCGACGCCCCCGCGTTGGCGGACCCCGAGGCGCCCGGCCAGTCAGTCCTCGAGGACGGCACACGCGTTTCCGCGGAAACGTCCCGCCGCCTCGGGTGCGACGCGAGCCGGGTGGTGATGCGCCACGCCCCGGACGGCCAGGTCGTCGAGGTCGGCGCCCGCACCCGGACCGTCCCCCCGGCGCTGCGGCGGGCGCTCCAGCACCGGGACCGGGGCTGCCGCTTCCCCGGCTGCGGGCTCCCGTTCGGCCAGGGGCACCACCTCCGCCACTGGGCCCACGGCGGCCCCACCACGCTCTCGAACCTCGCGCTGCTCTGTCGCCGCCACCACCGCGCGGTCCACGAGGAGGGCTACCAGGTGGATCGACAGCCCGACGGCGAGTTGCGCTTCAGGCGCCCCGACGGGCGGCTCCTGCCCGCGGTGCCGCCTGCCGCGGCGATCCCCGCCGATCCCGTCCAGGCCCTCCGCGCGCGGCACGAGGCGCAGGGGCTCAGCATTCACCCGCGGACGGCGATGCCCGGGTGGCTCGCGGAACCCCTGGACGTGGGCTACGCGATCGACGTCCTGCATCCCCTGGCGGCGGGGTAGCGATCGGGGCGACGGGGGGCTCAGCGGTGCTCGAGGCGCCGGACGAGGTCCTCGACGAGCGCCTCGAGGCGCTCGAGCCGCACCTCGTGGCGCTCGGCGGCCTCGCGCAGCCGCGCGGGCGCCGGGTCGGGCACGCGCACCGGCTCCCAGCCCTCCTCGCGGATCACGAGCTGGAGCAGGTCCCAGCGGGCGTAGTGGCCGACGGAGTCGAAGTAGGCCTTCGCGAGGCGGCGCTCCCCCTGGTCGATCTCCGACCACACGATCGTCTCCTTCTCGAAGACGGGCTCGCAGGTGAAGAGGCCGGACGGGTTCACGATGCAGGAGCCGCCGACGGCGAGGTTGTACTGCATGACGTCGCGCAGCTCGGCCGGGACCTCCGCGGGCGGCAGGTACCAGGAGGACGAGACGACGAAGACGGAGTTCTCGATCGCGTGGGCGCGCACGGCCGGCTCGATATCGCAGCCGTGCGCGCCGGGCTCCGGCCGCTTGGCGCCGAGGTGGCCGTCCATCGACCACCAGCCCGGCCAGACGGCGACGTGCAGCTCCTCGCCGCGGAGCGCCATCGCCGCCCGCAGCAGCGTCACGTGGTGCTCGTAGCAGATGAGCCCGCCGACGCGGCCGATGTCCATGTCGAAGGCGCGGATGTCGCGCGCGTCGCCCATGCCCCAGTAGACGCGCTCGGAGTGCGTCGGGATCAGCTTGCGGTGGCGCCCGAGCAGCCGGCCGTCGCGCGCGAGCACGAGGAGCGTGTTGTACATCGTGAGGCTCCCCGGCCGGTCGTCGAGCTCGTTGAGCCCGATCACGCAGTTGACGTTCGCCCGGCGCACGAGCTCCGCGAGCGCGTCCGTGTCCTCGGAGGGAATCCGCACCGCCTCGCGCTGCATCGCGACGATCAGCTCGGTCTCGCGCCGCACCGAGACGGCGCCGCGCCAGTACGGGTACGCGGACAGGAACGTCTCGGGGAACACGAGGAGGTCCAGGCCGAGCCGGCCCGCCTCCTCGAGCGTCCGGCCGATCTTCTCGATGGTGCCCCGCGTGTCGAGGAACTTCGGCGCGATCTGCGCCGCGCCGACTCTCAGGCGCTCGCGCATGGCGGATCCTCCCCTAGACCGGCGCGTCCTTGCCGGACGGCTTGAGGAACTGGTAGACGACCGAGAAGTCCTTCCGGCCGAGGCCGTGGGACGAGGCGAGGCGCAGCACCTGCTGGGCGGCCGGCGCGACGAACACCGGCACGCGCAAGTCGCGCGCCGCGCTGACCGCGAGGCCGAGGTCCTTCGCCATCAGGTCGGTCATGAAGCCCGGCGCGTAGTCGCGGCTCGCCGGCGCCTTGGCGACCTGGCCCGGCACCGGATGCATGTGCTCCATGATGAACGTGGCGCCCGAGGACTTCGCGATGACCTCGGTCAGCGTCCCGGGGTCCACCCCGAACCCCTCGGCGATCCTGAACGCCTCGCTGATCGCGACGGCCGCGACCCCGGCGATCAGGTTGTTGCAGATCTTCGCGACCTCGCCGCTGCCGACGGGCCCCACGTGGATCACGTTGGCGCCCATGCACGCGAGCACGGGCCGGGCCTCCTCGACGTCGCGCGCCTCGCCGCCCACCATGATCGCGAGCGTCGCCTCCTCGGCGCGCGGCACGCCGCCCGAGACCGGCGCGTCCACGAAGCGGGCGCCGCGCGCCCGCGCGGCCTCGGCCACGCGGCGCGACACCGACGGGTCGATCGTGGACATGTCCACGCAGAGGCGGCCCTGGCCGACGCCCTCGAGCACGCCGCGCGCGCCGAGGTAGGCCGCCTCGACGTGCGGCGACGACGGCAGCATCGTGACGACCAGGTCGGCGCCCTTGGCGGCCTCGGCGGCGGAGCCCGCGCGCTCGACGCCGAGCTTCGCCGCAGCCTCGAGCGCCGCCGGCACCACGTCGAAGCCGACGACCGTGTGGCCCTTCTTCAGCAGATTGGCCGCCATCGGCCGCCCCATCGTCCCCGTCCCGACGAATCCGATCCTCATCGCTGCTCTCCCTCCGGCCCCCGGAAGCCGAGGACCCTGGCGATGGCGGTGTGGTCCTCGGCCGCGAGCGGGCCGTGCAGGGCGCGGCGGAAGTACTCGGCCGCGGCCAGGGCGACCGGCGCCTCGACCCCCATCGCCGCGGCGAGCCGCATGAAGCCGTCGACGTCCTTCGTCATGAGCGCGATCGTGAAGCCCGAGTCGAACGTGCCGGGCAGGATGTAGCGCGGGAACTTCAGCTCGCTGGCGTTCGAGCGGCCGCTCGAGGCGGACAGGATCTCCGCGGCGCGGGCCGGGTCGATGCCCGCGCGCACCGCGACCGCCAGCGCCTCGGCCGTCGCCACGAGGCAGGCCGCCGACGTCATGTTGTTGACGAGCTTCATCGCGTGGCCCGCGCCGATGCCGCCCACGTGGAAGATCTTCGTGCCCAGCCGCTCGAGGAGGGGCCGCGCGCGCGCGAGGTCGGCGGCCTCGCCCCCGACCATGATCGCGAGCGTCCCCTCGACCGCGCCCTTCACGCCGCCCGACACGGGGGCGTCGAGCATCGCCGCGCCGCGCGCGGCGACCTCCCCGGCGAGGCGGCGGGTGCTCGGCGGGTCGGCGGAGGTCATCTCGATCAGCAGGTGGCCCGGGCCGAGCCGCGGCAGGAGGTCGGCGTACACGGCCTCGACCTCGCGCGAGGACGGCACGATCGTGACGATCGTGGGCGCGCGGTCGGCGACCTCGCCCGGCGAGGCGGCCCAGACGGCGCCGCGCGCGAGGAGCGGCCGCGCGGCGTCCGCCCGCGCGTCGTGGACGACGAGCGGCACGCCGGCGTCGAGCAGGTGTCCGGCCATCGGCGTGCCCATGCGCCCCGTGCCGATGAAGCCGACGGGCGCGGCGCTCACGGCGCCCGGCGCGTCGGGCCGGCGTAGTGCGCGTGGAGGAGGTCGTGCCGGATCATCGTGGCCGGGCTATCATCCCGGGCTGTGCCCGGCGCGTCAAGCCCCGCCCGCCTCCGCGGCCTCCTGCTGATCTGCCTCGCGGCCGTGTCGTGGGGCACGACGGGCTCGGTGACGACCGTGCTCGTGGCGCGCGCCGGCGCCCACCCGCTCGTGATCGGCGCCGTGCGCATGCTCGTCGCCGCGGCGCTCCTGCTGGGCGGCGCCCGGCTCGTCGCGGGCTCGGTGCGCGTCGCGCGGGGCGACCGCTGGCGCACGGTGGCGATGGGGGTCGCGATGGCCGCCTTCCAGGCGACCTATTTCTCCGCGGTCCCGCTGACCGGCATCGCCGTGGCGGCGCTCATCGCGATCTGCTCGTCGCCGCTCCTGATCGTCGCCCTCGCGGCGCTCTTCCTCGGCGAGCGTCCCACGCCGCGCGTGCTCCTGGCCCTCGCCCTCGGCGTCGCCGGCACCGCGCTCCTGATCGCCGGGCCGGGCGCGGCGGCGGGCCTCACGCCGCGCTTCGTCGCGGGCGTCCTCCTGGCGCTCGGCGCGGGGCTCTCGTACGCGGTCTACGTCGTCGTCGCCAAGGCGGCGCTGCTCCGGACCGCGCCGCTGCCGCTCGCCGGCGCCAACTTCGCCGTCGCCGCGCTCGCGCTCGCGCCCGCCCTGCTCCTGCCGAGCGCGGCGCGCCAGATCGAGCTCGGCTGGCCCTGGATGCTCTACCTCGGCGTGGTCGCCACGGCGGGCGCCTACGCGATCTACACGCTGGGCCTCCGCGACGTCCCGGCCTCGGCCGCCGGCGTGGCCTCGCTGCTCGAGCCCCTCACGGCGACGCTCCTCGGCGTCCTGCTCTTCGGCGAGCGCCTCGGCGCGGCCGGCCTCGCGGGCGCCCTGCTCCTCTTCGTCGCGCTCGCGCTCCTGCTGACGGCCGACGAGGGCCAGCCGGCGAGCGCCGCCCCGGTCGCGCGGGGCGTGTGATCCTGGGGCGCGTGCGCGCCCCCCACCACCGGTCCGCCCGAACGCCGCCCGCCGGATGGCGGTGGATCTCGCGCTCACGAACTCGCTCGCCTCCGGCGGGTGCTGCGTCAGCCTCGGGGTGGCGGCTCCGGCGTGAGGGTGCGCGGCGCCCTGGGCATGATCAGCCAGAGCAGCAGGTAGACGAGGATCCCGGGGAACGCGACCGAGAGGATCGAGACGAGGACGTAGAGGATGCGCACGACGGTCGGGTCCCAGCCGAGCCACTCGGCGATGCCGCCGCAGACGCCCGCGATCTTCCGGTTGGTGCGCGAGCGCTGGAGCGGCATCAGCCGGGCGGCGCGAGCGGACGGCTCACCGCGCGGCTGAAGGTGCAGTTCGGAACGACTGCGGAGTGCTTGCCCGGCCCACCCGCGACGAGCACGAACACGTCGTCGGGCGACGGCACCTGGGGCAGGAGCGCGTCGTCGTCCCGCACCGCGCTGAGCCAGGCGGGCCAGTCCTGCATCCCCCACATGCCCCCGAGCTTGAGCGTCCGGAGCGGCAGCCGCGCATGCTCGAAGACGTGGCGCTGCACGTCGGCGCGCGTGAAGCCGTCGGCGGCGATCGTCGCCGCGTGCTCGGGCCCGAGCACGAGCAGGAGCTGGCTCTGCGCCAGGAACCAGCCGACGTTCGAGCCGAGCGACACGGCGGTGTCGGCGACCGTCGCCAGGATCCCCGCCGCCGTCGTCGAGACGTGGTCGTTGACGTTGTGCGGCGGCTCGCCGCCGAAGACCGTGACCGCGTCCTCCGCGCGCCACGGCCCCCAAGGCGAGGCGTCCACGCGCTCGGCGATGCAGTAGGCGAACTTCGCGGGGCTCCCCTGCGTGGCCATGTCGTGGCGGCCGGGCCAGGCGCCGCCGACGTTCATCAGGATCAGCCGGAGCGCCCGGCCGATCGTCGCGTTGGCCCGGAAGCCCGGGCCGAAGCAGCCGGAGCCCGCGTGCACGCCGAGCCGCGCGGCGACCGGGCCGTGGACGATGACGAGCGGCGCGACCGGGTGCGTCGTCGCCTGCACGCCGTACAGGTTGAACGCGGGGTCGAGCATGGCCTGGACGGCGGCGACGAGCACCGGGAAGGCCGCGGGCTCGCAGCCGGCCATCACGGCGTTGACCGCGAGCTTCTCGAGCGTGGCCGGGCGCCAGAGCGGGGGCAGCGCGCCGAGCGCGCGGTCGGGCGGCGCGCCACCGAGCATCGCGCCGACGCGCGCCGCGGTCGGCGGGATGATCGGCAGGCCGTCGCACCACTGGCGCGCGACGAACTCGGCCAGCACCGCCTCCGGGTCGTCGGGGAGCGAGAGGTCGGGTGCCTCCGGCGCACTCGGGATCGCTCCGGTCGGCACGGCGGCCGCCGGGTCCCCGAGCAGGCTCGCGAGCTGCTCGAGCGCCTGCTGCGCGCGCCGCGCGACGGACTCGGGCGGCTCACCGCCGAGCGGGTGCTGGACGACGAGCAGCGGCAGCCCCGCCACGCCGAGCGCGGCCAGCTCGCTCGCCGCGAGCCCCTGGAAGGCGGTGGTGCCGATCAGGCCGGCGGGCGTGCCGGCCCTCGCGACCTCGATGGCGTCGTGGAGACTCCACGACGTGCACGCCCCTCAGTCGCCCGAGCCGGCGAAGACGACGTCGCACGCCTTCGCGAGCTCCGCGATCAGCTCGGGCGGTGCGGCCACGGCCGCGTTCGCCTTGCGCCGCCGCAGGACCGCCGTCACGCCGTGGCGCGCGCGCAGCAGCGCGCCGAGCTCGTCGGCGAGCCGGTCGAAGTTGTGCTTGGTGTTGTCGATGAAGCCGACCGTCCGGCCCGCGAGGTCGCCCGGCAGCGGCGGCGCCACGAGGGTCTCGCTCCGGACGGCGCCGACGGGCGTCAGGACGCGGATGCGCGCCATCTCATCTCCCCTTGCCTCCCGGCGAGCCCCGGAGCCCGGTGGACCGCGCGAGCAGCCGGCCGAGCGTCTCGTGCAGCTCGGCGAGGACCGTCCGCTTGACCGAGACCTGCACGGACTCGACGGGCTCCGCGCTCCCCGCACGGTGGATCACGAGCGTGCCCGTGAACTCCTGCGCGCGCTCGTCCGTCGCCGCCAGGCCCCGGAGCGTCAGCACTTCCCAGGTCTCCGCCATGGGCGGTATCTTACCGCATGGTCATCGCCCTCGACGTGGGGACGTCGTCGGCCCGCGCGGCCCTCTACGACGCCACGGGCCGCGCCGTCGCCGGGCGCTTCCACCGCGTCGCCTACGCGCCCGGCGTGACGCCGGACGGCGGCGTCGAGCACGACCCGGCCGGGCTGCTCGAGGCCGCCGCCGAGTGTGTCGACCGCGTCCTCGTCGGCGCGCACCCGGGCGAGGTGCGCGCGGTCGGCGTCACGACCTTCTGGCACGGGCTCCTCGGCTTCGACGCGCGCGGCCGGCCCGCGACGCCCGTGTACATGTGGGCCGACACGCGGAGCGCCGAGGACGCGCGGCTCCTCCACGACGCGCTCGACGAGCCGGCGCTGCACGCGCGCACGGGCTGCCACCTGCACTCCTCGTACTGGCCGGCGAAGCTCCGCTGGCTGGCGCGCGCGCGGCCCGGGGTCCTGCGCGACGTGGCGCGCTGGGGCTCGCTCGGCGAGCACCTGGCGCTCGCGCTGTTCGGCGAGGCGGCGACGAGCGTGTCGATGGCCTCGGGCACCGGCCTCCTCGACCAGGACACCCTCCGCTGGGACGCCGAGGCGCTCGCGGGCGCGGGCATCGACGCCTCGCAGCTCTTCCCGCTCGCCGACCGCGCCGACGCGCAGCGGGGGCTCCGGCCGGGCTGGGCGACGCGCTGGCCGGCGCTGCGCGGCGTCGGCTGGTTTCCCGCCGTCGGCGACGGCGCGGCGAGCAACGTCGGCTCGGACTGCACGGACCGCTCCCGCGTGGCGCTCAACGTCGGCACCTCCGCGGCGCTCCGGGTGATCACCGAGGACCCGGCCCCGCCGCCGCGCGGCCTCTGGCGCTACCGCGTGGACCGCCGCCGGGCGATGGTGGGTGGCGCGACGTCGGAGGGCGGCAACGTCCCGGCGTGGTGCCGGCAGGTGCTGCGCCTGCCGGCCGGCGCCGCGCTCGAGGCCGCGCTCGCGGCGCTGCCGGCCGCGGGCCACGGCCTGAGCGTGCTCCCCCACCTCGCCGGCGAGCGCGCGCCCGGCTGGCGCGACGACCGCCGCGGCGTCATCGCCGGGCTCCGCCTCGACACGACGGCGCTCGAGATCCTGCGCGCGGCGCTCGAGGCGGTCGCGCTGCGCCTCGCGCTCGTCTACGACCTGCTGGCGCCGCGCGCCGCGCCCGGGCACGCGCTCGTCGCCTCCGGCGGCGCGCTCGCCGGCTCCCGCGCCTTCACGCAGATCGTCGCCGACGCGCTCGGCCGGCCCGTGGCGTGGTCGCCCGAGCCGGAGGCGACGAGCCGCGGGGCGGCGCTGCTCGCCCTCGAGGCGCTCGGCGCGCTCCCCGACCTCGCCGCGGCGCGCGCCGGGCTCGGCGAGACGTTCACCGCCGACCCCGCGCGCCACGCGCGCTACCGGGAGGCGCTCGCACGGCAGCGCCGGCTCGAGGAGAGGGTATGATGGGCGGGTCATGGGTGCCGCCCCGAACGTGATCGTCCTCGCCGACCCCGCCGCGCTCGCCGAGACCGCGGCGCAGCTCGTCGCCGACGTCGCCGCCGAGGCGGTGGACGCCCGCGGCCGGTTCTCGCTGGTGCTGGCGGGCGGGGCCACGCCGCGCGCGACCTACGCGCGGCTCGCGCAGCCGCCGTTCCGCGACCGGGTCGCCTGGGAGCGCACCTGGATCTTCTTCGGCGACGAGCGCGCGGTGCCGCCGGAGCACCCGGAGTCGAACTACCGGATGGCGTTCGAGGCGCTGCTCGCGCGCGTGCCCGTGCCGCCCGCGCAGGTCTTCCGCATCCGCGCCGAGGCGGAGGACACGGACGCCGCGGCGGCGGAGTACGCGCGGACCCTCGGGGAGGCCTTCGGCACCCGGCGCGGCGCGCTGCCGCGCTTCGACCTCGTGCTGCTGGGCCTCGGCGTGGACGGGCACACCGCCTCGCTGTTCCCGGGCTCGCCCGTCGTCCGCGAGGTCTTCCGGGCCGTCGCCGCCGTCCACGCCGCCGCCGCCGTGATCCCCGAGCGCATCACGCTGACGCTGCCGGCGCTCAACGCGGCGGCGCGCGTCGCCTTCCTCGTCGCGGGCCCGGAGAAGGCGAAGGTCGTGCGGGCGGTGCTCGGCGAGCAGGCGTCGCTGCCGGCGGCGCTGGTGCGGCCCGAGGACGGCGCGCTCGTGTGGCTGCTCGACCGCGCCGCCGCCGCGCTGCTGCCGGGGCCGGAGGCGCGCTGAGCGTGCGCATCGCGGTCGCCGCCGACCACGCGGGCTTCCCCCACAAGGCGCCGGTCGTCCGGGCCCTCGAGCAGGACGGCCACCAGGTCGTCGACCTCGGCACCCACTCGATGGCGCCGGTCGACTACCCGGACTACGCGCGCGCCGTGGGCACGGCGGTCCGCGACGGACACGTCGAGCTGGGCGTGCTGATCTGCGGCAGCGGCGCCGGCGTCTCGATCGCGGCCAACAAGCTCCGGGGCGTCCGCGCCGCGCTCTGCCACGACCTCTTCACCGCGCGCCAGGCGCGCGAGGACGACGACGCCAACGTCCTCTGCCTCGGCGCGCGCGTCGTCGGGCTCGACATGGCCGTCGCGCTCGTGCGCGAGTTCGCCGGCGCGCGCTTCTCGCACGCCGAGCGCCACGAGCGGCGCCTCGCGAAGGTGGCCGAGCTCGAGGCGGCCGAGCTCGGGCCCGAGCGCGCCCCGGCCGCGGGCCGGCGGCGCGCCGACCCGCTGGCCGCCCCGGCGGTCGCGGGCGCGCTCGCGCGGCTCGGCGAGCTCGACGCGGGGCCGCGCCTCTGGGCGAAGGACGCGAGCCTCTGGAGCGGCGACGCCGCCGTCCAGGCGTCGATCCGCCGGCGGCTCGGCTGGCTCACCGCGCCCGCGGCGATGCGCGAGCGCCTGGGCGAGCTCGCCGCGTTCGCCGCGTCGGTCCGCCGCGAGGGCGTGACGGACGTCGTGCTGCTCGGCATGGGCGGCTCGAGCCTCGCCGCCGAGGTGCTCGGGCTCACGTTCGGGCCCGCGCCCGGCCGGCCGCGGCTCGGCGTGCTCGACACGACCGATCCCGGCGCGATCCGCGCGACGCTCGACCGCCTCACGCTCGCGCGCGCGCTGTTCGTGGTCGCCTCGAAGTCCGGCACGACGGCGGAGACGCTCGCCCTCTACAAGCTCTTCCGCGCGGAGCTCGCGGGCCGGGTCGGGCAGCCGGGCGCCCACTTCGTCGCGATCACGGACCCGGGGACGCCGCTCGAGCGCCTCGCCGCCGCCGACGGCTTCCGCCACGCGTTCCTCAACGACCCGGAGATCGGCGGGCGCTTCTCGGCGCTCTCGCTCTTCGGCCTCGTGCCGGGCGCGCTGATCGGCGTGGACCTGCCGACGCTGCTCGACGACGCGGTCTCGATGGCGACGCGGTGCCGGAGCTTCGCGCCGCTCCGCGACAACCCCGGCGTGCGGCTCGGCGCGGCGCTCGGCGGGCTCGCCGAGGCCGGGCGCGACAAGGTCACGCTCGTCCTCTCCGAGCCGCTCCGCGCCT
>Ga0209642_10003383_pt1 | contig 10322 bp, 8 predicted proteins | sample RifCSP19_2_FD_184025 | JGI IMG/M metagenome (GOLD analysis project Ga0209642, IMG submission 184025) | Soil microbial communities from Rifle, Colorado - Rifle CSP2_sed 19_2 (SPAdes) (version 2) | ecosystem: Environmental > Terrestrial > Deep subsurface > Rock core/Sediment | place: Rifle... | reverse complement strand
GAAGAACCGACTGCGCACCCACTCCTTGAGCGGGTCGCGGATGATCATCGCCCCGAGCGGCACGTAGCCCGAGTTGATCCCCTTCGCCACGGTGAGGATGTCCGGGACGACGTCCCAGTTCTCGCACGCGAACCAGCGTCCGGTCCGCCCGAACCCGGCCATCACCTCGTCGAGGATCAGCAGGATCCCGTGCCGGTCACAGACCTCGCGGATCGCCTGGAGGTAACCGGGTGGCGGCGGGATGATGCCGTTGGTCCCCGTAACGGTCTCGAGAATCACGGCTGCAACGGTCTGTGCCCCCTCGTACTCGAGAATCTCCTCAAGGTGCGGTGCTCCCGTGCAGACAGGGCACGGATCGGGATGACCTGCGGGGCAGCGGTACGTGTACGGATCGAGCATCCGCACCACGCCCGGCATCCCCGGCTCGGTCGGCCAGCGGCGCGGATCCCCGGTCAGCGAGATCGACCCGTGCGTCGCGCCGTGGTACGAGCGGTAGCGGGCGATGATCTTGTTCCGGCCGGTATAGAGACGCGCGAGCTTGATCGCGTTCTCGTTCGCCTCGGCGCCGGAGTTGGTGAAGAACGACATGCAGAGGTCGCCGGGCGTCACCTCCTCGAGCAGTTGGCCGAGGCGGGAGCGCGACTCGTTCGCCATCGGCGGGCCGATCGTGCAGAGCTTGTCCGCCTGCTCCTTGATGGCCGCGATGATCTTCGGGTGCTGGTGTCCGATGTTGACGTTGACGAGCTGTGACGCGAAATCGAGGTAGCGCTTGCCGTCGTAGTCCCAGAAGTAGCGCCCTTCGGCGCCCGCTACCGGAATCGGGTTGATCGCATCCTGGGTCGACCACGAGTAGAGGACGTACTGCTTCGCTTCCTCGACGATCTGCACGCCGAGGTTGGGGTTCGCCTCAACCGTCGTCATCGAACGAGATCGTAACCGTCCTGCAGAGTACTGAGTGCGCGGTGGGCGTCGGGCAAGGGGGAATATGCCCGGCGCGCCCCCGCGCACATCTTGCGTCAGCGGGCAGCAGCGGGCAGCAGCTCCTGCCCGAACGCGGCGCGCTCGACGAACTGACCGATACCCGGCTCCGCGATCAGCTCACCCGACTCGACGAGCACGCTCCCGCGGAGCAGCACGATCCCGGGTGACCCCGTCACCTCGGTTCCCTCGTAGAGGTTGTAGTCGACCTTCGAATGCTGGTTCGCGGCCGTGATCAGATGCCGCTTCTCGGGATCGAAGATCACGATGTCCGCGTCGGAGCCAGGGGCGATCGTGCCCTTGCGCGGATAGAGCCCGAAGAGCTTCGCCGGGTTCGTCGAGAGCAGCTCGACCATCCGGTTCAGCGAGATCCGCCCGGTGCGGACGCCGAACTCGTGGATCATGTGCAGCCGGTTCTCGAGCCCCGGACCGCCGTTCGGGATCTTCGAGAAGTCGTCGCGGCCGATCGACTTCTGCCCGTCCCACAGGAAGGCGCAGTGATCGGTCGAGATCGCCGAGAGGATGTCCGAGCGCACGGCGTGCCAGAGGATCTCCTGGTTCTCACGGTCCCGCGGCGGCGGCGTGTAAACGTACTTCGCGCCCTCGAAGTCGGGTCGCTCGAGGTGCGTGTAGTCGATGAAGAAGTACTGCGTGCACGTCTCACCCCAGACATCCCAACCCTGCTCGCGGGCACGTGCGATCGGATCGACGGCCTCCTTGCACGACACGTGCACGACGTAGAGCGGCGCCCCGGCGATCCGTGCAAGCTGGATCGCTCGGTTCGTCGCCTCCCCTTCGAGCTCCGGGGGCCTCGTCAGCGCGTGGTAGTGCGGCGCCGTGTTGCCCGCGGCCAATGCCTGCTTGACGAGGACGTCGATCGCGTCGCCGTTCTCAGCGTGCACCATCACGAGCGCGCCCGTCTCCGCCGCAACCTCCATCGTGCGGAACAGCGTCTCGTCGTCGACCATGAGCGCGCCCTTGTAGGCCATGAAGAGCTTGTACGAGGTGACACCCTGCTCGGGAAGCCGCGCCAACTCTTCGAGGGAGCCGCCTTCGCGGAGATCGGTAACGGCGATGTGGAAGCCGCAATCGATGACCTGTTTGCCCTCTCGCTTCCCGTGCCAGGCCTCGAGCGCCTCGGCGAACGAGCTTCCCGGGGTCTGAATGCAGAAGTCGACGTGACACGTGGTTCCGCCGAACGCCGCGGCCGTCTGACCCGATGTGAAGTCGTCGATCGTCACCGTTCCCCCGAACGGCATGTCGAGGTGGGTGTGCGGGTCGACGCAGCCCGGGAGCACGTACTTACCGGCCGCGTCGATCACCCGATCCGCGTCGACGTCGAGGGACTCTCCGATCATCGAGATCCGCTCGCCATCGACGAACACATCGCCGACGTAGTCGTCGGCGGCGGTGATGATCCTGCCGCCCTTGATCAGTACCGACACGTCACCTCACATCCTTCCTAGGGGGAGAGCTCCGGGCGGCCCCCGTGGTGTTCGCGCGGTCAGGAGCCGCCGCAGCGGATCCTGACCTGGCGCACGGAGTCGACCCGGAGCTCACGCCTCGTCGTTACTTTCCGCCCTCGGTGGGCTTCACGGTCGCGGGCTTGAACTTCAACCCACGTACGTCGACGCCCGCCTTCTTGAGTGCCGCTACTGCGGCCTTTGCATACACGGGCGTGTACGCACCCTTCGGCGCCTTCTTGATGACGCCGTACTTCTTCGAGATAGCGGCCGTCCGGGCGTAGTCCTTCGCGACCATGACGCCGATCCCGGTGGCCGGTGCCGGCCAGATGAGCTTGTTGACTTCGTTCATCTGCCACCGCTGGTGGCCACGGCCGAGCGTCGGGCCGTTCTTGAGAACGATGTTGACGCACGCCTGCCAGTTGTCACGGCAGTAGATCCAGCCCCTGAACGTTGCCTCGAGGAACTTCGCCGCGGTCGCCTGGTTGGCCGGGTCCTTGATCCAGTCTCCACGTACGAAGAGTCCGTCCTGAAGCATCCCGGTGCCTTGTCCCTGCATCGTGAAGACCTTCAGGTCCTTGAGCGTGTAGAGCTTGCCGGTATCAGGATTCTTCGTCTCCAGTACCTGGGCGAGCTCGTTGTACGTCATCGCGGAAGCGCCGTCGATCTGGCGCGCCAGGAATTCGTCCATCGAGAAGGACTGCGCGAAGATCTCGACCTGGCTCTTGTTCGACGGGTTGATCCCGCACTTGTTCAAGGCCGAGTACTGCTCGAACTCGTTTCCGCCGAGCCAGACCCCGAACTTCTTCCCCTTAAACTGACAGAAGTTCTTGATCCCGGAGTCGCGCCACGCGACCTCGGTCGTTCCGCTCCGGGCATAGATCTGGGCGATGTTGACGATGTCTCCGCCCTTGTCCCGCGTCGCAAGCAAGCTCGGAAGCCAGTCGACGCCGAACTCCGCCTGCTTACCGAGGACGACCTGCTCGGGGATGATGTCGGGGCCGCCGACCCGGACGGTCACGTCAAGGCCCGCTTTGTCGTAGTAGCCCTTGGCCTTCGCCGCGTAGTACCCGGCGAACTGGGCCTGTGTGACCCACTTGAGCTGAACGGTGACCTTGGTCGCCTCGGTCCTTGACGAACCTGCGGTTGCCAGACCGGCTACTACGAGGCTCGCTACCGCGACTGTCGCGATCGCGAGTACGTACCACCTGCGCTTGCTCACCCAGCCCTCCTTTGTCCTGTCATGACGTTGTTCACTCCACTCTCCTCGACGACGGATGCCAGCGCAGCGCCCATCGCTCGACGAGCGAGATCGATCCGTAGAACACCAGGCCGAGGATGCTGGCCACGAGGATCGCCGCCCAAGCGTATTCGAACTGCGATAACCCCACCGATGAACGGATCTGGATCCCGAGCGCTTCGATGGATCCGCCGAAGTAGTCCCCCACGATGGCACCGATCATGGCGAGCACGCTCGCCACCTTCAACCCCGAGAAGACGAACGGCAGCGAGTTCGGGATGCGAACTCGACGGAACGTCGACGCCTCGCTCGCCGCGTACGAGCGCATCAGCTCGATCGACTCCGGGCGGACCGACGTGAGCCCGCGGAGCGAGTTGACGAGCACGGGGAAGAAGCAAAGCACGGCGGCGATCGCCATCTTCGAGTTAGGCGAGAACGTACCGAACCACGCGTTCGTGATCGGCGCGAAGGCGATGATCGGAATCGCGTTCGCGGCAATCGCGTAGGGCATGAACGCCCGGCCGAGAGGACGCCACCGAGCAAGTGCCAACGCAGTGAGGAATGCGAAGGAGCAGCCGATGGCCCAGCCGCCTACCGCCTCCTTGAACGTGAACCAACCTGCGCTCCAGAGCGCGTCGCGCTCGGTCCAGAACGTGTCGGCGACAGCAGAGAACCGCGGGAGCAGGAACCGCTCGATCCCGACGATGTCCGGCAGCACCCATTGCCAGATCGCGAGCCCGACGCCGAATATCACGATGGCCGGCAGCCACTCGCGGAGCTGGCTCGCGAACCGTCGGACCGGCGAGCGCTGCGGCTCCTCGTACGTCGTAACGGTCACTCCACACCCTCTGCGGCGAGCAGCTCTTCGACCTGGTCTGCACCCGTCGCATGGAGCGCCTCCCGCACCTCGGTCACGAGCTCGAAGAAACGCGGGTGCTCTCGTGTCTCGGCAGTACGCGGCTGTGGGAGATCGATCTCGACGAGGGCGCTGATCCGGCCCGGTCGCGGCGACATGACCGCGACGCGTGTCGAGAGAAAGACCGCCTCCGAGATCGAGTGCGTGACGAAAATCACCGTCGACCCCGTCTCCGCCCAGATGCGTAGCAGCTCGAGGTTGAGCCGCTCTCGGGTCATCTCGTCGAGAGCACCGAAGGGCTCGTCCATGAGCAGCAGGGGCGGAGCGAACGCCAGTGCTCGGGCGATCGACACGCGCTGCTGCATCCCACCCGAGAGCTGCCAGGGGTAATGCTTCTCGAAGCCCGTGAGCTCCACGAGTTCGACCATCTCCGCCACACGAGCCTGCCGACGACCACGGTCCCAGCGCTGCATCTCGAGCGGAAGCGCAATGTTCTTCGCAACCGTGCGCCAGTCGAAGAGAACTGGCGCCTGAAACACGATTCCGTAGTCGCGATCCTCGCGGGCTTTGCGAGCGCGTTTTCCATTCACCGTCACATCGCCGCTCGTCGGCTCGGTGATGTCTCCGACAACGCGTAGGAGCGTCGATTTCCCACATCCGGACGGACCGATGAGCGAGACGAACTCCCCCCGTGTGACGTCGAGATCGATTCCCTGTAGGGCCACGACGCCGCCCTTCCCGAATACCTTCGAGACCTCCTTGGCCGAGACGACGCTGTCGGCGTTCATACGAGCCGCTCCGGGGCCCGGTGCACGACGATCTTCTCTGCCAGGACAATCACGAGGAAGAACGAGATGCCGAGCGCAGCCGCAACGATGTTCGTCGCCCACAGGTTCTTCGGCTCGGCCGAGTAATACTGGTTGAAATTGAGGATGGCCCCTCCGAGCCCGCTCTGGATCGAAGACGGCAGCTCGCCCACGATGGCGCCGACAACGCTCGCCGTGGCCGCGATCTTGAACGCCGTGAACAGGTACGGGAGCGACGTCGGAAGCCTCAGCTTCCAGAGGACTCGCCAGCGCCCCGCTGCATACGAGTGCATGAGCTCGAGCGCCAGCGGATCGGCCGACTGAAGGCCCCTGACTGTGTTGATGGTGACCGGGAAGAACGTGAGATAAGCCGCGATCACGGAAACCCGAAGCCAGTCGGGAAGGGGTCCGTGACCGAGGACGGTCAGGCTTCCGAGCCCGATGACGACCATCGGTGCGATTGCGAGGATGGGAATCGTCTGCGAGGCCACGACGTAGGGCATCACTCCGCGCTGGAGCACGCGGAAATGCGCGATGACCGCGCCAAGGGCGAATCCGACGGACGCCCCGATCGCGAACCCGACCACCGCCTCTTTGGCCGTAAAGAGCGCCGCATCGAGGAGCGTCGAGCCGAGCACCGGGCCTTCCGCTGGCCATTCGCGGAAGAGCTGGGCGACGATGTCGTGCAAGTGCGGCATCGTCCGCTCGCTGGCCTCGAACGGCACGGTCCAGCCTCTGTTCATCCAGAGCCAGCGATACCCCTCCCAGAGCGCGCCGAGCACGAGGAACACGAGCACGAATACGGCGAACCGGCCCGCCGCCGAAACGATCCACGAGGACGCCGCCCGGCCTCTCGACGCTGTTCTCCCCGGCTGCACCCGCATTCCATACCACACTCGAGACTGCGAGTTAGAGTCGTCGTGTGCCAATCGACCCCAAGCGAACCGTCGCGGACCTCGAAGAGCTTCGAAAGCTCACCGAGGACGAGAACGGTGCGCAGCGCGTCGCGTGGACCGAGACCTGGGAGCGCGCACGGGAGTGGCTCCGCGGGTTGGTCGCCGAGACCGGCGCGAGGGAGTCGATCGACGCGGCCGGCAACCAGTGGTTCACGCTCGCGGGAGAGACCGAGCGCGCCGTGCTCATCGGCGGCCACATCGACTCGGTTCCGAACGGGGGCTGGCTCGACGGAGCGCTGAACGTCGTCGCGGGCGTCGAGGTCCTCCGCCGCGTCGCTGCCGAGGGCACGCCGCCGGTCACGCTTCGCCTCGTCAACTGGGCCGACGAGGAGGGCGCGCGCTTCGGGCGTAGCCTCTTTGGCTCGAGCGCCGCCGCCGGTTCGATGTCGGACCAGGACGAGCTCCGTCAGCTCACCGATCGCGAGGGTGTCGTCCTTCCGGACGCGCTGGTCGCGCACGGCGTCGATCTCGACAAGGCTCTCGATGCTCAGAAGGAGCTCGAGAGCGCGGCGGCGTACCTCGAGCTCCACATCGAGCAGGGCCCCGTCCTCGAGTCTTTGGGCCTGCCACTCGGCGTCGTGCAAGGGACCTTCGGGGTCGAGCGCCATCGGATCACGTGGCGCGGCCAGGCGGCGCACGCCGGCTCGACGCCGATGGACAAGCGCCGCGACGCCCTTGCAGGCGCGGCGAAGCTCGCGCTCGAGATCCGCGACATCGCGAGACACACGGGAGACGGAGCCGTCTGCACGTCCGGCGGAGTCGTCTGCAGGCCTGGCATCGTGACCTCGGTCGTCGAGACGGCCGAGCAGCTTCTCGACCAGCGCCACCTCGACGCGGAGAGGCTCGCCTCGATGCTCGCTCAGGCGAAGGAGGCGAGCGAGCGCTTCGCAGCCGAGGAGAACATCGAGGTCGAGTGGGAGAAGATCTGGTCGATCGAGCCGATCCTGTTCGACGACACGCTGCTCGACTTCTGCGAGGAGGCCGTCCACGAGATCGCCGGCGTGACGCATCGTCTTCCGTCTGGACCGCTCCACGACGCCGCAGAAGTGGCGAGAGCCGGCGTCCCGACCGTGATGCTGTTCGTCCAGAGCCTCCGCGGTCTCTCGCACACGAGGCTCGAAGACACGCGCGAGGAGCACCTCGAGCAGTCCGTCGCAGCTCTCGATCGGCTGACTTCGAAGACCATCGCCTGGGTCGCCGAGGGCGGCGGCGGGCGTTGACGAGGGTCGGACCCAACGGGTCTGACCCCTCACGAAGAGTCGCCGTCACCGCCGGGCTCGCTGTCGGCGCCTGCCTCACGTGGAACGTCTCGAACGTCGGAGCCGTAGCCGATCCCCTGGCATCCGCGTACGGGGTCTCGGTCGCTGCGATCGGCCTGCTCACCACCGCTCTCTTTCTGACGCACCTCGCGGTCCAGCTGCCTGCCGGGCGCGGTGCAGATCGCTTCGGCGCGCGGAGCGTCGCACTCGTCGCCATCGGCGCCGTCGTGCTCGGGAATGGAGTGCTCCTGGTCGACGACTCTTTCGGTCTCGCTCTCATGGGGCGCACGATCGTCGGTGTCGGCTCAGGGGCGGGATTCGTCGCCGGTCTCGACCTCGTGCGCGCCGGTGGAGGGGGCTCGATTCTTCAGGGTGCCTACGGCGGCGCCACGATGGCCGGCGGCGGGCTCGCACTCATGGTCGTACCGCCGCTCACGGAGGCAACGGGCTGGCGGGCCGCCTATGCGAGCGCAGCGATCCTCGCACTCGTCGCAACCGCGCCCTCGCTCGCAGCGCGAGATCTTCCGCGCATCGGACATGCCGGAGCGTGGGTGCTCCGCGATCCACACCTGCTCCCGCTCGGCGTGCTTCAGGCGGCGACCTTCGGGCTCGCCGTCGTGGCAGGTAACTGGGTCGTCCCACTCCTCGAACGACAGGGGGCGAGCGCGGCCGCAGCTGGGCTCGTCGGCGGACTGATTCTCTTCATCGGGATTGTGACCCGGCCGGCAGGTGGCCTGCTCGCGCGCGGAGGAAGGCGTCGCGCAATCATGGCGTTGTCGCTCGCCGGCACCGCATCGGGCTCCGCGCTTCTGGCGCTCGGCGACTCGTTTGCGCTCTCGGCGCTCGGCGCCCTCGTCATGGGCCTCTCCGCCGGTCTCCCCTTCGCGACGATCTTCGCCGCGGCGCAGCGGACCCGGCCCGATGCGCCCGGAGCGGCGATCGCTCTCGTGAATGCGTGCGGGGTGCTCACCATCCTCGTCGGCACACCGCTCGCCGGGCTCACTTTCGAGCTCTCGAGCGACGGTCGCCTCGCCTTCGCCGCAATCGCGGCGTTGTCGGCACTCGCCGGGCTTACCCTTCGCAGAGCGCGTCTCTAGGGAGATAATCCGCTCTCCGATCCAGCAAGGGAGACACACATGGCTCTGAGCTTCGGCGTCACCGTCCTACCCGACCCACCATCCAGCCGGCTGGTCGAGCTCTTCCAGCTCGCGGAATCGCACGGCTTCGAGTACGGGTGGACATACGACTCACATGTGCTCTGGCAGGAGTCGTTCCCGCTCCTCACGCTCGCTGTTCAGGCGACGACGATGATGAAGTTCGGCCACTGCGTGACGAACCCCGCGACGCGCGAGCCCACGGTCCTCGCGAGCGGGTACGCAACGTTGCAGGACATCTCGAACGGCCGGATGGTGATGGGCATCGGCCGCGGAGACTCGGCTGTCCGGTACATCGGCGACAAGCCAGTTCGGGTAGCGGAGTTCGAACGCCGGCTCTCGATGATCAAGGAGTTCATGAACGGGCGCGAGGTCGTGTGGAACGAGAAGGAGCTTCAGCTCAAGTGGGTGCGCCCGGAGATCCCGGAGATCCCGATGTGGGTCGCCGGCTACGGGCCGAAGGCCCTTGCAGTCGCGGGTCGTGTGGGGGACGGCGTGATCATCCAGCTCGCCGATCCGGTGATCATCGAGTGGATCATGGACACCGCCCGCAAAGCGGCCGAGGAGGCCGGGCGGGATCCGTCGGCTCTCAAATGCATCGTCTGCGCTCCCAGTCACATCACCGACGACATCGCGGACGCGCGCGACCAGGTGCGCTGGTTCCCGGCGATGGTCTCGAACCACGTCATGGACCTGATCGAGCGTTATGGCTTCGAGTCGGAGATCCCGCACGAGCTCACCGAGTACGTGCGCGTCCGAAAGTTCTACGACTACGACGAGCACTCACGGGTCGGGGCGAAGCACGGCGAGTTCGTGACCGACGAGATCTGCGATCGATTCTGCGTGCTCGGCGATGCGGAGCAGGCCACAGCGAAGCTCAAGGAGCTCGAGGCGGTAGGTGTCGACCAGTTCAACATCTACCTGATGACGCACGGGCAGGAGGCCGACCTCGCCGCCTACGGGCAGGACATCATCCCTGCGTTTTCCGCAGCACAAGGGATCCGCTAGCGCTGGATCCCGCGTGCGCCACGAACCGTAAAGTGGCCGCGGTCGGAGCCAGTCGCGGTGACTGATGGGTCGCGAATTCACGTCCGAATGAGTCAGTAGATCGTCTTGCCGAGAGCGCTCGCGACGAGCTCGACCGCGGTCGCTGCCGTCGTGTTCTCACGATCGAGGATCGGGTTCACCTCGACGACCTCGAGCGATCCAGCAAGCCCCGACTCCGCGACGAGCTCGAGCGCGAGGTGCGCCTCTCGGTAGGTGAGCCCGCCCTGCACGGGGGTGCCAACTCCGGGCGCGATGTCGGGATCCAGCACGTCCATGTCGAGGGAGACGTGGACGAAGCCGGCTCCCGAGACCCTGTCGAGCGACTCCCGAACGGCCCGCTCGATCCCGATGCGGTCGATCTCGCTCATCGAGAACACGCGCACGCCCGTCTCCCGCAACAGTCGGCGCTCACCGTCGTCGAGTTGACGGACCCGGACCGTAGTGCCGTCGTAGGTCATTCGCGGGCTTCCCGCGAGAAGACGGCGGCGGAGCTCGTCATGGGTGAGAGGGATGACGCTCTCGTCCCAGCTCAGATCCACGTCGGCGTAGCCTTTGGTGTTCGA
>Ga0209642_10003379_pt1 | contig 10324 bp, 10 predicted proteins | sample RifCSP19_2_FD_184025 | JGI IMG/M metagenome (GOLD analysis project Ga0209642, IMG submission 184025) | Soil microbial communities from Rifle, Colorado - Rifle CSP2_sed 19_2 (SPAdes) (version 2) | ecosystem: Environmental > Terrestrial > Deep subsurface > Rock core/Sediment | place: Rifle... | reverse complement strand
CCCGTCGAGTCCAGGACCAAGGAATAGCCGAGGTCGCCGCAATCCTGGGAGCAGCGGTCGCGTTCTGGTTGCGTCTCGATGAACAGCACATCGTCCCCGCCCCCGAGGAAAGTCGAATACGCAAGGGTGCTCCCCTCGGGGTCCAGCTTGGACAATGGAGAATCCTGGTACAACCAGGATTCTCCATTGTAGGTCGCATCGTACGCCCCCGGAGACGTTGGGAAGTCGACGGAATCCGTCGTTCCCACCACGTAGGCCTGGCCGAACTCGTCTACAAAGATTCCGTTGCCTTGGTCAACACCCACGTAACCCCCACCCGCCGGCTTTGCGCCGCCGAGGAAAGTTGAATAGAGGAGCGCGCTTCCTGAAGCGTCCAGTTTGGCGACGAAGGCGTCGCAGCATTGAGGGCTCTGGGCGTCACTTATCGTGGTGTCGAACGCCCCGGGTGTCGTGGGAAAATCGGGTGAATTAGTCCAGCCCGTGACATACGCATTTCCGGCGTTGTCCACGACGACGGCGAAAGCCGCGTCGTCCCCGAAACTCCCCCCGAGGAATGTCGAGTACTCCAGGGCGCTTGCCTCGGGATTGAGTTTGAAGACATAGCCGTCTACGCCGCCGTCCTCCTCGATCGAGGTGTCGAGGGCACCGGGCGTGACGGGGAAGTCGAGCGCGTCCGTCCGTCCGGCAACGTACGCACTTCCCTGGGCGTCGACTGCAATCGAATAAGACCATTCGAGCCCCATCCCACCGATGACCGCCGAGTACTCAAGGGCGGTTCCCCAGGGATTGAGCTTTGCGACGTAGACGTCGAAGCTGGTCCCTCGGTGGACGACGTCCGCCTTGATCGGGAAGTCCGGAGACGACGTCATCCCTGTCACGTAGGCACTTCCGAGAACATCCACCGCGATGGCCTGACCGAATTCCTCGCCGGTGCCGTCCACCACCGCTTTTCCACCGAGGAAGGTGGAATAGAGGAGGGCTCCGTTGGGATCGAACTTCGCGATGAAGGCGTCCGCGCGAGGACCAAAGGTCGTATCGAAGGCGTCCTTCGTCGTCGGGAAATCGGTCGACCGTGTCGTTCCGGTGATGTACACACTCCCCGAGGCGTCGAGCGCGATGGACGAGGCAGTATCGACTGAAGTGCCTCCAAAGAAGGTCGAAAAGACGAGGTTTCCCGTTGGAGTGAACTTAGCGAGGAATACGTCGTAGATGCTGATCCATATGTCCTGGCCGGGAATGTATTCCTCGGGAACCCCGTTGAACGTGGGATCGTATGCGTCCGGCGTCGTAGGAAAGTCTGTGGAATTCGTGTACCCCGTGATGTAGATGTTCCCGGAGACATCCACGGCAACGTCCTTTGCGACGTCATGGGAGCTGCCGCCGAAGTAGGTGCTCATCACGATGCCGGGGCATGGGTTGAGCGGGACCGGCGGCGGAGTCGTGCTCAATGTCTGGGGGCTCGAGGCCATGATTCCGGGACAAGGGACCACGGCAGGAGCGACCTCAGAATCCGCCGCCGGATATGCGTTGGCTAGTTGGGGGAGAAGGGCGGCACCGATTACAAGCAGGAAGGCCGCCCCCATGCTCCCCAATCGGCGCACGTCCTACCATATTCCCCCGTGCCCTAATAATCGGAAGTGACACGAGAAGGGGACCGCGTGTCGCGACATTCCACCCGGTTGGGCGCTCCACGATTTCTCCGAACGATGGGCACCCGCGCCGGCGACCCCAACGCTCGCCACGCGTCACGGGCCTTTGCTGCTTGGAACAAGGCGTGGTTGGGTTCGTTGAGGGAAGAGAAGGGGTCCCCCTGCGGACGGTTTCGGGCATCGTCGGCCCGGCGGAACCCGATCAAACGCAGCCCGACGATGACGGCCCACATGCCGATCATCGCGCACGCGCCGATCAGATAGCCCAGCGGGGTACCATCAAAGGGTGCATAGGCGAGTTCCGCCGCCACGAGGGGCAGGAGTCCATACGCGTAAGGTTTCCTTAACAGGAAGAACAGGAAGAGGAGCACGGAGCCCGAGATAATGCCGCCGGCGAGGAATAAGAGCGTTGAGGCCTGTTCTGGGATGGGTTCTGCGGTGACCAGGATCACGCGGTCCCCATCAATGTACGTATCGATGCCTAAGGCCGAGGCGGCCCAGTAATGTCCGTATTCGTGGAGGGGCTCTCGAATCACACAGGCAAGCCAGAAGGCGACGCACATCTTGGCGATGTCCGCGAGCAAGGTCTTGCCTTCCTCCACGGACTCATTCCTGTCAAGGACGCGGCATCTTCGCACGCAGTCCGCTAGCGATCTGCCCGGCAAGAAAGTCCGGTGACAGGGCGGAATGGGTCTTGTCACTATACCTTTAATTAGCGCGTAATACGCTCGCAATCGCGCGATGCGTCTCTTCGACCGCCGTCTCCTGCAGCTCCTGAGCTTCCTTACGAGGAGGCAGGCGTGGCTCTCTCCCTACGACATCAGCCGCGAGTTCCGCATCGACGGGTCGAAGATCACCGCGCGGACGATCCATCGTTGGTTCCATTACCTTCGGGAGAACGGCTCTTTCGTGTACTACCCGTACCCGAGGGCGAACCTCCTCGGCCTGCAAGACGTCCTCGTGCGGATCCACGACCTCCGGAATCCTTCGGTCCTCGGCATCCTGCCGTTCGCCGCATCGTTCAACGTCGAGGTCGGTCTGGGAGCAGGCGAGCCCTTCGTGAGCCAGGGATACTGGGTGCCCGGATCCGGTCTCGACGCGTTCCGCGACTATTGGCGCGCGGTCAGGGACTTGGGCTACGCGGGGGATGTCGAAATCTTGCCCTGCCGGAACACCCACTTCATCTTCTCTCCACTCCATGAATTCATACGGGAGGACGGCGTCGCAGTGTTTCGGAAACCCGCGGACAACACGCACTTCGAGGCCCTCCTGCGTCGGAATATCAAGGGGCGATTCGAGGTTCGGATCGGAGAGCCGGTCGCAAAATCGCCCTTGGTCATCCCGATTGTCGTGGAGCACATCTGGGCCCACTTCTCGAGCCGACAAGTGTGGCAAGCGATCCGGGCGGCGGGCGAAGACCGCATTCGTCAGTACGGCATGCTGTCGCGGACCCTGGACCGACCCGGGGCGGCCCTCCGCCTGCTACAGCAGCAGTGGGCCGACCTGACTCGGAAGTTCGACGAGGTTTTTCTCCAGCCGCGCGTCATGTTCGACTGGACCTCGCTAAGCAACGCGGCCTGGCTTAGCATCTTGATCCGCCCGGGGTCCGTCGACAAGATGGTCGAAGCGGCGTCGCGGATCTCCCAGCGGTCCCTCCTCGTCCACCTCAAGCCAGGGATGGAGTTCGAAGAGCGCTGCCACATCCTGTCCCTCCTCCCGAGCGACCAGCTCCTCCCCGTCCTCGAGATTGTCCGGGCGTACCATCGGGATCGCGAGCCGCCGATCGTCGCGATGCAGGACAAGGACAAGACTCTCGCGCTCTTCCGGCCGTCGTTCTGCAAGTTGGATTGGCGGCTCTTCGACCCCAAGGCCCTCGCGTGGCGATTCGATGCGGATGACTACATCGAGCGCCTCAAGGCCCTATCCGCATGATTACGGCGGCCATAGGGGCGGCGGAGACCGGTCCGGTGGCTCCGCAGGCGGCGGCTCCAGCGGCCTGGATTGGGGAGGCCGAAGGAGGAGTAACGCGGATCCCGCGAGGGCGGCCACGGCGGCGGCCGCGAAGCCCGTTACGAGGGCCGCGGTTGCGAGATCGAATCCGCCATTCGGCGGGGGCGGGGACGTGGCGGGCGTCACGGTCATCGTGAAGGTCAGGTCGTTGTCCTCCGTGAACGTCTCCTCTGGCGTAACGTTCCCGATCCGGATGCGGATCCTGTGGTCCCCTACTGCCATCGCCACGAAGGACTCCGACAAGACGACGGCCGAATCCCCTGGAGCCAGAGGGCCTGCGAGTTCGACTTGGCCGACGTGGATCGTCACGCCCGTGGGTCGGTCGTCGAACAGGTCGACCGTCGCCTCCTCGGCTTCCGACCCACCTTGGTTCAGGATTGTCACAGAGACCGTAACGATATCTCGCTCCTCCGGCTGTAAGGGAATCGATACGGCCGCCACGGGAACCAGATCGGGCGCAGGACCCGTCGGGCCCGGCGCTCGCTGCACGTGGACGGCGAGGGACGTCGTGCCTTCAAGGCCTCGCGCATCCCGCACGGTGACCGTCGCCCGCATCTCGCCCTCGGCGACGTAAGCGTGGGTTGCCATCGCGGACGACTGCTCGGGGGTCCCCTGGCCATCGCCGAAGGCGAACCGGTACGCGACGATTCGGCCGCGGCCCTCGTCGTGCGCGACGCTCGAGGAGGCGTCGAAGCGGACGACCTGATCCACGACGGGCGAGGGGTCATCGACCGTGAGGACGGCCCGAGGGCCGGTCGGGAGGGCGCTGGCGACCGCGAGAAGTCCGAAGGCGATGGCCCAGACCGCGAGAGCTACGCCCGCCCGCTGTCGTAGGGACAGCGGCCCCCACGCCCGGCCCACGTTGGAATAGAGTCGCGGGTGGAACCTTATACTTTCCCGCGCGCGGACAGAAGTCTTAAGCCAGCCCGGGGGTTCGGACGGCCGTGGGCCTCGACTCCGCGCGGAAGTACGCGCTTCAGAACGCTATCCTCCATGGCGGGAAGGCGGAGGCGAAGGCCGTACTGGGCAAGCTCCTCGCGGAGGATCCGTCCCTCCGATCGAGGGCGCGCGAGGCCTCGGCCCACGTCGAGACGGTCGTCGCGGAGGTGAACCGGCTGGACGTCGAATCGCAGCGGGCCGAACTCGCGTCCCTCGCTCCGGATCTCCTCGAGAAGCCGAAGTCCGAGGCGGGCCCGAAGGAGCTCGCATCGCTAGCGGGCGCGGTCGAGGGCCAAGTGGTTCTGCGTCTCGCGCCCTATCCGAGCGGTCCGTTGCACATCGGGAACGCCCGCGCTTTCGTCACGAACGACGCATACGCGAAGAAGTATCGCGGGAAGCTCCTCCTCGTGTTCGACGACACGATTGGTTCCGAGGAGAAGCCGATCCTCCCGGAGGCCTACGACCAGGTGAAGGAGGGTCTCGACTGGGCGGGCGTCGAGTATCACGACGTGCTTTACAAGAGCGACCGTATCCCTTTGCACTACGAGTGGGCGGAACGACTCCTCGGGACGGGCGAGGCCTACGTCTGCGAGTGCGACGCGGACACCCTGCGGAAGAACCGCGAGGCGAAGCGCGCCTGCGTCCATCGGACCCAGCACGCGGACGAGACGATCGCGATGTGGAAGGCGATGCTCTCCGGCGAGTACGGCGAGGGTGAAGCCGTCGTCCGCCTGAAGACGGACATGGCCCACCCGAACCCCGCCTTCCGGGACCGCGTCCTCTTCCGGATCGCGGAGCGGGAGCACCCGCGTGTCGGCACGCGCTACCGCGTCTGGCCCTTGCTGGAGTTCTCCTGGGCGGTCGACGACCACGTCCTCGGCGTGACCCATGTGTTGCGGGGGAAGGACCTCGTGATGGAGGACCTGATGGAGACGAGGATCTGGGACATCCTGGGCGTCGACCGGCGTCCCCACTTCGTCCACTTCGGTATCCTGCGGTTCAAGGACATCGAGTTGTCGAAGTCCCGCTACCGCCGCGAGATTGCGGCGGGCCGTCTCGCCGGAATCGACGATCCTCGCACGTGGTCCCTGCAGTCCCTCCGCCGTCGCGGGATCCGTCCGGCGGCCCTGCGGAACTTCGTCCTGTCGTTCGGGCTGAGCCTCACGGACATCGAGGTCCCCGCGGAGACCCTGTACGCGGAGAATCGCAAGATCATCGACAAAGACGCGAACCGCTACTTCTTCGTCCCGGAGCCCCTGGCAATCGAAATCGAGGGGCTACCGCCCGTGAACTCCGTCAAGGCGCCCCTGCATCCCGACTTCCCTGGGCGGGGGGAGCGCGAAATCCCTGTCGGGCCGAAGGTCCACCTGGCCCGCGAGGACTTCGAGGAGTTCCGCGGGCGAGAGGTCCGCCTCAAAGACTTCTGCAACGTCCACCTGGAGAAGAAGGCCCGCTTCCTCTCCCTGGAGAACCGGGACATCCCGAAGATCCAGTGGGTCACCCACGGGGTCTCGACCCATCTCGTCCTCCCAGATGGTTCGGAGTCCCGCGGCCTGTCGGAGCCCCTCGTTGCGTCCCTGAAGGCCGACGAGGTCGTTCAGTTCGAGCGGGTGGGCTTCGCGCGGATCGATCACGTGAGCAAGGCCGAAGTCCGTGCGTACTTCGCCCACCGGTGAGCGTCCGTCGCCCAAGGGGGGATTTTCACTTTCGCGGACGTCTCCCCAAGGAACGTTGACGTCTTCTAGCGCGCTTTACTCAACTGAGTAAAAATGCCTCCCCACCGATCGGTCCGCCGCGCCCGTCGCCAGAAAGGCCGGAGCCTCGTAGGCTTCGTCGTAACCTGGGATGTCGACAGCGCGAACATGATCCAATGCACCCGAGTACGTCGGTATGTCTTTGGCCAGACCGTCTCCGTGAACGGCAAAGTGTATCGATATCCGGGATTCGTCGAGCTCGATGGCGTGAGATATCTCGGACAGTCCGTGCTCTTCGTGGCCCGAGACCGTCTCGAGGCTCTGCGGGCGTTCCTCCGCTCCAACGGAGTGGATCACGTCGTCTCCGAGGCGACGCTGGGGCCGATTTTGCCCAACTGAGTAAAAAAGGTGGTCCCGGTCGGAGTCGCGTTTTTTTCTCAACTGAGTAAAATGACGTCGGCACGATCCTGCTCGAGGAAACGTATGAGCGTTCGGAGGTCATGTCCCTTTGCGCATACGGGAGAGGATCGTGAGCGCCCATCCGTGATGCGCGACCTGCGCCTTTGGCGGCAGCTCCGTGAGGGGGAACCACTCCGCCTGGGCGATGTCGCCGGACGGCCGCACCTTCGGGGCCTCGGCGAGGTCCGCGAGAAAGTGGAACGGGAGATGCCAGGAGCCGTCGTTGCCCTTGAACGATTCGAGGTGGTGAAGGGTCGGTTCGACGCCCGTGATCCCGAGCTGCTCCTCGAGGATCCTCTTCACCGCGTGATCCGGGTGTTCGAGGTGGCGGATCGAATCGTCGGGGAGGAACCAGCCCGCCTGATGGTCGTACTTGTTCGCGTCCTTGTATCGAACGAGGAGGACCTTCCCGCGCGCGATCATCGCGACGTCCGCGATGAGGCTATGGTCGCATTCCATGCCGTCCCTTACGGTGGCCTCCCGGTAAATAGGTGCGGTTGGCCGGTGAAGCTTTTCTAGTCCGCCGTCTTGCCAGCGGTGATGGCCCGTTTCGCGAAGCGCGTGACGTCGATCGAACCGTCGCCGACCGTTCGCTTGGCGGGTCTGATCGCGGAGAGGAAAGCCCAGGGGACGGAGGTCCTTTCCCTCGCGATCGGGGAGCCGGACTTCCCGACGCCCGCGCACGTCGTCACGGCGGCGAAGGGCGCCCTTGATGAAGGCTACACGAAGTACACTCCCGCTCCGGGAATCCCGGAGCTGCGGGAGGCGATCGCGGAGAAGTCCGTGCGCGAGAACCGGATCCCCGCCAGCGCGGCGAACGTGCTCGTCGCGCCGACGAAGCACGCCCTCTTCATGACGTGCATGGCCCTCCTCGACTCCGGGGACGAGGCAATCATCCCGGATCCCGGGTGGGTCTCCTACGGTCCGATGGTCCGCCTCGCCGGTGCGACGCCGATTCCCGTACGTGCGGCGGACGAGGACGGCTTCGTCCCCAGCGCCGACGCGGTCTCGGAGGCAATCACGCCGCGCACTCGCATGCTCATGCTGAACTCTCCCTCGAATCCTGCGGGGTCCGTGTACTCCCGGGATCAAACGCGGGCCCTCGCGGACATCGCGAAGGACCACGACCTGATCGTCGTGAGCGATGAGATCTACGAGAAAATCCTGTACGATGGCATGCACGTGTCGCCGGCGTCCCTCGATGGGATGTTCGAGCGGACCGTGACCGTGAACGGCTTCTCGAAGACGTACTCGATGACGGGATGGCGTCTCGGCTGGCTCGTCGCGCCGTCGCCCCTCTTCCGGGAGATCTCAAAGGTCCAAGAGCACACGATCACGTGCGCGACCGCGTTCGCGCAGAAGGCTGGCGTCGCGGCCCTCCGGGGTCCGATGGCCCCGGTCGAGGCGATGGTCGCGGAGTTCCGCGCGCGACGGGAGCTCGTCCTCGCGGAACTCGGGAAAATCGATCGTGTGTCGACGTTTCGCCCGGGGGGCGCCTTCTACGTCTTTCCGCGCGTCGACGCCCCGATCAACAGCGCGTCGCTCGCCGAACGGATTCTCACGGAGGCGTCCACGGCCGTGACGCCCGGGAGCGCCTTTGGCGACGCGGGGGACGGCCACCTTCGGATCTCGTACGCCGCCTCGCGCGAGACGATCGTCGAGGGCGTGCGCCGGATCGGAGAGGTCCTCCGGCGCTTGTGATGCGAGGCGACCTCTCAGGCCTTGGAGGATGCCCGCATGGCCTCGCGGACTTCCGCCTGAAGATCCCGACGCCGGCCCCTAGGGCGGCTGGGGCCGCGATCCGCGGTCCGCCAGGACGGCCACCACGGCGTCATGGCCCTTCTCGCGGGCGTCGTCCAGGGGCGTGTGGCCCCCGTCGCGCACGGCGGTCGGGTCCGCGCCGTGCTCCAGGAGCATCCGCACGATTTCCACGTTCCCATGGAGAGCCGCCTTGTGCAGAGACGTGTAGTTCGCCTCGCTCCTCACGTTCGGGTCGCCTCCCGCGTTCAGGAGGATCCGCACGACCTCTGTGTGGTCCCCGGCGACCGCCGCGTCGAGGGCGGTGTTCTGGAAGCGGCTCGGTGGTCGCAGGTTCACGTCCGCCCCGTTCCCGAGGAGGACCTTCACGGCATCCGGGTGTCCGAAGAACGACGCGAGGCCGAGCGGGCTGAAGCCCTCCGGATTCGGGTCGTTCACCCGGGCGCGGGATTGTCCGAGGATCGTCTTCAACCGGCGAGGGTTCCCCGTGGCGGAGGCCTCGTACAGGTTCAGGGCGTCCTCCGGCGTCCGCTCCAGCAGGACCTTCAGCGCCTCGCCCGCTCCGTGGTACACGGCGGTCAGCACGAACGTGCCCTCCGGAGTCGGCGTGCGCACGAGAAAGGGACTCCGATCCAAGGCACCGCGGACCTTCCCGGCGTCATCGGCCTTCACCGCGGCCCGGAGCTCCTCCTCGTCCGACATGTCTCTCCTCCGGCGGAATCCGATGCGGACGTCGGGCTATGAACCTTCCCGTGCGCGGGTTCTGCATCGGGTCGGCAGAGATTATTCCTCCGTGGCGGATCTTCGACCCTACATCCCGGGGGGCTCAGCGTCGAAGACCTCGATGGCGCCCCCAGCGGCGAGCTGGGGGTGGCCCTTGGTCATGGCGATGGCCGCATTGAGATCGGCCGCCTTGACGATGGAGTAGCCGGTGGCCTTGCTGGGGGCGCCGTCGCCGACGACCTTGCGCTCGCCGAGCGGGGCTCCGAAATCGACGAGCTTGGCACCGAGGTTCTTCATATAGCTCTCCCAGGCCTTCATTTCGTTGGCGACTTCGGCCTCGGTCATGTTGTCGGGGCTCGGGCCGCCGATGTACAGGTACAGGAACTTCTTCATGGGCAGGTCTCCACAACCCAGAAGTTATCAAAAGTATATAAATGAGAACGGGAACCGGATGATAGCATGCCCAAAGGAGCCCCCAGCGGCCTCGTCATCCGTCATCACGCCAATGTCGTCTTCCCCGACCGGCAGCCTCGCACGCTTGGTGACCTGCGGCCAGCGTCCCAGTGCGAAATGCTCGGCAAACTAACGGACTACGCCCGGTTGGCAGATGCGCCCGGGCCTCGCCGGACCTGACGGATGGCCCACCAACATCGTTCGTTCACGGTGCATGCCACTCCGCGGTTGAACGGCGTCACGCCCGCCGCGTCCGCCGGAAAGTGACACGCCTGACGTGTGCCCTTCATCCGCCGATCGGGGGACAGAACCCCGCGCGCGGCCTCACGTGACGAGCTGCGTCTCCCCGCACGACGGGCACATGACCTCGATCGGCCTCTTGCTCGTCGTGATGTCGATCATCTTCCCGCAGTGCTTGCAGGCGACGGACATCGGCGTGGGCGCCTGCCGCGGTTCGGGCGGCGGTGGCGGCGTCATGCCGCCCGGCTGGGCGGGAGTCGGGCCCCGTCCGGCGGCCATCCGGCGCCACAGGACCGCGAGGGCGAGCAGGACGAGGATGAAGAGGAGCGCCAGGAGGACCGCGAACACGGGCATGCCGCCGATCTCCGTGGACCACAGGGGGTTCGACGGGCCGATCCG
>Ga0209642_10003377_pt1 | contig 10326 bp, 7 predicted proteins | sample RifCSP19_2_FD_184025 | JGI IMG/M metagenome (GOLD analysis project Ga0209642, IMG submission 184025) | Soil microbial communities from Rifle, Colorado - Rifle CSP2_sed 19_2 (SPAdes) (version 2) | ecosystem: Environmental > Terrestrial > Deep subsurface > Rock core/Sediment | place: Rifle... | reverse complement strand
CTCCTAAATATAATACTATGAGTATCCCTTACACCCAATCTTTGCCATTCACCTCACCAACCGATCCCTATTCACTCCAGGTCAAACGAGTTTTACTCATTGAAGAAATCACCTGGGGTGATGAGAAACAAAACTTTCTGGTGCGTTACCGCGGTCACCTGATTGAGGATGCTGCAGCAGCTTACGAGAAACTGTCGACTGCGCTGCGCTCGATGGACGTCATCCCTCTTTTCCGTGAAGAGGCTGGAAAACATACTATCGCATTAATTAATGGCAACCTCCGCGCACGCCCCTCCAATCCCTGGATAAACCTGTTGCTTTTTATTCTCACCTTGCTCAGTATGCTGTTTGCCGGGATTCTGGCTCAATATAATGGTCCTCTTACAACAGATCTCCGCCTGGTATTGCCACACCTGCTGCCAACACTGGGTCAGGCTCTGGCGTTCACAGCTAGCCTGTTAGCCATCCTGCTAGCCCATGAATTTGGTCACTACCTAGCTGCGCGTTACCACCACACGGCTGTCACATTGCCTTATTTCATCCCATTCCCTCTTAGCCCCTTCGGCACAATGGGCGCTTTCATTCAGCTTAAGGAACCCCCAAGGAATAAACGCATCTTGCTTGATATCGGCATTGCTGGTCCTTTGGCTGGCTTAGTTGTTGCCTTACCGGTGCTAATGCTCGGGCTTTACCTTTCGAAGATCGATCAACTACCTCTGGTCTTGCACTCAGGACAATCATTCAGCCTGGAAGGAAACTCCATTCTTTACCTAATGGTAAAATTTCTGGTCTTCGGTCAATGGTTACCACATCCATTAAGCTTCGGCGATCTCAATCCATTCGTATACTGGATTCGCTATTTCTTTACCGGTCAGCCGATCCCGTTCGGAGGTCAGGACGTATTGCTACACCCAGTCGCCTGGGCAGGTTGGGCTGGATTGTTAATCACCGCTTTGAACTTGATCCCAGCAGGGCAACTCGATGGTGGGCATGTGCTCTTCGTCCTGCTGGGCAAGAAAGCCCGCACTATATTGCCCTTCGTCCTGGTGCTCTTAATCGCTCTGGGCACGGTTTGGTCTGGATGGTGGCTATGGGCATTCTTGATTTTTATATTAGGGCGGGTATACGCAGAACCTCTCGACCAGATCACGACCCTAGATAGAAGACGAAAAGCCATTGCCATTCTAGGATTGCTGATCTTCGTGCTTGTCTTCACTCCTATTCCCTTAAGCCAGTTCATTGGTTAAAATAACACTTCTCACGCTCGCTTAAAGACTTACGGCCTCGCCTCCACTAAGACCTCCACTCTCTCAATGGGGGGTCCAAGGCTATATACGGTGATTTCAAATGGCAGATCCTCCCCCGCTTCGAGTGTTGAATTCGCCTCCCATTTTCTAACCCCGACCACTTCCCCATTCGTACCGTAAGCCACTATTGCGATCCAGGTTTGGTTAGCAGGCTGACTTTTCTTTGGCAGACTCACCTCACCCTGGACAGTGGCCTGAAATCCATTTGGGTCGATTGCCTCGCTTTCGATCTTGAACCTGGCACGCAGGTAACGCTCCTCACCCCCAGTTACCGGAAGAGCGCTCATCAACTCCGCAAGCGGTGTGTAGTTTTCCGGCACAGGCGGCGCGAAATAATAGATTAATGGGATAGCTTTTTCAGGTGGAACTAGATTCAAGGGTGGGAGGGCAAAGCCCTCGGCCACGACTTCGCTTTGAGATGAAATTAGTAGAATACGCGCTGCAAGATTTTCCAGAGGTTCGATTTGGGTATTTTTTACAAGTAGGAAACACCAAGCGCCTCCGCTAGCAGTCGAATAGCAATCTGGCTCCTCCACTATGATTGGTATGGGAGTTGGTGTCGATAGGAGGGCAGGACTGTTCTCGCCGAGGGGAATAACCAGAACAGTGCCAATTGATATGATCCGAGGATTAACCTGAGGATTGGCTGCCATCAGTTCTTCGAGAGTGATGCCAAAGCGCAGAGCAATCCCGAGCATTGTATCGCCTTTGGCGACTGTATAAGTAACCGGTGTGGGAGTTGTCGTCGCTTTGAAGGTTGGTATTTTCAAGACCATGGTCTCGATCAAAGGCGTCTTACTGGGTGTGACGGTCAGGTAAGGCGTCAGCAAGGAGCGGGTTGTTGCCGTGGGTGTATGCGAGGGATTTGATTGGATACAAGCGCCCATGAAAAATACTATCATTACAACGCATGGCACAATTATTAGTCTGCGCATCAGGTAATACATAGCTGTGATTATACTCTGAGGCAACTAGCTTACAGTTATATAAGGCGACTCCCCGCTACTTGCCGGTTAGGCTTGCCTATGCTAAACTCACTCGTGAGGTAGCAATGGCCGGAGATGGGGTTTTTCGGGAAGCTTTAGACGCGGTTGCCCACGGCCAGCGAGAGCGGGCGCGGGATCTATTGACCCGCTTGCTGCGTGTTGACCAATCCAATCCGAACTATTGGTTGTGGATGAGCTCGGTTGTTGACTCATCTAAAGAAAAAATCTACTGCCTGCAAAATGCTCTGCGATTAGATCCGGATAACCGGGCTGCCCGGCTTGGCCTGGTGTTACAGGGATCCTTACCTCCAGCAGAAGACTTATCCCCATCACTGCCAGTCCGCAGGAAATGGGTAATAAACGAAGAAGGTAAATCATCCGGTTTAATAGGTAGCAGACTGGCCTTCGTAGGAGCCGGAATATTGTTGGTTTCCGTGTTGTTGGTAGGTTTTTTCGGGTTTCGCTGGCGATCCGGCAGTTTTTTTGCCGGAAAGCCGCTGACTATAACACCAATGCCCTGGACCGCGACCCCGACAGTCACCATAACACCCACCAAAACGCCTCGCTTGCGCATCCCGACACCGACCTCTGCCAGCCCCACACCTCTTTGGATGCTTCTTATTGCCACCTATACACCAACTCCCCTTTATGTTGACACACCCCATCCAATCAGCGAAGCATTCCGAGCTGGCTTACTCGCTTACCACAGTGGTGACCTGGAAGGCATGCTGAATTTCATGACGCAGGCTGCCCAGCTTGAACCGCAAGCTGCTGACGTGCATTACTATATCGGGGAAGCTTATCGATTAATTGGCGATCTGGAGAAAGCCAATGCCGCGTATGAACAGGCTATAACACTCGATGCTAACTTCGCTCCCGCATACTTAGGACGGGCGCAGGTCTCATTTGCTCTCGATCGGACTGCGGATATCATCGGGGATCTCGATCTCGCTATTCAGCTAGACCCATACCTGGCAGAGGCGTATCTTGAACGATCTGCATACTACTTCCAGACAGGCGATCACGAAGTAGCTCTCGAAGATTTAGACTTATTAGAACAGTTATCACCAGAATCCCCCTTACTATACCTTTACCGTGCGTATATTTATCTTGCAGAGGGAAACGACTCTGCTGCTCTTCAATCTGCGCAGCTGGCCTATGACATGGATCAAACCCTTTTACCTGCTTACCTGGTACTTGGCCAATCCTACTTGCAATCAGGGGAGCCAGTAAAAGCGAGGCAATACCTTCACACATACCTACAATACGAAACGGACAACGCCCAAGCCTGGTCAATGTTGGGACAGGCGATCTTCGAGCAGGGTGATGACTATCAGGCAGCCATCGAAGCGTTTGATCGCGCCTTGAAATATCAGGCAGACCTCTTTTCCGCTCTCCTTTTCCGCGGCCTGACTCACCTGGCCTTAGAAGAAGGACAATTAGCAGTCAACGATCTATTCACCGCCCGCAATCTGGATCGGGAATCTTTTCCAGCCAGCCTCGGATTAGGGAGGGCTTTGCTCATCGCCGGTCGCCTCGAGGAGGCCTTGAGCCAGATCTCAGGCAGCCAGGTCCTCTCCCAGGACGACCGTCAACTGGCTGAGGTTCATTATTGGCGCGCGATGACTTTGGAAGCCTTGGGGGATAAACGCGCCGCGGTCAAGGAATGGCAAGCTTTATTGAAGTTGCCCAAACCAGCAGTCCCGATAGAATGGATAGCATTCGCTCAAAAGCACCTGGCTTCCCTTACACCAGAGCCCAGCCGTTCGCCAACCCTAACTCGTGTAACGCCTGTTGCAACAAAGCTAACGCCAAGCCCACATCCATCCCGGTCACCATCTCCCACCCCCAGCCCTTCCGGTACTCCCCCCACCGTTACACCCTAGCCTTGACCAGCACGGCATGAACAAGACAAAGATATCTAACATTTACTTTTTCCGCTTGCTGGTGTTCACCGCCGGCATCATCTTACTCATCGTCAGCACCTTACTCGTCCCCCCAGCACCGATTAAATTAGGGTCTGTGCTTTTAGCTGCATTTTTCATCGCTATTCTCAGCAATTTCCCACTCGTGTTGGTGGATTCCAAATTCAGCTTGATTAATTCAGTCATATTAGGTGGAGGGATTTTATATGGTGGCCCTGGGATCGGCTGGGCCTGCTTATTGGGCATCATCGCGGGACATATCCTTCCCCAGGCGCTTCCTGGCCATCGCAAAGAACAAAAACCCGTAGGCCAAGCTAAATGGATTGCGATTGGATATGAATTCGGCCTAAATCTGATTCCCCTGGTTGTTGTTTTAACTATTTTCGAGTGGCAAGCTGGCATCGGTGATCAACTTCTTGAGTCAAACCAGCCCTGGTCAGTTGTTTTGACCTCTGGCTTGCTTGTCGGTATTCTCCACTCGGTGCTTTTCCTTTCCGATGTCGGGCTTCAACACAAACCTGGCAGATCCAGGGCGCGCCGGGATTTCGCTACCTTGGCGCTGTTAGAGATCTTGCCTGTACCCTTAGCTCTGCTAGCTCTGCTAACCTTTCCAGCCCTTCACCTAGGCACACTGGCGATGTTGGGATTTATTTCTACTTTCATTGCGATTCCTCTGCATAATTATGATTCTGCGCGTGGCCACCTGGATCGCAGATCACAAGAATTCAATGCATTAAACCAGATCAGCCAATCACTCAATTCAATCCTCGATTTAGAGAACCTCCTTAACGCTATACACGAGCAGGTTACCAAACTCCTCGGCGTAGACAATTTCTATGTTGGCCTTTACGATTCAGGATTTCATCAGATCTGGTACCCTTTAGCTGTCAAACATGGACATCGCCAGCAGTGGCCAAGACGCCCGTTGATGAACCGTTTGACCGATCGCGTCATCCTAAATCGGGAACCGATTTTACTGGCTCATCATGCCCGGGAACAGCTCGCACAGATTGGGCTGCCAGCCACCGAAGACGCCCCCTATGCCTGGATCGGCGTTCCATTAATTGCCTCAGATCATGCCATCGGTTGTCTGGCATTATTCTCGATATCCCCAGACATCGAATTCACTCAAGATGACCTTACTCTACTAACGATCCTTTCCGGCCAAACCAGCGTAGCAATTGAAATCGCACTGCACAACGCCTTGCTCTTTACGGACATTACCCTGGGTCGAGACCGCCTGGCAGCCGTTTTGAACTCTGTCGGCGAAGGTTTAGCATTGATAGAAACAGATGGGCGCATCACTCTAGCCAATGAAGTGATAGCCTCTCTTACTGGCTTGCCTCAACCCGATTTTATTGGAAAGAAACTTTGGGAATTTCCCCAGCCGATCCTGCAAACTTTTGGTTTTTCACACCTGGAAGCGGAAAACCTGATCGCTCAATTAATCAAGGGAGACGCCCAGTTAACCGCCAAAGTCACCTTTACACTCGCTGATCAAAAACCAGAGCGTTTTCTGGAAAGGACTCTCGTTCCAGTCCTCAGTCAAAATAGCCAGGTTATCGGCTGGGTGATCGTCTTGAGAGACATAACCGAGGAATATCAAATCCGACAAGCCCAGGACTTGATCGGCGAAACCCTGATCCACGACCTACGCTCACCGATCAGCGCTGTGCTTGGTGCGCTGGATGTCGTCGGGGAATCGATTGCCGGCGACGATCCAGGTGGAATGGCGCAACCGGCAATTGGCATTGCCCGGCGTAGTGCGCAGCGCGTCCTGGGCATGGTTGAATCCTTGCTCGAGATTGCCCGTATGCAAGCAGGAAAAATCGAACTAAACCTGACCTCAGCCCATCTGAGGACATTAGTTGAACACACTCTCTCCGAGTTCGCCAAACAAGCGGCAGAATATGGCATAAATTTGCAAAACGAAGTGCCACCCGATTTTCCTCTCATCACCCTTGATCAGAATAAGATCCTCCGCGTTTTGGGTAACCTATTGGATAATGCCATCAAATTCACGCCTGAAAAAGGGCAGATCATAATTTCGGTAGCCCTTTCCCCAAACAATTTAGTGACGATCCAGGTCAGCGATACCGGTCCAGGCATCCCTGAAGAATACCGGGATAAGGTTTTTGACCGTTTCAGCCAGGTACCTGGCCAGGTTGGACGCAGGCGCGGTTCCGGTTTGGGATTAGCCTACTGCCGCATGGCGGTCGAGGCCCATGGAGGGAGCATCTGGGTGGATTCAACTCCCCAGGGAGGCAGCTCTTTTCTGTTCACTCTACCCCTGGCTGGGACGAGCTGAACTATCCCCTCTCAACAATAACGTTAATAATCTTCTATCGAAATTCTAGCTATACCAGCCTTGCTTTCCCGTCTCTAGCGAGATATAATCCTAGGTTGACAGATTCTATTAGTCCTCTGTGGTTCTGAGGTGCTTGATGCCGGTTTATATTTATCAATGCGAAAACTGCGGCGTTCGATTTGAACGCTATCAAAATTTCAACGATGCCTCTTTGGTACGCTGTCCGGAGTGTTCGAAAAAAGCCTTGCGAAAAATTTTCACGCCGATAGGTGTCGTTTTTAAAGGCTCTGGTTTTTATGCAACCGATCATCGCTCCCCATCAGGGAATCCTCGTTCAAACGGAAACGCCAAGACAGACAGTGAAGTGAAACCCGCCAAGGAAAGTGAATCAGTTTCTAAACCAGAACCGACAAATAAAGAAACCAAAGAATAGGTAGGCAGCCCTCGCCTATCAGTTTTGTATATCAAAAAAAAGACGCCTGCCCTTGAGGAGGCGTCTTTTTTTGATACAATCTAACAATATAAATTTTATTTGGGCAGAAAATCGCAATGGTTATGGGGAGGAGTAGCCCTTACCAACTTCCCAAGGCTCCTCGGCCAGGACTCGAACCTGGAACCTAGCGGTTAACAGCCGCCCGCTCTGCCGAATTGAGCTACCGAGGAAGGCAGCGAGAAGGATTATATACATAAGCCGGATGGGTGTCAAGGCAGCATAAACATGGTGTTTCTACTGGTGAGGCTCTTATGGCATTGAAAGGAAATCTCCAGGATTTTACTTTAGCCCAGTTGCTAAACCTGATAAACCTGGCTCATAAAACCGGTACATTGGTCGTGGAAAGCCCGAACGAATCGGTTTGGGTATTTTTCCGTGGCGGCAAACTTGCATATGCCCAGACAGGGAATGAAGACGGCAGTCTGATCAATATCCTCCACCGAACCAATCGATTAACCACCGCTCAATATCGTGGCATCCGAGCCCGCATTAATGGGATGAACGACAAAGAGTTGGGATTACTTCTGATAAACGCTAATTACTTTACCCAGCAGGATATTTTGACCAGTCTGCAATCATATTTTATCGATACAGTCAGACGGCTCTTCACCTGGATTAATAGTCCGTTTCACTTCGAAAATGACCTATTTCCTCCCGATGACAAAATCACCGTAAGGGTGAACCTGGAGAACATCATCCTCGAAAGCTCACGTCAAGTACGTGAAATGGAACAATTAAACGATGAAATCCCTAGCTTGGAGATGGCTCTGAAGTTTGCCGATCGACCTAATACAAATATCCACAATCTCACCTTAAGTTCAGAGGAGTGGCGCGTAGTCAACTTTATCAATCCAAAGAATACAATCCGCCAAATCGCTTTGGCTACCAATTTAAGCGATCTGGATATCCGACAGATTGCGTATGGATTGATCCAGGCTGGATTGGTTGAATTGACTAAACCAGCAGGTTCGCCAACCCCCTCTTTAATCGGTGGTCGAACCAGTCTGCCCATGACCACTACCCAAAAAACAGAGCGGGTTTCACTGATCAATCGGATCATCAATAGAATTCGTTCCCTTTAATGGTGAGGTAGGAGCGCAATGCAATCGGTAAAAATGGTGGTAACTGGGCCATTCAATGCTGGAAAAACCGAATTTATCCGCTCGGTGAGCGAGATCGATGTCGTCTCAACAGAACGCAGAATCTCTACACAAGCGGAACAAGTCAAGGATGCCACCACAGTGGCGATGGATTTTGGCCGCATTTCAATTGACGACAACCTTGTTCTCTATTTATTCGGTACTCCCGGGCAAAAAAGGTTTGATTTCATGTGGGAGATATTATCGGAAGGCATGTTGGGATTCGTTGTCATGGTGGATAGCACCCGTCCGGAAACTTTCCGAGAAGCCCGTAGCATTTTAGAAACTTTCCACAACTACGCACCAACTCCTTATGTGGTCGCTGCTAATAAACAGGATCAGGGGGATGCTTGGGATCTGGAGGACCTGCGCATCGCTCTCCGCCTGAGCGCTCACGTCAAAATACTAAATTGTATAGCCACCAGGAAGGAAAGCGTCAAAAATGTATTGTTAGAACTGCTCTATAGTATTCTGGCTGAAATGGATCTGATTGCACTTTGAGCAGTCTGGAGCAACAGGAAAACCATGTCAACTCTTGTTACCGATCAAGGCATGCTGCATTTTGAAGTCTTCGGGCGGGGTCAGCCGGTGATTCTCCTTCATGGTTGGCTTGGATCTTGGGGTGTATGGCAAGAAACTATGGCTTACTTGAGTCGTTTTTATCGAACCTACGCGTTAGATTTTTGGGGGTTTGGCGAATCTGGAAAGAAGCGCACTTCTTATGCGATGCAGGATTTTGTCCAACTGGTAGACCAATTTATGGAATGCCTGGGCATCGACCAGGCACCACTCATTGGACACAGTATGGGTGGGACAGTGGGTTTAATGTTTGCCCTACAATATCCTCACCGGACAAGTAAGGTTGTCGTGATTGGTTCCCCTATCGAAGGCACCTCCCTGGCTTTCCCTCTGAAAATGGCGGGGATTCGGCCGGTTGCCAGGCTGGTCTACAATGCAATGTGGGTCCTGAAGCTGGGAATTCGCGCCGCCGCACCCTTCATTTCTCGTGATCGCCGCTGGCCAGCCATGTTCAACAACGACATTTCTCGTACTACATTGATGTCTTTCATGGAAAGCATTCGCTCCCTCCGCCGAACAGACTTACGTTCTTTCCTTTCTCAGATAAACCTGCCAGTCATGGGTATGTATGGGGATCGAGATATCATCGTCAAACCCAACCAATGGCAGCATCTAGCTGCCGAGGTACCTTGTGTATGCATTGAACGGTTTCGCCAGGCCGGTCATTTCATTATGCTGGATGAAACCCAACAGTTCATCATCTCGCTCTCGGATTTCTTGGCAAGCAGTGTTTATCCAAATAGGGATATCGTCGAATTTCCCATCACTACTCCAACGACGCTATCCATTGGTGCTTAAATCCAATCCCTTGCGGACGGGGACAGGATCAACTTACCGGTTATAGGCGAAAAATGCTCAGGATTATCCTTCAAGACCCTCGTCATCTATACCCCTTCAACGAACGCGCCCGCGATCTCCGTGTCCACAATAAACCCCTCTGGTTGGCACAGCGGGATGTGTTAGCGCCCTATACAGACCGAGAGATCGAACTCCCGATCGGGACACGCTTGCCTCCGACCCCAGAGGCCTGTATCGTTCACCGGGATAATCTATTCTTTGATACTCAATATATCGCTGCCTTCATAGCAGAATCGAAAGGCCGAAACCGGGCCTGCCAGGCTGCTTTTTCTGCCAACGACCCTGCGTTTCGTGAACATGCCTTACCCCTTTCCACATCGTATACCCAGGCAGGGGACCTGTATTTGGCCGACCTCTGGTACTACCCGAATGGGCCTGAACCAGAAAGTGAACCGGTAGTGATCGACTTGCTGGCGCGGGAAGTAGGTTATTATCATGTCCCCTCCTATATGGCATACGAAAATGGCAATCTGGTCTTTCAAGTCCCATTGCGTTGTCTGGTGGCGATCGATTCTTGGGTTCACATCTTCATCGCTGATGTAGTTTTCGGCGTTTTTGCGCGCGGTGCCCGCTTCGAGGAGCGCTTGAATAACGACCCTCTATACAAGCTGCGCGTCCTGGGAAAAGCGCTGTATGAGGGTAAACAGGTCTTAGAATGTTCAGATCTGGTCAAAGTTGGTCGCAATTGCGTGATCGACCCACGGGCAGTGATCCACGGTCCTACCACGATT
>Ga0209642_10003376_pt1 | contig 10328 bp, 8 predicted proteins | sample RifCSP19_2_FD_184025 | JGI IMG/M metagenome (GOLD analysis project Ga0209642, IMG submission 184025) | Soil microbial communities from Rifle, Colorado - Rifle CSP2_sed 19_2 (SPAdes) (version 2) | ecosystem: Environmental > Terrestrial > Deep subsurface > Rock core/Sediment | place: Rifle... | reverse complement strand
CATGGCAAGAGTGATTGAGAGCGGCAGGAGGGTCGCACAGCGCGACGCCGTTTGGAATACCTCGATACTGACCTCCGGGGTCATCCTTACGCACTACTTCTCCGCGCTTTTGCTCCTAATTTTTCTTCTCTTGGACGCCCTGCGGAAGACCTTCGAAGCAAGCCGACGCCGCGATAAAGACTGGAAGAGATGGGCAGTTCCGTACCTGGGTGTCTTGTTGGGCCTGGCCGCGACCGCGCCCTGGCTGGTCCGAGTGCTGCGTGATCCCGCAGTTCGATCGGCCATCCACGGACCTTTCGTTCCAGGAGGAGTCCCTTGGGGCCTCGGAAAGGCCTACGCACTGTACCTATGGCAGCTTGCGGGACCTCTCCGCGGGTATCTACTATTAGCCCTGGCTGTTGCAAGCCTTCCTCTAGCGTTCATCCATCGAAACACGCGTGGGGCGCAGCAGCCTCGGGGCTAATCCCACGTTTGCCGCCGCTTCGCCCAGACCATTTCGTGATCGTCCTATTCCTTCCCTCTTGCCTGCTGGCTAGCGGTTTCATGCTCCACCTGGCTCGAGTCATAGGGCGAGCAACGGGGAGCGTGAAGCGGGGCGCGTGCGCGTTGGGGGTCGTGGCTTGCTTCCTTGGCATTTGGGGAGCATTGGAGACACGGAACATCGTAAACTGGGGCACTCAGATCGCGGATGAGACCGACATGCTCGCCGTGGCATGGATCCAGGCGAATACACCTCCTGACGCCCGCTTCTGGATGAACACGGCCCCCTGGCAAGGCAGGATCTATCGACCTGTTGATGGCGCCTCATGGATCCCAGCCTTGACAGGGCGCTGGACGCTCCTTCCGAGCATTCACTACGGAGCAGGCGGGCAGGATGTGATATCGGGTATCAATGCCTATGCAGAGCCTGCCAGTCGACTGAAAACGTGCACTTCAGAGTTCTGGAGACTGGTCGAAGATGCCAAGATCACGCACATCTACGTAAAGGCTGGTCAAGGATCGCTCGGGCCCTCTGCGCTAGCGAAGTGCCAGCAGGGCCCGGACGGTTTGAGGCCGGTCCTGCTTCACAGCGCAGGGGGAGTGCAGATCTACGGACTCCTTCCTGGGGGGAAGGCGGATCCATCAATTGACGGTTGAGTGGCCTGGCCTGGACGCGCCGCCTGGGTGATCTAACTTCGTTTGTGTTAGGATCAACACTACACAGGCGGTCCGGCGGAGACCTGGATCCGTACTCAGTAGCTTGGCTGATCTACAGACCCTTCTTGGCAATTCGATGGAGGACAGGGCACTGCAACGACACAAGCGTTTTCTTCAGCGTCCCAGCCACGGTGCCGCCCTGCCCGAAGCCGACGGACGGGTCCGTGGCACGGGACGGGACGTGGCCCCTGTGCAATGCAGCCCGGAACTTGGTCTTCGTTCCTTACAAGCAGCGGGGCAGTTCGTCGTCGGTTGAGGGGTTAGTAAGAGAAGGACTCAGAGCTTGAGAGTTGCGCTGATCGGACCGGTATATCCATTCCGCGGAGGCATCGCGCACCACACGACGATGCTGGCCCGCGCCCTGGCCTCCACAGAGAGAGTTCTCGTGATCTCCTTCCGGCGCCAGTATCCTCGGCTCCTCTATCCCGGGCGGTCGGACCGCGACCCCAGCGGTGAACCGCTCACCGTCCCAGCAGAATACCTACTTGACGCGGTCAACCCCTTGACTTGGATGCGGGTCGCCAGGAGAATCGAGCAGTATAGCGCGGAAGTTGTCGTCATCCAGTGGTGGACGACCTTCTGGGCCCTGGCGTTCACCGCCTTGGCTCGAAGCTCCAGGAAACGAGGCCTTCCTGTCCTCTACCTGATCCACAATGTCCTTCCTCACGAGACGCGTTTCTACGACCCATGGTTGGCGCGGCTCGCGCTGCGGGAAGGAACGAGCTTCATTGTACAGTCGGAAACTGAAGGGAAACGGCTCCAGAGTTTGCTCCCGAACTCGACTATCCATACATTCGAACACCCCGCATATCGAATGTTCACTCACCAGATGGTGGAGGCGGAGGATGCGAGGAGGCACCTTGGCTTGCCTGGCGAGGGCGTCCCGATCGTCTTGGCTTTCGGGATCGTGCGACCTTACAAAGGGCTGAGGTACCTTCTTGAGGCGATTCGTGTTCTTCGGGACCGGCGCGAGCACGTCTTCCTAATCGTGGCCGGAGAGTTCTGGGAACCGAAGACGTTCTATCTGGAACTTGCTGAGCGTCTCGGTATCTCGAGTCAAGTCAGGTTTGACGACCGGTACATCCCTAACGAGGAGGTCGCTCTTCTATTCTCAGCGGCGGACGCGTTCGTCGCCCCGTATGTTGGAGGAACGCAGAGCGGCGCAGTGCGGTTGGCTCTTGGGTTTGGCACACCAGTCGTGACAACACGGCCCGAGGATTTGCCTTCCTCCCTTCCCCAATCCATGGGAGTCCTAGTAAAGCCGAGGGACTCTGGTGCTCTTGCAGAGGGGATCCAGCGTGTCTTGTCAACGACGCGCCCCTCCGAAGACGTGCCACGAACCACGCCCGAGGAGGGAATCGGCGAATGGGGGGGCCTTTCAAAGATCCTTAGACTGTATGTCAAATCCCATGTGAGGGTCTCCGACTCGCGGTCAGAGACCCTTGGCGAGCGGTCGCAGTGAAGGCCTTGGTCACGGGAGCAGCGGGTTTCATTGGCTCGCATGTCGCTCGTTGCCTCCTTGAGGATGGCCATGAGGTGGTCGCTTTGGACGACTTGAGCGGCGGCCACTTGGAAAACGTGCCTGCCGGGGCGAAGTGGATCCAAGGATCCATTACCGACTACGACATGCTGATCGCTCTCTTCGATGAAGAGAGATTCGAGTATGTTTATCATTTTGCTGCTTACGCGGCCGAAGGTCTTAGCCACTTCATCCGCCGATTCAACTACACGACAAACCTGCTGGGTTCGACAAACCTGATCAACCTCAGCATTCTGCACCGCCTGAGGTGCTTCGTCTTCACCTCATCGATCGCAGTCTACGGTTCGGCCCAGGTGCCAATGACGGAGGACATCACCCCACACCCAGAGGATCCTTACGGCATCTCCAAGTATGCGGTGGAACTCGACCTCGAGGCTGCGAGGAAGCAGTTCGGCCTCGACTACATCATTTTTCGGGCCCACAACGTCTACGGGGAGAACCAGAACACCGGAGACCTGTACCGCAATGTGATCGGAATCTTCATGCGCCAGATCCTGTCGGACCAGCCCCTCACCATCTTCGGCGATGGCGAGCAGACAAGGGCGTTTTCTTACATTGGCGATGTCGCGCCGGTGATGGCGCAAGCAGCGCTCAACCCGAGAGCCTATGGAGAGGTTTTCAACATCGGCGCCGATACCTCCTGTACCGTCATTGAGCTGGCAAGGATCGTGTCCGAAGCGATGGGTGTGGAGTTTCGAAAGATCCATCTTCCTCGGAGGAATGAAGTCAAGCATGCTTATGCCGAGCACTCGAAAGTGCGGCGCTTCTTCGATGTCCCTCCGGCCACGCCCATCGAAGACGGGATCAGGAGAATGGCAGAGTGGGTTCAGAGAGTAGGGGTAAGATCATCAATGCCCATAGGTCCCACCGAGGTGCCTTTGGGCTCCCTCGAGAGGTAGAGGGACAGGCAGTCTCACGCTGGCTCGCGGGAAAACCGAGTGCGAAGCACCGCGGGTTGTCAGACTAGACCGCAACGACCTGAGAGGCCTGAAGATTGCGCAGCCCACGAGTACTGATCATCGGTCTTGATGCTGCAACGCCGGAGCTGGTTTCGTCGTGGTCGAACGATGGGCACCTCCCTAATCTGGCGCGCATGATCGCAGAAGGAGCATGGGGCAAGCTGCGCTCAACGTTGCAGCCGGTTACTTCTGCGGCATGGACTACGATCATGACTGGAGCGAACCAGGGAAAGCACGGGCTGTATGACTTCGTTCAACGGCTAGCAGGGACATACAGTGTTGAAGTGACGGACGCCTCCCACATCAAGCTCCCCACGATCCTGGAGATCGCGAGCAGGTTTGGGAAGAGAGTCGTTTCGATCAACATGCCCTACACCTCTCCTCCCCCACCCGTAAACGGCATCATCGTAGGCGGCCCGTTTGCCCCCGCCATCAACAAGAGGTCGGTCTATCCTGCCGATTTCATTCCTATCCTGCGGGAAATCGTGCCGGACTATTTCATCCTGCCTGACTATGACCCATCTACGCCTGACCCAATGGGCGCCTTTGCGACCAGGCTGCACGAGGAGATCGAGCAACGCGAACGCCTCTGCCTACGTCTTATGCAGAGCGAGACATGGGATCTCTTCACTGTGGTCTTCATGGCCGCCGACGAGGCTCAGCACAGCTTTTGGCATTGCCAAACAGCCAGACCCGGAACGAAGGAATGGTCTCACCGTAACGTCATTCGTGATGTCTACCAGCGTCTTGACGCGGCGATCGGCAGGCTGGTCGCGCAAGCGATCACCGACGAGGCTTTTCACACGACAGTCCTCGTGATTTCGGATCATGGTGCTGGACCTCTGCGCTGGCTGGTCAATCTCAATCGTTGGCTTGCGCAGCAGGGCTTCCTGCATTACACCTCCAGTACACTCACCCGTCTCGCCCAGGTCAGGGCGAGTGGTCTCCGCAATCTTGCCAGGGCATACCGCCGGATCGTTCCACCACGCCTGCGTGCGCTTCTTCGCTCCCAATCCGACGGCCGCCTGTTCGCTCGAATGAAGGGCAAGCTTGAGTCCACCATCAACAACACGGCCATCGACTGGAGCCGGACGAGGGCGTATGCGCTCGGATCGGGCGGAAATCTGTATCTCAACCTTCAGGGTCGGGAACCTCAAGGGATCATCCAAGTCGAAGCCGAGTACGAGGAGACAAGAACGCAAATCGCGGACGCGCTCAAGACTCTTTCTGACCCCGAGGACGGCAGCCCGCTTGTCCAGCGGGTTTACCGACGTGAGGAAATCTACACCGGACCACAGCTGGCGATGGCGCCGGACTTGGTGATCGAGTGGTCCGACTACGCCAACTGGGGGCGCGGAGGGCCGGCTCTCCTGAACACACCGGTGCTCGAAAACCAACGCCACTTCGACCTCAGTGATCAACCCCTGTCGGGTTCGCACAGAAAAGACGGGATCATTGTCGCGTACGGCCCATCGATACGAAAGGGCACTGCCATCCAGAACGCTGGGCTGGTCGATGTCATGCCCACCGCCCTCAGTCTTCTCGGCCTGCCACTGCCCGACCACCTGGACGGGAAAACGCTGGGTATCTTCGATGCCATCGATTCTCCAAGGGAGATCGGAGAGCTGGTAGAAGAGAAGGGCAGCATTCCAGCCCCATTCGAGGAGGGCCCTACGGAAGGCTACACCCCCGAAGAGACCCAGGAACTCATCAGACGACTTAGAGATCTTGGCTACTACTGATCGGTCTGACCATGATCTCCGACGAGAGGCCTCCCAATCCTGCGCGCGTCGATGTCGTTCTGTTGACATGGAACCAGAGAGAGGACACGCTTGAGTGCTTGCGGTCGCTGGCCAGGATGTCATATCGATCCTACCGCGTACTCATTGTCGACAATGGATCCTCCGACGGTACGGCGGAGGCCATCCGCAGGGAATTCCCACGGATTGAGGTCCTTCGGAGCGAGATGAATCTGGGATTCTCGGGCGGCTTCAACGCTGGACTGCGCCATGCGCTGGAGGATGGCGCCGAGTATCTGCTCGTTCTCAACAACGACACCGTTGTTGCGCCCAACCTTCTGGACGAGTTGATGGCCCATAGTGCCGCATCCGACGTCGGCATGTTGGCACCCAAGATCTACTATTCCAACGATCCGGGCCGCATCTGGTCAGTCGGGGGTCGCAGGAGCTGGTGGAACTACGAGATGATTGATACGGGCAATGGCCAGCATGATCGCGGCCAGTGGGAGCAAGTGCTCGAGCGTGACTATCTGGTTGGATGTGCAATCCTACTCAAGCGGGAGTTACTCGAGCAAGTCGGGCTGTTCGATGAGCGATTCAGCCCCATCTACTACGAAGACGTTGACCTCTGCCTGCGCGCCCGGAGCGCCGGGTTCCGGCTCTTGCTTGTTCCTTCTGCCAAGCTCTGGCACAAAGTCGCGAGCAGCGGCGGCGGTGTAGGCTCGCCTCGCGAGCGTTACCTCATGGCCCGCAACAGCGTGTTGCTCTTCCGCAAGCACGTCAGAGGGTGGAGGTGGCTCATCGTCTTTCCCTATCGATTCGGCAGCGCGATCAAGACCAGTCTGCGGTTGGTTCTTGCCGGCCGCTTCAGATCCTTGATCGCTTATTGGAAAGGGGTCGCGGACGGGCTCCAGTCGGAACCACCTTCCTGAGAGAAGATCTTGCACATTCTCATGGCGCTATATAACCGGACGGGGAAGGGAACATACTGGCGCGCCTTGCACCTAGCACGAAGCCTCAATCGGCTTGGCCACAGGATCACACTGCTGTGCACATCACCGAAGAACCGGATCCGCTTCTCAGACCACCGGGACCCATCAGGCCAGATCCATGTGGTCGAGGCTCCAGATGCGCTCTTCGGCTCAATGCGCTCTGGATACGACTTCTGGGCAAGCTTGGCCCGAGCAGGATGGACTTCCGCGGGAAGGTTCGACCTCGTCCACGGATTCGAGTGCCGGCCGGTGGTCCTGGCCTCAACCTTGATTGCCAAACACAGCAGAGGACTACCTCTCTTCTTCGATTGGTGTGACTGGTTTGGGAAAGGCGGGTCGGTCGAGGAGAGATCAAATGGGCTTGGCAAGACCTTGCTCCGACTGACAGAGACCTATTTCGAACAGCGCTTCCGTCCACTTGCCGATGGGAACACGGTGATCAACCGATTCCTCCAGAAGCGAGCCATGGAGATGGACATACCGCCAGCGAGAATCCTGGTCCTCCCCAACGGTTGTGATACCGAGGGGCTTCATCCTGTTCACGTCCACGAAGCGCGCGTCAAGCTGGGATGGCCTGAAGACGTCTTTGTTGTATGCTACATGGGTGCAGCCTTCCAGCGAGACGCGCTTCTGATGGCCCAGGCGTTTGACGCAATTCACGCGGTGCTTCCACATGTGAGACTCCTCTTGCTCGGAGGCTGCAACATTGCGGTTGAACGCTTGACCCGACGGCCGGATGCCGTCTGGCGAACGGGCCCCCTTTCAGTAGAGGCCCTCAACCTTCATCTGGGCGCCAGCGACGTCTGCTGGCTGCCACTGCGCAATACTGGCGCCAACCAAGGCAGGCTGCCCATGAAGCTGAATGACTACATGGCCGCCGGGAGGCCTGTGGTCACGACGCACGTCGGTGAGCTCGGCGACCTCGTAACGCATTGGGGCTTCGGCCTGGTAGCGGATGACTCTGCAGATGACCTGGCAAGCATGGTGATCTTGCTCGAAAGAGATCAAGAGCTGCGAGCGACGCTTGGCCGGAGGGCACGGCAAGTAGCAGAGGTGGAGTTCTCGTGGCGCCGCGCTGGGGAGGCCCTTGACAGGTTCTACAGGACGACATTGGAGCAACAACGATGAAGCCTTCGGCGACTTCCCATACCCACTACCTGGGTGGCGTACATCACTCGGAGAAACACGGGATCGGCTACATGCTTCCAAAATGCCGATAAAGAGGAAACGCGTCCTTCCGAGCTGGTTTCCCCAATGGATCCAGCGCAGAGTTGAAATGGACAGCTATGCTCTCTTCGAGTTCATAGAGGAGACAAGCGCGTCTTTGGGTCGTGGAGTTCGAGTACTTGACGCGGGCGCAGGGGAGTGCCAATATCGCGACCTCTTCTCCGATGTGCGATATGTGGGCGTTGACCTTGCAGTCGGAGAGCCGGAATGGGACTATCGTTGCCTTGACGCGTTCAGCGACGTAACTGCACTTCCATTTGCCGCGCAGACTTTCGACGCTGTGCTCTGCTTCCAGGTCCTCGAGCATCTACCCGAGCCGCTTCAGGCTCTTTGCGAATTCCGTAGGGTGATGAGCCCGGGGGGCAGGCTGTTTCTCTCAACACCTCAGAGCTGGCACCAACATCAGAAGCCTCACGACTACTTCCGTTACACCTCCTTCGGACTTCGCTATCTGATGCAGAAGGCGGGACTAGATGTCTTGTCAATGAAGCCTATGGGAGGCTACTTCTGGTTTCTTGCCTTCCAGCTCCAGAACATGAACTACTGGCTCTTTCCCAGAGGAATGAAGGGGCGAAGGTGGACGCTGCCACTCCGGGTCGCCAACGCAGTTCTGTTCCAGCTCCTCCTATCGCTGACCCTGTACTACTTTGACCGTTTTGATCGAACCAAGGACGAAACTTTCGGCTATGTTTGTGTGGCCACCAGACCTCATTCAGCCTAGGTCATGACGAGCCGAGCGATTCATCACCGACGGAATGTGGGAAGGACAACCCGTTTGGATTATTGATTGCGGAGGCTGTTCCAGCTTAAGTTAGGAGTTGAACACACGCGGAGTTGATGGCGGAGTAGAACTAGACAATTCGCCAGTTGTTATTCAGGAGGATGATTCTATGCCTTGGCCAAAGACCCTCAAGTTTTGGTTCGCGGTCCTTATCTCCCTCACACTGGTGCCCATAGGCGGAGTTCTCGGCCAGGATTTGCCGGGGAGTGGGTGGTGGTCTGGTGAGCAGGTCCAGAACGTAGGCTCTGCTGCAGCAACCATCACGATTGTCGCCTACGACACAGCATCTAGCGCGACGTACGTGGCTACTTCTCCCACATCGATCGCACCTGGTGCCTCCATCACTTTTCTCCCAAGCAACTTCTCCGGAATGCCGGCCGGCTTTTCTGGTTCGGCCATCCTTAGCTCTGATCAACCGATGAAGGCTATTGCGAACATCACGAACCAGCTGACCGGAGGTCTCGGAATCGCAGGAGGCAAGGCCGCGGCCCAATACCAGGGCACCGAGAGCGCTGCAACAACCTTGTATTTCCCACTTGTGAAGAATAACCGGTACGGCAGCACAACGGCTTTCTACCTCCAGAATGTAGGCACGAGTTCGTCAACCGCGGCGGCCACCTTCAGGATGGATAATGGAAGTACCTACAACTACACGACCCCGGCCATCAGCCCTAACCAGCGCCTTGTAGTCCTGCCGGACGATGCTGGTGTACCAAGTAACCCCAGCGACGGAACGCGTGTCAACATCGGCAGCTTGACCATTACCTCAGCTCAGCCACTCGCAGGCACAGTGCTTGAGTTCAAAGTGGGTGAGGAGATTGCAACTGTGCTGAAGGGAAGCAGAGCCTTCACACCGGCCCAAGTCGACTCGAAGGCGTTCGCACCGGTAGTGAAGAACTCACGCTTTAACCGGTTCACAGGGATCCAAGTGCTTAATGTCGCTGGTTCTCCGATTGACGTCTCTATCACCTACGTGGGCTCGGCCAACGTGCCAGGCTGCAAGGACGTCACATTTGTTGACAGCGCGACGGGAGTGGCGGCTGGCACTTCTAGGACGTTCGTACAACTACCGGGAAAGACAAACTTGGTCTCCAATTGCACAGCAGCAGCGACGATCGAAGCCACCGGGAGCTTTGTGGCAATCGTGAACGAAGACAACTCTGCCGGTGGAACTGCTGCAGGGATCATGTATTCGGCCATTCCAAGCAACTCCGTCACCACGAAGGTCAGTGCACCCCTTTTCAAGGACCAAAGGTACGGGTTCAGCACAGGTCTGCAGATCCAGAACGTCGGTCCTGGCACCGCGACCAATGTGGTGGCTACGTTCCAATGCAAAGGCAACAATGGCGCGAACGTTCCATTCACCGCCATTTCCAATGCCCAGTCGATCACTTCTGGTGGTGCATTCCTCTTCCTAAGGCCGAGTTCGATGCCGCCAGGGACATTTACCCCAGGGAATCCGTTCAGCATGTCTGGGGCCAATTGCGGAGTCACGATAACGAGTGATCAGCCTATTGTGGCAATCCTGAACGAGTCGCCGGATACCCCAGGGGCACTCGACGACAATAACTACGAAGGATTCAATCTCTCACCTTAGGTGATTGAGATGAGAGCGGCGACGATCCCACCACTCCCTGCCTCTGCGGCAGGGAGTGGTTCATCTGCACGAAACCGCCACAGGCCCTGCATGTGGCCATCTCTTGCACTGCTTGCCTTCGCCCTGGTTTCTGAGGCCTGCAACCCTCAGGTTGATGGGTCCCCAGAGCCAAGTCAGGCAGTCCCGCCGTACCCGATTGGGGTCTCCTCGCCTCCCTACCGCTGGCCGTGCTTCTACGGGATGGACACCTCTGATCAGTCGACATTGATCGCATCCCGCATGGACATCGAAGGGAC